>Ga0209383_1000949_pt1 | contig 19109 bp, 22 predicted proteins | sample CoawatmetaG02DNA_FD_187510 | JGI IMG/M metagenome (GOLD analysis project Ga0209383, IMG submission 187510) | Marine microbial communities from the West Antarctic Peninsula - Coastal water metaG029-DNA (SPAdes) (version 2) | ecosystem: Environmental > Aquatic > Marine > Coastal ... | reverse complement strand
CTTTCATCTGTTGCCCTTTCGGTTTTGTTTGATCCTTTGCGCTTTAATACGCCGATAGAATCGCGTTTATCCTTGAAGCGTACGTCTGTGTCATCCATATTTAATAGGGGTATTAATCCAATCCTTTCGGGCAATTTATATTCGCCCTTGGTCTCGGCGGTATTAACGGCCAAAACCGTTCTATGTCCCGCCTTTATGGCCCTAGCGGTTATTTCTAGCGCCTTTTTACTGTTAGCACTTCCCGAAAATGTAAGGTCATAATTTGCGATTTTATTGCTTTTGACGCGCTGGTATATCTTCGAGTAATCGTAAAATTGAACCATTGGGAGGGATGCAATTAGCACATTGAAATTTATATCACTAGTGCCATTCAACCGAACGGCCAGATTTTCGCCATGCTTTTGGTAATGCCGGACTATCTCGCGCCTCAATTCAGACTCGAAGCGGATAGGCTCCAACAAATGGCAAATGGTTCTTTTGATTTTGGCATTATCGGCGGTTTTCATTCCCAACTGGCCCGAACTTTCCAAGCATCCGCGTTTGCACCCAAATAGATCGGCGGCGGCGCATATTGTCTTGGCGGCCACTAAATCGGCGGGCTTTAAGTATAAAATAGCGGTGTAGACGTTTAACTTTTCGCCTTTTTCTATCTTGGTGCTACTGTTAACGTTAACCAATGGCGTGTTTGTTTGGGTTAAATACTCCCAATTAGCGATAGCCCATTGTTTTGCGGATTCGTTTATTTTGTCGCTATTCAATAGCGTTTTTTTATCGGTTTTTAGTCTCATTATTTAACCCCTAAAATCAGTAATGTAAAAAGTACAGTTATACCGGCGCAAATAATGCCGGTCTCTATGTTTATGCGCTTAATCTCGCGCTTGATTTCGGATCTGTGGGCTAAGTATTTAAGGGCCGCGTTTTCGGTAACCTTATTCAGGTATGCTTCTCTCACATTGTAGTGATTCATTATATTTTCCCCATTTGGCAGCCGTACCCAAAATGGGCGGCATATTGTTTATCAAGGTTTAATTGCTCGCGGGCTGGTAGTAATTCCCAAAGGTCATAAACTCGGTTATATGTTTTATCAATTTTGCGATCCTTTGCAATCTCAAGGCGCTCTATTTGCTTATCAGTCTCGGCAGCGTCTATTTGCGCGTTGAGGGTATCTTCTAGCTCAACGTGTTTACGATCCGCCGTTAGGTACTTGTTAACAGTCTTTTGATGGGCTGCGTTGATTGCTTCAATAGTTAATTGCTCGGCAGACTCTGATTCTATAGTGTGGCATTTAGCATCAAAATCAGCATTTACTACTTCTAGCGCCAATTCTTTTAGTAGCACTTCGATATCTATAAGGCGCTGGTTATGATCGGAATTAAATTCTTTCGAGTATACAATTAAGCTTTTGAGGTCTGTAATGCTGAAAGCTTCCCATTCTTTTAGATACTCTGCTTTAGTTAGGTCTACTGTTTTACCTGCCCAATCTTTCGCGCTTATTACTTTAGTTGATGATTTCATTCTTTATACCCCTGCTATTATTTGGCCGTAAACAAACGCGCCAATAGTTAACGGAATTAATGCCATAACAAACAAGCCAATTGCCAGCAATTCATTCTTTAATTGTTTGGCTTTACGTCTCTGCTTTAGTGATGATTTCATAGCTGTTTCCCTTTGGTTTATGGTAATGATAATGATTCGCATTTAGGGCCATATTTCCGCGTTCTCGCCCGATAATGGATTATAGCAAATTAATTAATCATTAATCAAAATAATATTGTTATATGGCACAAATAAATTTTGGTTTGGCCTATTAGGATTGATAAAGCCATAGTTTTTTCTTATTATTAGGGAGGATTCACACAGTAGATTTATTTTGGATGGCGATTAGCTATAAAAAAGCCAGATATATTTACACTAATTTAAGCGGCAAACAGTAACACGATCAAAGGGTTAACTATGGATACGCAACACGATAACAATATTTGTATTAGGCTGAAGGAATGCTTGGCCAATAACTGGTATGACCTTGCCGAGCATCTGGACAATATCACCGGCGCATTAATTGACGTCCCAGAATCTGGCCAAACAATACGGGCCGCTCTTCTTGATTGGTGTGACGAAGTAGACGGGCGAATAGAAACGCTAACCCGCGCCACAGGCTTAGGCCTAAATGATAATGATTCTCATTCGCATGGGGGGGTATGGGGGGGTCATATCCGGTCAGAGAGCGCCGACCTACCCCAAAATACGGCCAGCTTTTTTAGCGACCCTTGTGGAGATAAGTTCGGCTGTGAGAGTTAATCTGTTCCGTTGTGACTGGGTTTGATGTATATTCACACAATCTATCCAATAAGCTCCTTAAAGGGCTTAAAACGCAATTTAGAGGCATATAAGATGGCTAAGAAAGGTAAACAGGGTGATGGTGGTGGTAACCCTGATAAAGCATTGATTGTATTCGATTACGATATGACTAAGGAATTACAAGACCTTGCTAGTGTTTTAAATAAAGGGCAGCTTGCTTCTTATTTTGGAATCACAGAAAGAACGTTAAGTAATATTGAAAAGAGACAGCCTGAAGTTCGTCAAGCTTATGAGTTTGGCCGTGCGTCTAAGATTGCTGCTATGGGTAACAACTTAGTTCAATTAGCCCTTGATGGAAATGTTACTGCTAACATATTCTACTTAAAGACTCAGGGTGGCTGGAAAGAAGAGCAAGCAGAATCTAATGCTCAACCTATTAGTATTAACATTGTTCAACCATCTGAATGAATACAATAAGTCCTACTGGCCCGCAGTTTGAGTACATGACAACGACTGCTAAATACCCTGCTCTGGTAGCGGGGTTTGGCGCGGGTAAAACTGAAGCTGCTGTTAAACGAGCTATCGTTGGAAAAATACAGAACCCTAAAACAGATCGTGGTTTTTATGCACCTACTTACGACTTGATTAGGATGATTGCTTTTCCTCGATTTGAGCAGGCTTTAGAAGAATTGGGAATTGGATATAGACTTTATAAGTCCCCGCTTAATTATCTGGAGATTACTGGTTACGGTAGAATCTACTTTAGGTCTATGGATGCCCCGCACCGGATTATTGGATATGAGCATGCTGATGCTGATGTAGATGAGCTGGATACTATGAAGCCTGAAGATGCGGCTTATGCTTGGCGACAAATTGTAGCGAGAAACAGACAGAACAAAGAGAATGGTAGCCAAAACACTATCGGCGTTACTACTACCCCTGAAGGATTTAAGTTCGTATATGATACATGGGTTAAAGACCCTAAAGCTGGATATGAAATAATCCAAGCGCCTACGATGAGCAATCCGCATTTACCAGAAGAATACGTCCAGAGTTTAAGGGATATATACCCTGCTAACTTGCTGGCGGCCTACCTAGAAGGTAAGTTTGTTAACCTGCATTCTGGGACGGTGTTTAACAACTATGATAGAATCGCATGTAGATCAACAATGACTGCGGATCAATCCACTCTAGTGCGTATAGGGATGGATTTTAACGTGACTAATATGTCAGCCGTGGTTTATATAGTTCATGACGATGAGTGGCATGCCGTGAACGAATTTAAGGGGATTTATGATACCCCTGCCATGATTAGGGCAATACAAGAACATTATCCTAATCACGTTATCAGAATCTACCCCGATGCTAGTGGCCGGAGTAGGAAGACCGTTGATGCGTCTATATCTGATATATCATTATTAGAAAGCGCGGGATTTGCTGTTTATGCAAATAAAGCTAACCCGTTTGTTAAAGATAGGATTTTGGCCGCTAACACGGCTTTTGAAAAAGGCAGGCTTTTTGTCAATGATGACCTATGCCCTGATTACGCTAGATGCCTTGAGCAACTTGCTTATGATGACAATGGAACTCCAGATAAGAAATCTAACCTTGATCACTTGCCTGATGCGGGTACATATCCGATAGCCTTTGAAATTCCAGTGGTTAAGCCTGTGGCTGACCTGAGAGTCCGATTTGCGAGATAAAAATTATGCCAGTAGATAGCAGACACCCCCAGTACGACAAAAACGTAAATAAATGGCTATTAGTCCGAGATTGTGATGAGGGCGCTTACGCTGTTAAGTCTAGATCAAAAGGAACTGATAGTGCTATTGGTGCTATGAAAGGTACTGCTTATTTACCACCACCAAATGCTAGTGATGGCTCTACAGATAATAAATTGCGCTACCAAGCCTATGTTGACAGAGCTAACTTTGTAAACTTTACGGCTCATACCAAAGAAGGCATGCTTGGAATGGTGTTCCGCAAGCTATCGACCATTGAAGTAGACTCGTCTATTGATTACATGCTTAAAAACGCTAATGGCGATGGTCTTTCACTCGATCAGATGATTAAAGACTCTGCTAGTGACGCTTTAATGGTTGGAAGGTATGGATTATTGGTTGATTACCCGTCTGCACCTGAAGGATTGACTGATTACGAGGTTTCTTCGCTGTATTTGCGGGCTAACATACTGCCTTACCCAGCAGAGTCAATTATTAACTGGAGAACAGTTAATGTTGGTGGTCTAAAGAGGCTTTCATTGGTTGTATTGCAGGAACCTACGCTAAAGCCGTCAGAAGATAACTTTGATTACGAAGAATGCATGTATCACCGAGTGCTACGCCTCGAAAATGGTGTATATGTTCAAAATCTGTACGATGAAGACGGAGAACTGGTTATTTACGAAGATGGAAGCTCTGATATCTATCCTCGCAAATTTGACGGGTCATTTTGGGATGAAATACCCTTTTCTTTTGTCGGCTCAGTAAATAATGACGAAACTGTTGATAAAGCGCCGTTATATGACATCGCTGAGATAAATATATCCCATTACCGTAATTCTGCTGACTATGAAGAGTCATCTTTCCTTGTCGGACAGCCTACACCTACGTTTTCTGGCCTAACTCAGTCTTGGGTTGATCAAAATATGTCCAATGGCATATCTTTTGGGTCAAGATCAGCTATTTTACTGCCTGAAGGTGGGGGAGCTGAATTATTGCAAGCCAGTGAGAACCAAATGCCGTTAAAAGGCATGCAAATGAAAGAAATGCAAATGGTTAAGATTGGAACCCGCATAATTGAAGATGGTGGCGGAGAAGAAACTGCTGAAGCGGCTAAAATCCGGTTTGCTGGTCAAAATAGCAAGCTTGGAGCAATTATTATTAACGTAGAGTCTGCTTTTGAGAAATGTTTAGACTGGGCCATGATGTATATGGGTGGAAACGCCGAGCCAAGTATTGAAATCAACAAACAATTCTACGATGCCACTATTGACCCGCAATTATTGATCGCTAACATCCAGTTAATGGAAAAAGGCATAGTTGCTAAGTCAGATGTGCGATATTTAATGCGTAAAGCAAGCTTAATTAGCCCAGAACGGACTGATGAAGACCTTGATGCAGATATCAGCCAGCAAACACCAATTCTGTCGGCTGAAACAGAAGAAGAGCTGTATACTCCGGAGCCATTAAAGGGATAAATTTGTCCCTTTTGCTGGAAAAGCTTATACTTGTATGATACTGGGGAGTAGGAACGCATTTATGCTCTCCTTTTTATAAGCGGTCAGTGACTGCTTGGTTTGTGACCAAAGGTGATTAAAATGAGTGAACAAGAAACAGAAGTAGTAGAAATTGCACCAGTAGAAGAAAAGAATATTGATGCTGGCGAATTAGCGCAATTGATGGCAGAAAATGCATCCATGAAATCTAAAATGGACGAATTACTGACTGAGGCTAAGAGGGCGAAGCAAGCCAAAAGAGACATTGAGGCCGAAACGCATGCAGAACGGGAAAGAGTGGCAAAAGAACAGGGTGATTATCAACAATTACATAAATCCGCCCAAGAAAAGTACGAAAGCACTTTAAATGAGCTGGATAGTCTGCGCCAAGGCGTGGCAAATGAGAAGAAAAACAACACAGCATTAAAACTAGCTGCCGACCTTGCAGATGGCGCAAATGCTGAGATTTTGAGTGAGTTTATTGGCCGCAGATTGAAGTTCCATGATGACGGTGTTAAAGTTACCGATGCTAATGGAAGTCTGACTGTGTCTTCACTTGAAGACCTAAAGAACGAGTTTAAAAACGATGTAAGATACTCTGCATTGTTAAAAGGAAATCAATCATCGGGCGGCGGTGCCTCTGGTGGCTCAAATAGTGGCGGTGCCACAAAGGTAAGAAGTCGTGCCGAGTTTGAGGCACTTAACCCCGTTAAAAGGATGGAATTTGTGAAGTCCGGCGGAACTATAACTGATAATTGAAAGGTAATTTAACATGGCTAATAACATTACGGCACTTGTGCCAGACATCTACGAAGCACTGGACATCGTTTCTCGTGAACTAACGGGCATGATCCCATCTGCTACTATGAACGCATCAGCAAGCACTGCTGCTGTTGGACAAAACATCCGAGTTGACGTTGAGCCTGCTGGCAACGTATCTGACATCTCTCCTGCAATGGTTGTTCCTGATCCTACTGGTCAGACTTCTGGCTCTACCGACATCGTAATTAGTAAGTCTCGCGCTGCTGAGTTTGGTTTTAACGGTGATGAGCAACTAGGTCTGCAAGGCGCTGGATACCAAAATGTTCGTGCTGCTAAGATCGCTCAAGCAATCCGCGCAGTAACCAACGAAGTAGAAACTGATCTGTGTGCTTTGCAGTCTACTTTCTCTCGCGCATACGGAACCGCTGGCACTAGCCCTTTTGGCACTGCTAACGATTACACCGATGCTTCTAATGTCTTGAAGATTCTGAAAGATAACGGCGCTCCTTTGCAAGATAACCAGCTAGTAATTGATACTTCTGCTGGCGTTAACCTTCTTGGTAAGCAAGCTGCTGTTGCTGATGCTGGTAGCGATTCTATCTTGCGTCAAGGCGTACTGCTTGATGTAAACGGCATGCCTATTCGTGAATCTGCACAGGTTAACACTTCTGTTGCTGGAACTTCAGCTAACGCCGTAAGTGCTGGCGCTCACGTTGTAGGTCAGACAGCTATTACTCTTAAAGCTTCTGGTACTGGCACTATCGTTACCGGCGATGTAATTACTTTTGCTAACGACACTAACAAGTATGTTGTTTCTGCTGGTGTTGCTGCTGTAAATGGCGGAGCGTTGGTTATTGCAGCTCCAGGATTGCAGGTAGCACAAGGTGCTGGCGACAAAGCTATTACCATTACTGCTGCTTCTGCTCGTAACATGGCGTTTAACCGCTCTGCAATCGTTCTAGCTTCTCGCGCTCCTGCTCGTCCTTCCGAGGGTGACATGGCGACTGACGTAATCGTAATTACTGATCCTCGTTCTGGTCTTAGCATGGAATTTGCCATGTACAAAGGCTACAGAAAAGTTCGTTATGAAGTTGGTCTAGCTTGGGGTGTTAAGAACATCAAGCCAGAGCATACTGCTCTTCTGTTAGGTTAAGTCTATATCTAGCCACCTCTTTCGGGGGGTGGCTTTTATAAATGAGGAATAGATATGGCTACGATAGTAGTAGAGACAGGCGGTGGTTCATCAACTGCAAATTCTTATATTTCCGAAGCTGAATTAGCTACATATGCTTTAGACCGAGGGGTTACCTTAACGGGAACTTCAGCGGTTCTAATTATTCAAGCTATGGATTACTTAGAGTCTAAGATGTTTATTGGAACTAAGTCTACTGACGCACAAAATCTGCAATGGCCAAGAACTGGCGTTGAGGTTGATAATTTCTACATTAACTCTACGACTATACCCAGACTTCTTAAAGAAGCTGAGATGGAGTTATGTATTGCTTTGGATGGCGGCGTAAACCCGCTGGCTAACCAAGGTAGAGAAACAGTAAAAGAAAAAGTAGGCGAATTGGAAGTGGAATACTCTCCAAGCGCAAGAGCTGTTACATATTTGACAGCAGCAGAGACTAAACTGCAAAAGCTATTGTTAAACTCAGCGAGGGTTATTCGTGTTTGATTACGAGTCGCTTAAAAAGACAGCATCTAAGCTAATAGCTAACTTTGGTGCTGATGCAGTTGTTAGTAGAGAAGATGGTACAGGATACAATCCTTCTTCAGGGTCGCTTTACAGCGGCATATCTGTGACTTTCACTGCAAAAGCAGTTAGAGCGCAATTTACTATTTCGGAAAAGGCTTCTTCTGCCGTACAGGACTCAGACATCAAGATGTTAGTTGAGTCAGGCAAGGGCGTTCCTGAAATAGACAATACTATAAAGTTTGATAGCATTTCTTATCGCATAATGGATGTTACTAAAGTCTCTCCATCTGGAACGGATGTTTATTATGAGCTTCACCTTAGATCTTAAAGAATACGCTGATAAGACTGAAAAAGACATTGTCGAAATAGTCCAGCTTTCATGCATAGACGTTTTCAGCAAGGTCATCATGGACACGCCAGTTGGTAAACCTGAACTATGGAAAAGAAAGCCCCCAGCAAATTATAAAGCTGGTGCTTTAAAAGCTAATTGGCAAGCATCGTTAAATACAAGATTAACAGGAAGGCTAAAGAAAAAAGACAAGAGTGGCAAGCGAACCATAAACAGAATGCTTGCTATGGTAAAGAAGTATGACGGTGAAGGTTCTGTCTGGCTAGTAAACAACCTTCCGTATGCCTCAAGAGTAGAATATGGCCACTCAACACAAGCGCCAACAGGTATGGTGCGGGTAAATCTTTTGGCGTTTAAGAATGCAATGGCAGCAGCCATTAAGAAGGTTAAGAAATGAGTACAGTATTTTCAGACATAAGCGCCGCTTTAGATATTAGATTAAATACCTTATTCGGATCATCACCTATAGCGTGGGAAAATATTGCCTATAAGCCTATTAAAAATACGCTATACTTGAGGCCGACTCATTTGCCATCCGCTACAGTTCAAGCTGGACTTGGAACTGCGGGAATAGATGGATATTCAGGGTTATACCAAATTGATGTATTTGCCATTGCCGGTAAAGGCAGGGGCGAAGCGGAAGCGAAAGCAGACGCAATTGCCGATCATTTTAAGCGTGGTACAGATTTATTGTACAATGGCGTTTACGTTAGGCTTGGTGATGTATCAAGAAACGCAGGACTTATTGACGAAGATCGCTTCGTTATTTCAGTAACAATTAATTATATGGCTCATGTAGCACCGAGGTAAATTATGACTATTGCAACAGGCTCAAGACACAACATGGCGTATGTTGTCGAATCTACATTCGGTACTACTCCGTCAACACCTTCATTTCTACCCATTCGTCACACTGGCACAACTATTGGATTGTCGAAAGACGCAATTGAATCCGAAGAGTTGCGTGAAGATCGTCAAGTAGCTCATTTCCGTCATGGAAACAAGAGTGTTGGCGGTGATGTTAATGTTGAACTATCTTACGAATCATTTGATGACTTACTTGAAGCAGTATTATGCGGCACTTGGGCTACGAATGTATTGAAAGCCGGAACTACTCGCCGCAGCTACACTGTTGAGCGTCATCACCAAGACATCGGTAAATATTTGCGGTCTACTGGCTGCAACTTCAACTCTATGTCTTTATCTGTTGCCCCTAACTCAATGGTTACTGGGTCGTTCTCAGTAGTTGGCAAAGACTTTACAATTGCGTCTACTGCTATTACTGGCGCTAGTTATGGAACAGAAACTACTACTGCACCATTTGATTCGTTTACAGGGTCTATTACAGAAGGCGGTTCAAGCATTGCTGTTGTTACTGCCATTGAGTTAAGCTTAGATAACGGCATGGAATCTATGTACGTTGTAGGCTCTGACTCTACGCTTCAGCCTTCTATTGGCAAGTCTTCTGTCAGCGGTTCTATTACTGCTTACTTTGAGAACAGCACACTAATTGACAAGTTTATCAACGAAACGTCTTCTAGCTTAACTTTCGTGCTAACTGATCTGGCTGGTAACTCTTACACCTTTAATCTACCAAACGTCAAATACAACTCAGGTAATCCTGAAGTTGGCGGCGCTGGCGCAGTGACAGTATCCTTAGACTTTGTAGCGTTATACAATTCTAGCGATGCATCTCAGATTAAGATTACAAGAGCAGACGCTTAACAAACTAAGGGGCCGCAAGGCTCCTTTATTAACTCTGGAGAGAGAAATGGATATTGAACAACTTTATACTGCTGACGCACATGAAGAAGGCGCAGAGATACGCATATTAAGCCCCATTAACGGAGATGAAACTGATTTCTACATCATCGTAAAGGGTGTTGACTCAAAGTCGTACAGAGAGTCTGTAAGGGCGTATCACAGAAAGTTAATAAATAAAGAGGATGGTGGTGAAATTGATCTGTTAGTAGCTATCACAAAAGGCTGGCGCGGATTGCAAAGTAAAGGCAAAGAAATAAAGTTTACTCCTAAGTTAGCTTATGATCTTTACGTCAATGCTCCTAACATTGCTTCTCAAGTAGATGCGTTTGTAGCTGAACGAAGAAATTTTATCAAGGGCTAACTGAAGAGTTATGTACTTTTGCTTCATGGCAGTTTTGGGCTGCTGGATACGACAAAGGTTCAACAGTTAGCCGCATAGCTAATCTACGTCAAGTTGCTAAAAGCTTGGGCCGCAATCCCAAAGAGTTAGATGATGAGCCTAAACTAAGGCAAGAATTGTCGTATCTTTGGGAATTGTTCGTGTCGTTAAAAAATGCCTCCTCTGGCGCAATCAGTTACAATGAAATAAATTCGTATATGTCTATTTATGGAAAGCTATCTACTTTTGAGGTAGACCTTATTCGTACATTAGACACCTTACACGCTAAAGAGGTTAGTAATAATGGCTGATAGTGAACTAGAGCTTGGTATAAAAGTAACCGGCAAAGGTATAGATAAAGCTACTGAGCAGTTAGAAGAGCTTGCGAAAGCTGGCAAAAAAGCAGAATCGGGAACAAAAGCCGCCGGAAAAGCTGCTAAAAGCACAGTTGCACCTATGAAAAACATGCGCGCTCAAGCGCAGCAGGCTTCTTATCAGCTTCAGGATATTGCAGTTCAGGCTCAAATGGGAACAAGTGCTTTTACTATTATTGGGCAGCAGGGCTCGCAGCTTGCCTCGGTATTTGGCCCAGCCGGTGCAGTAACAGGTGCTTTGATTGCGTTTGGTGCAATTATTGGTGGTTTCTTATTTGACTCAATGAATAAAACTGGCAAAGCAATGTCAGACCTTGAAGACGATATGAAAACCCTTGAAGAAAGATTTGATGATTTGACTGAAGCAGAAAAAGCTTATGTTAGGACATTAGTTACTAAAAGAATTGAAGATCAAACCTCTGCTATAGCAGAGTTAAACAAAGAAATTGCAGCAGGACAAAGAACAAGAATTAACGCTAAAGGATACGGCCCAACAGTAAAAGATGCAGAAGATGCAGAAACTTACTCAGGCAGATTAGAGGTTCTTAACGCTAAACTTGACGGGTTAAAAAAATCTCGTGAAGAAAATAGAAAATCTATAGATGATACAACAAACTCGACACAAACTTTGCTAGAAAAGCTTCAAGACGAAGTTGACACTTTAGGCATGAGTCGAAGAGAAGTTGATTTGCATAATATTGGTCTTGATAAGTCTCAAAAAGCAAACAGAAAATTAACCAATGAATTATACGATGCAATTGAAGCTGAAGAAAAGCGAATAGAGCTTAAAAAAGAAAGCGAAAAGTTAGACGAAAAAATTGCTGCTAACGAACTTGCCATGGCTAGATTCTTTAAAGAGAAAACTGCTGCTAAAGAAAAAGAAGCCGCTGCTGATGCAAAAGCATTTGAGACGAAAAAAATTGCCGCAGAAGCTAGCTTATTGCAAATTGCTCAATCAGCAATGGAAGAAGCAGCCCTTATTGATTCTTTGGAAGCCGAGGCTGTAGCAAAAACTCAAGCTGACAGGGATGCCAAACTAATAAGCCAAGAAGAGTTTGAGATAGCTAAAACTCAGCTAGAAGAAAAATACAGTAAAGACAGAGTTGATCTTGCTACAGCAGAGGCCGAAGCTAAAAAAGATATTCAAATGCAAGTTCTTAACCAAATGTCTGGAATTGCTGGGCAGTTGTCAGCTATAGCCGAAGAAGGGTCAAGAGAAGCTAAAGTTTTATTTGCAATGCAAAAAGCAATTGCAATTGCTCAAATAATTGTTGCAACTGAGACAGCAGCATTAACTGCTTCTGCGTATATGGCTGGAGCAGGGCCAGTAGCTTGGCTTACATCTGTACAAGGTATTAGAGCTTTAGGTTACGCATCTGCCGGTATTGTTGCCGGAACCGCTATTGCTGGTGGTCGAGCATTAGGTGGTCAGGTTAGAGGCGGTGAATCGTATCTTGTTGGTGAACGTGGCCCAGAGCTGCTTACTATGGGTAGTTCAGGCCGTATTGCTACTAACGAAAACCTAAAGAAAGCTGTTGGATCAGAAAGTGGTCAGTCTCAAGCCAATGTTAGTGTAAACTTCAGCATACAGGCTAATGACACTGCTGGATTTGATAGGCTTTTAAACTCTCGCAGAGGTCAGATTGTTTCTATGATTAACCATGCGGTCAATAATCGCGGAAGAGCGTCTATAACATGAGTGGAACATACCCAGCATCACCCGTATTTGCATCTATCGGGTTTAAGAGCCAGCATTACAACTTGGCTAGTGAAAGCGTCTCAGGCCGCACCCAAGTCAGAAACATTGGCGGGCAGCGGTTTGAGTTCTCAGCCCAATACTCTAAGCTTAGTCGTGCGGAGTTTGCTCCGGTTATGGCGTTTGTTATGGCTCAAAGAGGTATGGCAGAAACATTCTCTATTTTATTGCCAGAGATAAGCTCCAAAAGTGGAACTGCTTCTGGTACTGCACGGGCTAACGGCGCTGCTGTTATTGGCGCAACATCGGTTAATGTCGATGGGTTTAGTGGAGTGTTAAAAGCTGGCGATATGGTGAAGTTCTCTAACCATAGTAAAGTCTATATGATTACCGCAGATCGATCCGGCGCTGGTGCATTGGCAATTCAGCCTGCGCTAAGAGTCGCATTGACTAACGATCTAGTTATGACATACAACAATGTGCCTTTTACGGTTCGCTTAAATAACGATGTACAGAGCTATGCTTTAGAGTCTGCATCTTTGCTAGATTACGAAGTAGACTTTATAGAGGCAGTGTAATGACAAGATCAATAAACGCAGCAACTATTGCCGAGCTTGCAAAAGATAACTTTAATCTTGCTACTTTGATTCAATTTAATTTATCTACTACTTTGTATCTTACAGACTGGGATAGAAACTTATCTGCCTTGTCTCAGACATGGAGCAGCAGTTCGCATTTCTTGGGTGTTGGCGATGTTACAGAAACATCTGATTTAAGAGTAAACACCCTTGACGTTACTTTATCTGGCGTTGAGCAGTCTTATGTCGCTATCTTTCTAGCACAAAATTACATTGACCGGCCTGTAAAAATATACAGGGCCGCTATTAGCGCATCTGATGCAGTAATCGGCGATCCAATACTGTTATTTGAAGGTTTAATAACTGGCTTTAATATTCAAGACAGTAAAGATACAAGTACCATTACAGTACAGCTTGCTTCTCACTGGAAAGACTTTGAGAAAGAAGTTGGCCGAAAGACAAACAACAACTCGCAATCTATTCATTTCCCTGCTGATAGAGGGTTTGAGTTTGCGGCTAAAACAATTAAAGATTTAAAATGGGGTCGTGAATAATGCCTTTTTTCGTAGCAGCAGCAATATTTGCAGGTGCCGCAACTGTTTCATATGTTATGGCGCAGAAAGCAAAAAAAGCAGCGCAAAAAGCCGCCGATGCTATGGCTGGCGTTCTTGTTAACAAAGAATCTAACATTGAGCCTATTCCCGTTATTTACGGTACTAGAAGAGTTGGTGGTGTTCGCGTATTTGTTTCGTCAAGAGATGCATCTGGAGGCGATCCAAATGAATTCTTGTATATAGCTTTAGTACTAGCGGAAGGAGAAGTTGACGCTATTACAGATATATACATTGATGACACTCCAATATCTGACAGCAAATATAATGGCCTTTATACAGTTAATGTCCATACTGGCGCTGACAATCAAGTTTACGATTCTCTTCTTACTCAAGCTAATGCTGGCTGGACAACCGCTCATAAATTAAGTGGAGTTGCTTATATAGCTATTAAGCTAAAGTGGAATGAAAACGCATTTCAAGGGGTTCCAGATATAACTGCCCTTGTTCGTGGTAGGAAGGTATACGACCCACGATCACCTAGCGCCGCTAACGCCTACAGCACTAACCCTGCTTTATGCTTGCGCGATTACATGACTAACACAAGATTTGGTAAAGGGCTTCCAGCATCAGCAATAGATGATGTTGCGTTTTCAGCAGCCGCTACAGATTGTGACGAAAGTGTAACTTTTTACACTGGAGGTGGAACAGGAAAGATATTTGAGACAAATGCAGTACTGCAAACAGACGAAACATTATTCTCTAACATAGAAAAAATGCTAATGGGCTGTCGTGGGTTCCTGCCTTATACGCAAGGCAAGTACGGATTGATCATTGATAAATCTAGATCAGTTAGCTACGCATTTGACACAGACACAATGGTTAGCGGAATCTCTATTCAAGGTGAATCAAAAGAGAACAAGTTTAATAGGGTTATTGTTAAGTTTGCTAATCCTGCTGTAGATTATCAACCTGATCAAGCTACATGGCCTGATGCTGGTTCTAGCGAAGAGACTACATTTCTAAGCGAAGATAATGGCACGTTGTTAGTTACAGATTTAGATATGCCAACAGTCACTAACTACTATGCTGCCAGAGATTTGGCCAGAGTCATTCTTAAACGATCTAGAAGCTCTTTGCGTTGTAGTTTTAAGACTACAAGTGAAGCCTTACAGCTATCGGTTGGTGACGTAGTTACAGTTACTCACCCTACGCCAGCTTGGGTAGCAAAACCTTTTCAGATAGAAGAGATTACCCTTAATTATGACGGTACTTGTTCTGTTTCTTTGCTGCAATACGATTCAACTATTTACACTTACGATCTAGCGGCTGAAGAAATTACTTATCCGCAATCGGTATTGCCTAATCCGTTTTCGGTAGTGCCACCATCATCTTTAAGCACATCTGCAACTACTAGCGTTGCATTAGATGGAACTATAATTCCTGCAATTGAAGCATCTTGGACTGCAAGTACAGACTCATTTGTAACGCAATATGATCTTCAGTGGAGTACAGACAACACTAATTTCCAATCAATTGTTACTGACAATACTAGGTTCACAGTATCTCCGGTAATTGCTGGGGCAACATATTATTTTAAGGTAAGATCAATTAACTCTTTAGGAGTTAAAAGCGTATTTGTAACAGCTAACCAAGGTTCTGTTGGAGATACTACAGCTCCTGCGTTGCCTACATCGTTATCAGCAACCGCTGGCTACAAGTCCATTAACCTTGAGTGGACTAACCCAGTAGACAAAGACTTTTCAAATACAGAAGTTTATAGGGCTACATCTTCTGGCGGCACTTATGCTGAAGTCGCTACTGTAGGCGGTGGATTTGGTGTTAAAGCTGAATTCCTAAATGGCGGTCTTGCCGATGCGACTGCTTTTTACTACAAGTTTAAGTCAGTAGATTACAGCGGTAACAAGTCAGCATTTACTGGTGTAGTTTCAGCCACTACTAATGCCGCAGCAATTAACGGCACTAACGGCACTAACGGAAGTAATGGTTCTGATGGCACTGATGGCACTAACGGAACTAACGGCAGTAACGGAAGTAATGGAGCCGCTGGCCCACGAAATGCAGACGGTTATCTTTATTATTCTGTGTCACAAGCAAACGCACCAGCTTCCCCAAGCGCAACGTCTTACAACTTTGTAACAGGATCATTTGGAGGTTTAACGGCTAATTGGTCTACTACTCCACCAACAAACACAGGTGGTGATGCAAAATACTGGGCTACTTATTGGCATGTTACTGAAGCAACATTTGGCGGAACTCAGACAAGAACATTTAACACCCCGTTTAATAGCGTGCAATTTGACGGCTTGGTAACCTTCACTAACTTAAACAGTGAGTTAGCTAACGCTTCTAGCACTGAAATTACCACAATTAATGGTGGCCTGATTAAAACAGGCACTATGGAAGCCGACAGAATTAGAGTTGATGGCGTTGGGATTGATGTTGTAACAAGCGGAACGAATAAAACATTAATCATTGGTGATGATGGTGTAACTACAGTTAAAATAGATAACCTTGCAGTAAGTTCTGCAAAAATTGCTAATCTTGCTGTTACTACAGGTAAAATTGCTAACCTTTCTGTTGAAACTTTAAAAATAGCTGGCAATGCTGTTACTTTACCAAGCAGCTCATACACCGCAGCAGCTACTAATTTATCAGAGTCAAATGGAGAGGTTGTACAGCAGACTGTTACTTATACTTCTGAAGGTGGCTCTGTAAATGTTTTCGCAACTATTGTGTTTTTTGGTTATGACGATGATCAGACCAACGAGGGCGTTCAAGTTGCTTTTTCAATAAAAAGAAACAACACATTGATTGGGTCAGCAACTCCTATTGCAGTTCAAAATTGGCAGTTAGGCGATGCAGGCAATGGAAGAAAAGAGCGTCAGGTGTATGCTGTTTCTTTAAAAGATGTTCCGTCTTCTGGCAGTGTATCTTACACGCTAACCGCAAAACTAGAAGACCAAAATGGTAGCACTATTACTAACAATCCAATAATCACATTATCTAATAAATCGCTTGTAACACTAGAGGTTAAAAAGTGAAATCATTTATAGTTTACAAAAGTAACGGGGTTATAGTTAGGACTGGAAGCTGTGTTGATTCCGATTTTAATATGCAGGCAGCGGAAGGCGAGCTTGTAATTGAGGGTATTGCTGATGATAATTTTAGCGTTATAAGTGACGGCAACATTGTTGATGCTCCAAAAATTAATGCGCCTAACACTGCTGAATTGATAAGCCAGACGCAAAAAGAATCTAGGGCAAATAGAAATGTTAGATTGCAAAAATCAGACTGGACGCAATTTCCAGATAGCCCGTTAAGTGATACAAAGAAAGCTGAGTGGACAACCTACAGGCAGGCACTGAGAGACATACCAGAAACCTATTCTGATGCCACATCTTTAGATGATATAATATGGCCCACAAAGCCAGAGGTTTAATATGATTTACCAATTAGTACAGGGCGACCAAGCCCCACAGGTTCAAGCCCAGTTGACGCGAAATGATGATGGCACAGCTATTAACTTTGCTGGTGGCAGTTGTGCGTTAAAGTTTAGAGCAAAAGGAACTACTACAACTTTGTTCACTCTTGCAGCGGCTGACGTTGGTGGCAACTTTGAGGCTGGCATTGCGGTATTCTCTTTCTCAGGCACTCAGTTAAGTATTGACGAAGGATATTACGAAGGCGAGATAGAAATCACATACTCTAGCGGAGCGGTAGAAACCGTATTCGCAGTGCTGGACTTCTACGTTAGGGCTGACTTCTAATGATTAATGCAATCGTTGCTTTTAAAAAAGCCGTTGCAGAGATTGGGTTTAAGAAAGCCGTAGCTAAGATTAACTTAGGCGACTTCTTAATCTTTAGGTTTTTCTTTGATGCTTTGGGTCTATCTGATGCTCAGTCTAAAGCTGTTGGCAAGTCTTTGGTCGATTCTCAGGCAATAACTGACTTGACTGCTACTGGCGTTGGCAAGGGTGTATCTGATAACTCAGGCACTAATGATTCTGCCGCTTTAGGGTTTGGCACAGTACAGAATGACTCTGGCGCAACATCTGACCAGATTGATACCTTTGCTATTGGCAAGCTAATACTAGATACCCCTAGCGTTGGTGAAAGCATATTCATCGAGACCGCTTTTAACAGGGCTTATACTGATGTGTTTTATGCTGGTGAGTCTATTAGCGTTGGCTCTGGCAAGGTATTTGCTGATAGCTCTGGAGCAATTGACGAAGAGTCTTTGCAGTTTATCAAGTCTTTGGCTGATGCGTCTGGCGCAACAGATGAGACATTACTAAGCCCAAACAAAGTTGCATCTGATAGTTCAGGTACAACAGACAATCAAAACATGGACTTTCACAAGTTCATTGATGAGGTTACAGGCGTTACAGATGATCTGGATGGTGAAGCTACCACTGAAGATGATCAAGAGATGACGTTTACGAAGGTTCGATCTGATTTGGCTACAATCGTTGATCTGTTCACTTATTCCAGTACTAGGGGTTTAAGTGATACAATCGGTTCATCCGATTCGGGTTCGATTCGCGGTCAAGGCTATTGTGCTTTTGATTATTTTGCTGAAGATTATGTCGGCTACTCCCAAAACTTTTAACAGGTGATTTATGATTAACGAAGATTTAAAACTACGCGGTGACGTTGCGATAGTATTGAAAGACAAAGACGGCAATGTAAAAGACAGCCGTGAAATCCACAACTTAGTAGTTAGTGCTGGCCTAGAGTTTATTTGCTCTCGCATGGCTGGAACTTCTGCTGGCGTAATGTCGCACATGGCATTAGGTTCAGATACTACTGCGGCTGCTGCTGGCCAAACCGATCTACTGTCTATTCTAGGCGCTAGAGAAGCGTTAGACAGCTCTACTGCTTCTAACAATACCATTACCTATGTTTCATCTTTTGAAGCTGGTGAAGGCACTGGTGCGGTTACAGAGGCTGGCGTATTTAACGCTGCATCTAGCGGAACTATGCTTTGTCGTACAGTGTTTGCTGTAGTGAATAAAGCCGCTGACGATACTATGTCAGTAACTTGGACTATTACTTTAACTGCATCTTAATTAGAAGGGGCTTCCTATGGCTACTATCGTAACAAGGGCAGGCAAAGGTTCGCCCCTAACTAATACAGAAGTTGATGCTAACTTCACTAATTTAAACACTGATAAGGCCGAGCTTTCTGGCGCGGCTTTTACTGGTGCTATCACTACCAACTCAACCGTTGATGGTAGAGATGTAGCTACAGACGGTACTAAGTTAGACACTGTTGAAACTAACGCTGATGTTACAGATGCTACCAACGTAACAGCCGCTGGTGCTTTGATGGACAGTGAGTTGACAGCTATTGCAAGCGTTAAGGCTCTTGACCAAGGCGTTGCCACTACTGACAGCCCTACGTTTGCAGCAGCTACA
>Ga0209383_1000940_pt1 | contig 19278 bp, 22 predicted proteins | sample CoawatmetaG02DNA_FD_187510 | JGI IMG/M metagenome (GOLD analysis project Ga0209383, IMG submission 187510) | Marine microbial communities from the West Antarctic Peninsula - Coastal water metaG029-DNA (SPAdes) (version 2) | ecosystem: Environmental > Aquatic > Marine > Coastal ... | reverse complement strand
TTAAAGATTTATCGCAATATATAATTATATTAATATGACAGGAGACAATCGTATAAAAACAATGAATATTCAAGATATGAAAATGGACACTATCTACTTTACAAATAATACAGCCTATCGTACTATGAGTAATTTACAAAACTCAGTTGACCTATATAAACTTGCTCGACTACACGATGATTTTGTTTGGGAGAAATCGAATGATAATGGTTTTTTTTCAAATGATTCGATGAATAGTGAACCTATTGATAATATAACATTTATCAAAAATATTATACCACTTCAAAATGGAAATAAACGCACAGACTTGATGCTTTTCAAGTTTTCACCTGGCGACAATACTTTTACTGCAAGGGAATGTTTCAAGACCCTAAATTATCCACCAGAACCTGGTCAAAATATTATTTGGGATAATACGGACGGAACAGTGGAAACATTTAATAATTATATGGAAAGTATTTCTATTACTCGAATTCCATCTCATATTGATTTAACTTCAGAATATACATATCTTGATGAACAAGTCAATTCAGAACCTCTATTCGGATGGCACGACCTTTGTGAAGACAGAGATGATTCTCACTCGAATGTTAATGATATCATTAATAATGTTGTTAATGATGTTGTTAATGATACTGTTAATGATGATGATGATGATTATATGCCATTTAAATCGAGTGATGATTTTAATGTTCCACGACCGCGCTCTCCAACCCCTGGACCTGAAGTAAATGCTCATAGAGTTTCAAGGTGTCATAGTAGTTCAGGTAGTTCTAGTTATGAGAGTTTCAATGGTCATGATGTTGATAGTATGAATGAAATGAGAGTTGACCCCTATGATAATAATTATTACTCTTTAAAAGAGTTCCTTGATTATTATGGTGGAAGAGTAGAATGGGACCATCAAGAACCAAAAAAGGTTTTACTGAGAAATGAATATCATAAATTTACAGAAAATAATCGATACCTGAATACTAAGATATTTAAATTCCTGTTCAAGGAATATAAGAGCACATTTGCATAAGTTATATACCCCATCCACCACCAACAAACATATTTCCACCCTTTCTGCGAGGTTTAGGTATACCCTGGCACTGTAATATAAAATCAATTAATTTAGGTTTAGACCAACTACTTTCAGTATATTTATATGTATCTGGCTCCCGATTTGTCATGCTATTAACTAATTCACGTAATTTATCATCTTCCATTGAATCCAATTCCTTATTATTTGGAAATTTATAATCAGTTTCAGTATTTGTTCGATATTTCTTCCCTTGACAAACAGAAACAAGTTTTACTAATTCACGTTTATTCATACCCTTAATATTGTCATATTCATATGTATTTTTTTCTCTTGAAGCAAGTTGTTTTACGATATCCTTCAAGTCATTTTTCATTGCCTTGCTTAAATAATCGCGAGTATATATATCATCACCCTTAGGTTCGGCAACAGATTTAGTTTTACCCTTTTCATTCTTTTTAATTGATGAATCATTATCACTTGATTTTATTTCATTCTTATTTTTATCGTGATAGGTCTGTAATTTAGTATCCATATCTGTCACCTTCCCAGTTTTAGCATCATATTTTCCCTTCCCAATTGGGTCAAGATAAGAATCACAGAATGTATCACCGATTACAATATAATCAACGCCCTCGTGTTCTACGGATATTAATTCATCTTCTTCATCTTCATCATCTTCATCTTCATCATCTTCATCTTCATCATCTTCATCATCTTCATCTTCTTCATCTTCATCATCGTCTTCTTCTTCTTCTTCTTCTTCTTCTTCTTCAGCAGCACCATCTGCTTCAGTAGCAGCAGCTTCTTCTTCTACTGCTTCTTCTTCTACTGCTTCTTCTTCTACTGCTTCTTCTTCTACTGCTTCAGCTTCTTCTTCAGCAGCATCTTCTTCTTCTTCTTCTTCTGCTTCAGCAGCATCTTCGTCTTCTTCTGCTTCAGTAGAATCTTCTTCTTCATCAAAAAAGGATGATGATTTATTCCAGCCCTCTATTCCATCGTGCCATTCTTTTGTATTATTAACCTTACATTGATAAAGAACGTCTAATAATTTTTTAGATGCATCACATTTTTTGTTTGCGCAATATGTAATTATTGGAACATCTTTTATATCAAGTTTTTTGGTTGTAACAAGTTTATTTAATTTTGGATAAGATTTAATATTTGATTTGAGGAAATCTATAACTTTAGATTCCTTTACTTTATCTGATATTTTTTCTAATCCATCGATTGGCAAGTTTATGGCGCCAGTTATTTGTTTCTGTTTCTTGAATACTGAAGCGGGTAATGCGCAAATAATAAGTGAATCTTTGCGTTTGATTGCTTTACCTAATTGAGAAATATTCACCGAACAAATTAATCTAATTGTTTTTAATGGCAACCAGGTCTTTTCACCACTCTCTAATATGTAATGAACGTGTCTACAATATGTCTGTTTCTTGTCTTTGTATGGCTGTGGACAGTTAAATTGAAGTGTTATATTACCTTTTTTATCTGTTTTTTTCATACCGTGATTTTCATAATCACCGTATGCTTTTTCATCAAAGTTAATTTTTGTTTGATTATTTGGATTTTGTTCAGAAGCAGCCCAAAAAAAAATGTATTTATCTGCCGCATCTTTACCTAATTCTAATTTGACAGATAATGCATTTTCAGTTAATTTAGCAGGAATTTCTTTAATAGAGGGATTTTTTAGACTATAATTTGTATCACACATAACCATTTTAGGGTAAGGACTATAATTTTCATTTTTTTTAGACCAGAAGGGTATCTCTTCAGTATTTAATTCATTCGCAGGTCTACAAAAATTGCAGTGCTTTAAAGTCTTGTCTGTCATTATTAGGTAAGTAGATATTTATTTAAAATATTTTTTCCGTAACTTTATCAAGTACCCTCAAATCTTTTACAATCGAATCGATTGCATCAACTAGTGCAGTTGTCATGTTTTGTAATTTACTTAATTCATCTTGTTTCGCAGCCTTGTGTCCATTATTTAATGAAACAATTATCAATATTTTATCTTCAAGGGGATGCGGTTTCTTGTAACCACATAGATTAATAAGAGAACCATCTTTAATTACGTGTCTTACAATATGACTCTGAATAATATTCCCAAGTGTATGTGATTCGTTTTCAATCTCATAATGATAAACATTTTCTTTCACCTGGTCTACTGATATACGACTATTATTTTCTTTCAGAAGTTCTATGAATTCCATTTTCAATGATAAGAATTTACCGATTAAGATTTCAATTGCCTTCTTGAAAATAGTTCCCGAATCATAATAATGATTTGATTTTACTGAGAAATTATAGCGATTTGCTTCACCTGAATTATCTCGGTGAAAATATCTTTCAGATTCAGCCAGCATGAATTTGCGAGAATAACTTTTTACATTTTTTTTCTCAATTTCTTCGACCTTGAGTTTCTCTTTTAGAACAGATTTTACTAATTTATCATCAACAGTAAATGAATATGTTGCCTGGGAAACACCTTGATATTTAGCATCTTGGTAGCCGTAACCAACTGATGGAGAACCATAGAAATTCAATTCTTGAAAACTATCTTCTGTATTCGTAGATTTGAGTTCTGTGAGCATTGAATAATGAGTATTTTTTCGAAACATAAATGGTCGATAAATTTTATCCTTTTCTTTTTGAGATAAAGGTTTATTCATATCATAATTATCAATATTAACAGTTGATAATTGTTCATTGAGAACCGATGAATCTTCGGGTGAAAGGTCATATGAATCATCATAATATTTATCAAGTCTTTCTTGAATACCGACCTTTAGTGGATAAATAGAAACATCATTCATTGTAACAAATCTGAAAGGGTCATCTGAATCGTGTACAACTTTGCATTCAAACAGATGTTTACGAGTATAATTTTCTGGATTAAGATAGAGTGGAATCAGTGCTATTCGATGAGTCATCATTTCATTATGTAGTGCTGAATTATTAGTAACAATAATAATATCATTATCAACACCTGATTCTGAAAGATTAAAGGCAACAGTTGGTATATCTGTTAGTAAAACTCGCCTTATACCATTGACAATTGATTTGTCAAATCCATATTTATCATCACCTGATAACATAAATTTTAATTCTCCATCAACCTGCTCGACATTTGTAATCTTTGGCTGAAATTTAGTAATAGTATCGCTCATTATTTATATAGTGATTAGTTATTTATTTTTAAATAATCAAATTTTTTAAAATTCAATATTAATATATTATGAGTAAAGTTATTGCTACCTATACTGGTAAATTTTATATTTACGGTCGAGTCAATAATATCAAGATAGAGATATTATGTGTTCCAAAGAAGAAAAATAAAATTGTTATAACAGGACATTATGGGGGAAAAACAATAAATGGGTCATTGTTGGCATTGAAAAAATTAAAAACAGGTGAGAATATCATGTCAACGGCCAAAAATATGTACGCAGGCCTACAAATTCGTTTTCAGAATAGAGGTTCTTATCAGAGTGATAAAATGCATAGTTTTTCAGATACCATTGCCATCTTTTCTAAAGATGAAATGTCAATTGATAAATTATCAAAATTCTTAGAAAAATATATTACACAGAAAAAAGTTAGACGTACTAAAAGGAAATCAAAAAGAGGTAAAAAGGGTGGAGGGTCAGTGAAAAAACGAACTATCAAGAAATCTAAAAAGAAAACAGATGGTAATTCAGCATATTTTGAATATAAAAGTATTTTAGGTTCTTCAAATAAGTTTTGGCGAATCGTTAAAAATGGTTCAAAAATAACAACTCATTATGGTAAAATAGGAACTTTAGGTCAGATGACTACTAAAGATTATGGAACAAAAGTAGATTCAGAATATGATAAATTAATTAAATCGAAAAAGAAGAAAGGATATGTTGAAAGTATGGATTTTGGAGATAAGAAACCTAAACCACCAACAAAGATACAAAGAGAATATATGAAAATATGCAATAAGGCCGAAAATGATTCTAAATTAAATCCTGGACGTCGTAACTTTGATTGTGAAGCGATGCTCACCACTGGTCCTAGCCTAGCCCCGCAAGTCGATAGTGAATTAAAATGGTTTACTGAATGGCACAAGGATGCTTTAAAGAATAAAGATTATGATTGGTCAAAATATGATGAACATCATAAATCTAAAAGAAAAAAGAAAAGCAAAAAGGTGGTCGCGCCAGTGCAGATTTATTAACCAAATTACAAATTAAAAATATGCAACGATTAAAACAATGTGAAAGCAAAGCGAAGAATAAATCTCAAAAGAAAAAATGTTCGAATGAATTTAATAAGATATGGAATGATTATAGTAAGTTTCTAAATAAAAAATCTATTAGAAAAGGTCGTAATTATGCTGATAGAAAACAATATACACCTAAACAACAGAGAGAAATAATAAAACAATTCTTTGGAAAAGATCAAAAAGGTGCGGGTAGAAAATTAAAAAAAATAAAAAAGAAAAGTCATAAAATGGATAATTCTAAAGGTAAAAATAAACCTTTAGAAAAGTTATGGACAGATATGTCAAATATGAAAAAATATATATTTATTATGAAAGATGGTTCTTATCAGATAAAATCCCTTGCACCTTCATATAAAGGTCAAAGAGGTTCAGATTTTCATCGTAAATATTGTTTACCCATGATAGAAGAAGCAAATAAAGATGATTCAGTAAAAGCTATCTTAACCGCAGGAAACAGTTTTGATGGATACCAACAATTATATGATGATGTTGGTAATTCATCGGTAGACCAAGTCTTAAAAGATTACAAGAAGTATTGGAAATATCAAATAGATAGAAAACTATATACTTGTTAATAAATGCTATATTCATTCCAATCATTATTTTCATAGACAAAATTTGCTATTATATTTTTTGTTTCCTTCAAGATATCTGTATTACTATGTTTACAAATAATTTCAGATATTTTCAAAGCAGATGAAGTATTTGCTAATAATATTTTTACCATTTGCATTTGAGATTCATAAATCTTATCTTCCATTTATTACTATTATAATAAGATATATTTATATATATATAAATGAGTAAGATAAGTCCTCATTGGTGGCAAACGAAAAAAATTATATGAATTAAAAAAAAAGAAAAATGATTTCAAAATGGTTTAATGATAATTCAGATAATATTAATTTCAAGATTGGGAGAGAATTATTTGATATTTTAAACGTAGAAAATTAAGCGATTTAATATAAACTAGGTGTACATGCTTTTTTCATTTGTCGCGAAATCAACTTTATCTTCACCTGTGTTATCTGGATTTTCTTTCGTTAAAGCTGTTCGGATGATGAATCGATCTGATTCTGGATTTTCATATTGAAGAATTGTTTCTTTCCCTCCACGATTCTCGCGGTGCGCGAAAGAGAACCCTCCTCTACCTCCATCATAATCATTGCTGAAATATCTGACCCTCTTATCATAATGACACCATTTCCCGTCAACCATGTGATAATTTGTACGACTTTTTGGTGGAGAACCAATAATCCATTCTGAATCTGGAACATCACTCGGCATTGTATATTTATCCTCAAATCCATCGAAAATAAACCGCTTTTCTTTATGGACGGTTTTCCCAACTCTTTGAGATACATTCAGATACTTTTTTTCTGTATTTTCAAGTTCCTTACCGACTGTGTAATTGAGGATATCAATATCGCAATACAACTTGATAGAATTTTCTGGATATCCAGATTGTGTGTAATGTTTCACGCGTCCAATTGCTTGCGACAAAGTATTGAATGGCTTGTTATCGGACAACAATCTCGCATCATGCCATGCATACAGTCTAAGATGACCTAGAGGACATATCTCCGTGCTCCTTTTACAGATCTGAGCGATGAAGATTACAACTGGTTTATAAGAAGTTCCTGTGGGTTCTAGATATCCATTATATTCCCTGACAGTCCCCAACTCAGCCCATTTCTCCGGATTACCCCACTCAAATGATTCATCTTTATCATAAATCCGTAGTTCACAATTGTGATCACTTTCAATATCTTCTTTATTCTCTTTAATGAGTTCCAAGTTTCCGGACGTAGTATCACGAACAACAATAATATTTCTTCTGTTTGAAGGGTAATCCTCCAAATTAGAACGCATTTCTTGAATTATTTCCGATCCATGTTCTGTGATAGTCAGAGTTCCTTTATCAAAGAACTTCTTTGGCTTAAACACGAGCTCATTATCGATATATTTCTGAGCTCCAAAGTATGATTCATGTGGAACAAATGTATGAAACGCCCAATCAGGAGCCTCAATCTGAACAGCCATAAGAAGTTCCTGTGGTGTTGCGGAATAAGTGATGAACTTTACTCTTTCTCGATGGGTTTCTAATTCATTCGAATTATACAAGGAACTGAGCGATTGCGTTGAACCTGTACCGTAATCACATTCATCTAGATGAATATAAATCATTGAATCACTCGATGTAGGATCAGTCATTATCTTCACAATCTCTCCCAGAAGTTCATTGGCTTTTGAATAAGTTCCCACAAGAGATGTGATACCAAAACTTTCCTGTTCCTCAAATTGTACCTTTGTATCTTTGCGATCGAGAGCAGTAAGATAAATACTCTTAACAGATCCACCAAGATTCATCGAATGATTTATATTCAAGATTAAATGGATACACTCCATGATCTCACGCTTACCACTCTTTTCTTCTGCGGTGATCGATATGTTTTTTCCATCCATAAGACTTTCAACGCAATCATTCGCGATTTTATATTGTTCTTTCCTCCTTGTTTTAAAATATTTTAGTTTTTCTTCCTTCTCCTCCAAACTCATAGGATTAATATCCAGATTCATCTTCGCTTTATTTCTTGTACCACCGACATTACGCGCCGGCGGGGGTCGATGAGAAGAAGACGATTGACATGTTGTCCTATTATGACCGGCTCCCTTACAAATGCTACACACCATTGTGTTATTTATCTTATAATTATATATTTTATATTTAAATCAAATTTTTAAAATTTGATATAAAGGATATAAGATACCTTAAAATAATTATATGAAAGATGTCTGTTTCAAAACCTGTTCAACTCGGCCTATGTTGTATGAACATGACACTGAAAAGTGAACAAAATGTTTATTCATCTCGTAAAATTATTATGAGAATAATACATGAAAGAGGATTAAAAGAACTCAAGAAAAGAATCATCTTGAATTTAGATGATCATTTACATCAACTGATAAATTATTATCAATATCTCCAAGACATAATTCTTGTGAATAGATATTATCATATTGTGAAAAGATACCCATTACGAATGTAATTAATTTAAACATGTTTATAATAGTATTAATAAATAAATCTTTAATATAAAAATTTTATATATATCTTAATAAATATTATTACTATTACAAAGATAGAAAACAATATATACCGAAACAACAGAGAAAAGCGAAAAATATTAAAATTAAATAAGTTTCGAAATTTGATACAATAATATTTATTTCTATTCAATAAATGGATACTTGTAAAGCAAATAAGTGTGTTAAAACTGAAGGCCTTGTATACAATGAAAAAGTATTACCTATTAATAGAGGAGGCTACAATGATTTTGTGAGGTGTTCAAAAAAAGTTTATAAAGATGGTTTTTGTAAACGTTGTTATGAACCCGATAAACGATATAAATCTAAGGTTTGGATTCCGGATCAATTATGGAAAAGAGATGGTATTTATGGTGAACCATATGATTTTCCATATCATAAAGAAGAAGGTGGGAAAGAATGGGTTAAAATGATGTATATACTACACCCACATTTAAGGACAAAAGAAAATAACCAGTCTATTGATATAGAGGGGAAATCGAAAATAGAAAATGAAGATAAGATCGCGCGCATTGTAGCTGAGGATAAAATAAATAAAGTATTACAATGGTTGGATGATAATTCGACTAAAATCAATTATAAATTAGGATTAGAACTAAATGAAATTCTAACGAAATAAGTTTAATCATTTAAATTTAAAGTAAGTAAGCCACGAAAATGAGCGATTTCATTCTAACAACATCATTATCATTTCATAAATTTGATATTGCGATAATGATATCAATCAACTAATTAATATCTTGTATCGCAATGTTAAAGGAAGAGGTGAGCAACCAAATCTGTCATATTTGTTTGGATGATTTTAAGGTAACAGAATCAATCAAACCTTGTTGTGACGCTTATATATGTAAAGAATGTATTCAATCGCTTATTGATAACAATCATGACAAATGCCCAATCTGCAAGCAGGATTTGATATTAAACAAATCCCTTTGTGAAAAAATTATTGATAGTCGATTGTTTATATTTGTAAAATATTTATGTCTTTATTATTCAATTGCTGTCTTTTCTGTATCTTGTTATATATTGTTTGAATCTTTATAACAATATATGATTTTATCATCAACTTTTTTGTAGTGATAGACAATATAATAATAACAGATTTATTAATAGACTACATATTTATTACTGTTTTTTTTTCAATAATTTTATCAATCATAAAATTATTATGAAATCTATCTGTTAAGAAATATTTAAAAGGATGAAGATAAAGTAGCATCATAATTATTATAAACCTGTGCATAATTTTTTGAAATTTTTAATGTATTTGAATATCAAATTTATCAAATTTTTAAATAAACTCAATTCTTAATTTATTATCTTTTTTATTCTTAATATTCTTTACTATAAGGGAAATAAGTTTAATATGAATAAAATAAGTATTTTTACTAATAAATGGCTGACCGTATTTTATATATTAGTGGTCGATGTGAGCACTCTAAAAATGTATTATTGGGAATACAACAGTATCCTTTCTTAAAGCCTTTATTCAGAATTGTGAATATAGACACTCAGGCTTATCCAGAATATGTCAAGAGTGTACCCAGTATCTTAATTAACAATCAAGTAATAAGTGGTCAAACTGTATTTGAATATTTTGGTAAGTTAGTAGAAGCCAAAAAGACACAAGAAGAACGCGTCGAAAATAATCAAGCCAATGATTCAGATGAAGGTCAATGTCGGATTAATGAAGATGGTGAATTAGAAGGGTGGTGTGGTTCTGGTGTAGGGGTTGAATATTCAATGATTACTGAAGATAATGATGATTATACCAAGAAAACATACAAAATGGAAACAAATTATGATTTGTTAGAAGGAGATGATTCAATTGGAGGTCAGGTTGAATCAATGGAAAGTAAAGATGCGATGATATCTCAGAAGAAGAAATCATTTGATTCAGATTTAGAAAGAATGCAACGTGAAAGGGGTGAAATGATGGGCCAAGGTGGGCCCGGCCAAGGTGGACCCGGCCAAGGTGGGCCCGGCCAAGGTGGACCCGGCCAAGGTGGTCCAGGTCAAGGTATGATGGGCAGAAGATAGTGTGAGCGCGTTAAAAGATTTAAAAAATAGTAATCATTTATAATAAATGGACACTGAAAAGCAATTATTCTCTATTTTTAGTAATTTTTTGAGAGATTTATCAAAAACATACCCTGAAATAAAGAATTCTCTATATCGTAATTATGAAGATTGTATCTTGAATGATGGCGATAAGACTCTACAAGAATTACCAAAATTAGTTCACTTTATGAAAGTTATAGATGAAAATGAAAAATATATTACGGATAAGGATGTTTTGTTTTTTGATTCTGAGATTGAGGTATTAGAGGAAATATCTTTTAAATTGTTATGGGAAAAGAATATCTCTACTAAAACTCGTGAATCGATTTGGAAATATTTTCAGACATTCCAGATTATCAATATTAGTCTAAAATCGAATGAACAACTTAGAGAAGCATTGTCTCAAATTGGTACTGATACAGTTATGGAAGTAACCAAGAATACTGCGAGCGATTTGAAGAAATTAAAAACATTGACATCTAAGGTAAAAGAAGATGTCCCTAGCGATGAAAGTGGTCTCGATGAAATGTTGGGGGGTCTAATGGATACTGGTATTGGTGGTATAGCTAAAGAGGTCGCTGAATCATTAGATATTGAAGAGATGTTTGGTTCGGTTGATGAAAATACAAATCCTATGGAAATTATGGCTAAATTAATGAATCCTGATAAGATGAGTTCTATTTTTCAAAATATAAATTCGGTTATGGAGAAAAAGGTAGAGAGTGGTGAATTAACACGTGATTCCTTAAAGGGTGAGGCAGATGGTGTAATGGGTAAAATGTCTGAAAATCCAATGTTTGCTAATATGATGAATCAATTAAATCCTAATGCTGCAGATGCAGGCGCAGCAGATGCAGCCGCAGCAGATGCTGCCGCAGCAGCAGCAGCAGATGCAGCAGGTACAGAATTATCTAAAGAAGAAAAAAAGGCTAAATTGCGTGCAATAATAAAGGAAAAACGTGAGAATAGATAAAGGTAAATTTATTATCTAATTAATTTATATTTTATTAAATATAGTAATGATTACAACACCTTTTTGGTATAATAATTTATCGATTCTTGTTGATTCGGATTCCATTACCGAAATTTTTCCATCTAAGAGATATGATGTCATAAGAAAGTTAAATGCGATTGTTCGATTATCTATTTTGTATACGATTGTTATGTATTCTTTAAAGCGAGAACAAAAATATTTGGTAATACCATTTATTATTATGGGTATAACGTGGGTAGTTTGGTATAAACATGGTGAAACAAATATTGATAATATCTTGAAAGATTCGATAAATGATGATATTGATGATTTTGTCAGATTTAATGATTTACAAACTGAATGTCAGATACCTGAAAAAGATAATCCCTTTATGAATCCATCTTTCACAGATTTTGGTAATGATAAGGTTCCAAGACCAAAGGCCTGTCCTAGTTATAATAACACCGGTGTCCAAAGAAGAGTTGAAGAATTATTCGAAGAGGATTTATATAGGGATTCCAAGGATATTTTTAGGAAGAATAATTCCCAGAGACAGTTTTATACTGTTCCGGGTAATCAGGTTCCTAATGACCAAGGTGGATTTATGAATTGGTTATATGGAACACCGCCAACTTGCAAGGAAGGTAATAAATTGGCTTGCCTAAATGATATGGGTAATTCGGGTGGTGGTAGTGGTGGTTCACCAGCAGGTTAATTTTTAATAAAGATAATAATTTTGAATACGATTTTTTTCTTCATATTAATATCTAAACATTATATAAATGACATTAGATTTACAGAATTGTAGCAATATTGATACAAGCCAGAAGGCTGGTTTCAATACCTTTAGGGAAGCCAACCTTATTAATGATAATTTATTAGTTCAAATTGACGATAGAGAATCGCGTGGTCCAGGATTATATAAGTTAGATAATCAATATGGTTGTGATTGTGGTCTAAAAGATGCAAAAAGCATTCAGACTTCACAACCGGGTATTCATCTAAAAGCGGGCGTTGGCTGGTCAGGTGAGAATGGATGTATGGTCGATACTGATAGTAATATGAGACAGAATGTTGAGATTTTGACGAACCGTCGAGTAATTAATCAATTAACGACAAGATTATCATCAACTACTGGTAATTTATCGAAGGGATATTATGATGTAGATACAGAATCCGTTATAAGACCAGGTGAGTTTGCTGGTGACCAGAAACCGTGTGTAGGAACGACTGAGGCCACATTTGGAAATTATTTCTTACCAATGATTCCTAAATTAAAAGAAGAAGTTCAGAATTATAAACATATTATTCCAGAGGATTCCAAGGATGATTGGGTTCGGGGTGGATTGCCTACCAGACAGATGATTCGTAATGAAGATTATTTAAGACGCTGTCAAGAAAAGACCGTATAAATGTATATATAAAGAATAATTTTATTTTCTAGTCGTGTTTTTGTTTTTTTATTTTATTATAGATACTATAATAAAATAGATGGACCAAGCAACTAACAATATATTGCAACAAATGGATGGTCCTGGACATACAATTTTTGGTAATGATACAGGATTGATAAATAATGCCATCATAAAAAGTGGGGTTGGTATTAATCGATGGGAACCATTATTTTTTAATCCACAGAAAAATACAATTGAACCTTTTAATCGAATCGGTGAAAACACTGTTTTAAGTGGACTCGATTCTTACTCAGAAAAATGTGATTTTAATAAAAAAAATAATGTAAGTTATTAATAAATGGTTGTCGATAGAGAGTCCAGTGATAATGATTATGAGTCAGAAGAGGATACTTACAGAACTTCTGGATCGACTGTAGAAACTTACAGGAAACCCGGTAATGAAGAAGATGGGGATGAATATAGAAAAATTGCTAAGAAAAAAGGTTGGTCACAGAAATCTAAAAGTCTATGGTTCGTAGAGGATACAAATGATAACAAATATTATATTTTACCATCTGAATTTGCAAATCCCGATGATATGCCAACCGCAAAAGAATTTGTAGAAATGAGTGATAGTGAAAGAGCGGCAAATGGTGAATATGACCCTACAAGAGCATCCAGGAGAAAGAGACTCAATTTGAAGCGAAGCAAGAAATTTAAGCGAAGCAAGAAATTTAAGCGAAGCACGAAAGCTAAGCGAAGCAAGAAAGTTAAGCGAAGCAAGAAAGTTAAGCGAAGCAAGAAAGTTAAGCGAAGCAAGAAAGTTAAGCGAAGCAAGAAAGTTAAGCGAAGCAAGAAAGTTAAGCGAAGCAAGAAAGTTAAGCGAAGCAAGAAATATAAACGTTAAACACGTTTTATAAAGATAAATTTGATTTTTAATTTATATATTAATTAGTATACTAATTAATGGATGATGAAATATTTGATGAACTTGATGAATATGATGAATATGAAGATTCAGAAATTACAATAGAATCGAATACTGGTGATATCAATGATATTATGAAAAATTACAAGAAAAATAAAAAGAATTATCAAACGTTGCCATCACTCACTAAATATGAACGGACCAAGGTTTTATCTGAGCGTGCTAATCAGATTAATTACGGTAGTAATATATTAATTGAGGACTATGATAAGTACTCAAATGCTTATGATATAGCTGTCGCTGAATTAAATCAGAAATTAATTCCATTTATCTTAAAACGGCCATATGGAAATGGATATGAATATTGGAAGTTGAATGATTTACTTTAAAAAAAAATATTGTGAGTAATTATAAATGACATTAATAAATAACTTAATTAGACAGTTCAAAAACTTATGTAAAGATGATGATTTATGTATTATTTTAGTCGGAATCTTTTTGTTGGGGGCATTTTATTATATTTTTTCTGAAGAAATATCTGGATATGTTAATTTTGCACCGTTCGATGGTGCTTCAAATGAGTTGGATACTTTAAGTTCACACGGTGGTACTGTTCTAGGACCGGGAAGACAGGTTGGTAGTGGAAGACGCGTAGACCTAGGCGGAACCCCGGGCCACGGTGGTCAGGCTGGACCAACCGTGCCTCAACTACCTGGCAATGGTTATGGTTCTGGTTCAGGAAATGGTTATGGTTCAGGAAATGGTTCTGGTTCAGGAAATGGTTCTGGTATTGGTATCGAATTAAATAGGCGTCGTCCCGATCCAACACCATCAACTGAAAAACAATTATCAGTGGTGAATTCCAAAAAAGCGGTAGTGGATGATAATCATTATGGTAAACAGGTTCCAGGATTGATGATTCAAGAATCAATGATGTTCAAACCATTTGATGAAATATGGAATCCAGGATTCATGCCTGTTGATATGGTATTTAAGGGTCAACCGAGAGCTGGTGGTGCTGCTGGTGCTGCTGGTCATGCCGGTCGTGGTGCTGCTGGTGGTGGTGGTGGTCACGGTGCTGGTGGTGGTGCTGGTCATGCCGGTCACGGTGCTGCTGGTGGTGCTGCCGGTCATGCCGGTCACGGTGCTGGTCGCGGTGCTGGTCATGGTGGTGGTGGTGGTGGTGGTGGCGAACTTAAGATAATATTATTATATGCCCCTTGGTGTGGTCATTCAAAGAGGATGTTACCTGATTATGAAAAGGTCACTGCTGAATTCGATGGTAAAACCATTAATGGTAACAGGGTAAGCATAATCATGTATAATTCTGATGTTGATAAAGATAAGGTCAAAGAATATGGTGTTAAAGGCTTCCCAACATTATTTGTTGAGAAAAATGGCGTGAAAGAACCTTTCCCCCATCGGTCTTATGAAAAAATATCTGCATATATTAATTCTGCTTAATTATTCCCATTTTTTTGTAATTGTATATTTAGACGAAGACTGTTCAGCATTTCCATCATCTCTTAAGTTTTCTTCATTTGTAGATGAATATTGCCAGTGGTCAGGTGAACATAATTTAAAATCATCGTGTGGGTCCGCTTTATACCAAAATACTTGGTCTGTTAATTTATTTGATTTCGCATTATTATGAACTACTAAACATTCATAATTTTCCGTACATTGGTCCATAACCTGACAGAACATTTCAAAATTTGGAAACATTCCAGCATAATGTTCATATAAACGTTTTCGATTTGATACATAATTTTCTCTAAGGATAAATACATAATCAATATTTGTTCTTAAATTTGGTGGTATACCTAAAGCATATTGCATTGTAATCATAAATAATATTTTGAAATGACGACCATTCATAAATAAACTTCTCACATTTTTATCCTTGGTCCAGGTATTATCATATAAACAATCATCTAAAACTAAAAACGCACGTGGATCGGTTGAGGGATTCTCTTTACCTCGTTCAATCATCATTCTCTGTCTCTTAAGGAGTCTGTCAACAATTCCAGGTTCGAATTCATCATATATAAATAGTTTCGGAACCATATTAGAATAAAATGAATTAGCAGCCTCCGTTCCGGATATAACTTGTCCGGCTGGAATACCTGTATGATGGGATAAAATATCTTTACATAAATATGTCTTACCTGTATCACGCTTACCGATTAAAACCACGACTTTGTCATCACTTATTTCGGTTATATCGAACCGCTTGAGTTGAATCTCCATATTATGTATATAATAGATAGTATAAAAAACTATAGTTTGAAACTTAATTAAGTTTAAAACTTTAATTTTTTGTAAAATTATGAAAATAAATGACATCAAAGCCAATTAAATATTACAAATGGTCTGAAAAATTGTATAAAGAATTATTTCAATCAGTCAGGTCTATTATCGATATGAAATCAATGCAATTTTATATGCCACTTTACTCTTTATATTTTCACGTCCATAATACTTTAAAATCAAACCTTAAGATAGACCTTATGCGCAATTATTACATTCGGTCGATAAATGAAATTACCAAAGAAAGATATTATAATTCAAATATGTTATTGATTGGTTCGGTATATGATTCATCTAAAAATAGACTTGAAGAAAAGGAAATATTTTGTAAATGTATTCCAATTTTAGACCCCGTGCATTGTATAAATAATAATTACAATTTAGTTACTACAACAAATCATCATTTACCTTCTTCTTATAATTTCAATACTTTTAAGAAAATAAATGATATGAATAATACATCTTATATAGACGTTTTCTTTTCTTATTTATGTGGACAATTGACTTATTCTAATAAAAGTCCGTCATTCCCTTTGTATTATGGTTCACTAAATGGCCTGGGAAATTATAAATATGATATTACTGATGAATATCACGATATGAAAGTTGATAAGTGCTTTAACAAAACACTCAATAAAGGATTCACCCTTGATGTATATGTTGATATTGATGATGATAATGATGATGATAATGATGAAATAGATTGGGATATTGAATCAAATGATTCGATAGAATCAATAAATCGTTCAGACTTATCTGACTTTTCACTTAGGTCATCTAAGTCATCAAAGTCATCTAAGTCATCTAAGTCATCTAAGTCATCTAGGTCATCTAGGTCATCTAGGTCATATAGTTCATCTGATTCCGAAGAATCATATTATAACAGTGATTATATCGCTACAATTAAGGATATACCATTACAATATCTATTTATTGAAAAAATGGAGGGCACTCTCGAAGACCTGATTCACGATGATATTGATGGTGGTGTTTTGAAAAGTTGTTTATTTCAGATAGCATTCGCTCTGGCATATTTACAGAAACATTTTAGGTTTACTCATAATGACCTTCATATTAATAATATTATGTATGCTCCGACTGAAAAAGAATATTTATATTACAAATATAATAATATATATTATCGAGTTCCAACATATGGTAAAATATTTAAGATAATTGATTTCGGTCGGGCTATTTTCACTCATAATAATAAAGTATTCATGAATGATGTATTTTCAAATTATGGTGAAGCGGGTGGTCAGTATTCACATCCATCACAGGTAGATTTTAAAATTAAAAATGAAACAACAACTGTATTGCCGAATTATAATTTCGACTTATGTAGATTATCAATGACAATATTAGAAGAAATTAATGAAAATCAGTATTCATTAGAATTAACCGAGTTTTTGAATAAGATGTGTTTAGATAAGTCAGGTAAAAGTTTCTGTGAATCAAATGATGATTTTAGTCTTTATATCAATATCGCTAAAGATGCACAAAGTTCTCTACCAAGAGAAATTATAATGAACGATATCTTTAAAATATATCGTGTATCTAAAAAAATATTTCCAAGGAAATCATTCTATACTATCTAAAAAGGCGGTTTACCACTACTCATTGCCGGTGAATGACTATAACTTTCTGAAGATATTACAAGTCCTTCCGATGACCTATGAAACATATATAATAATAAAAATGATACAGATAAAATAATACTGAATATAGAAACATATTCTGTTTTTCTTTCCATTTTTCTTTCGGGATTTAATTCATCTTTATTTTCTTTGCTCGTTATTGCGCAATATAACGCTACACTTATTCCACTTATACCAGTGGCCATTAATAAACTCTGACCAAACATTTATTAAAAAGGCATACTTTATATTTTCTTTTCAACCTCACTCGCATCTTCAAATAACGCATATGAATTACTATTATTTGATTCTATTTTTATCCCCTTATCTTCTACTATCTGTTTCATATCATTAAAAAAATTAGCCAATGAAGATGTTTCATCTACATCGTCAGTCGAAATAGTTGCGACTTCTCTTCTCGGGGATTTTGGTTCTTGATAAGAATCTTCTACTTTAGAATCTTCTACTTTAGAATCTTCGACTTTAGAATCTTCTACTTTAGAATCTTCTACTTTAGAATCTTCTACTTTAGAATCTTCTACTTTAGAATCTTCTACTTTAGAATCTTCTACTTTTACTTCATCAATACTTTGTAATTTACCCATTGTAGGATATAATGATGAGAATGAAAATGGCGTTGCCACTGCAACTGGCTCTGCTTTTGCCACTGGCTCTGCTTTTGCAACTGGCTCTGCTTTTGCCACTGGCTCTGCTTTTGCCACTGGCTCTGTCAAGGTAGGGACTTCATATTGTTCGTTTTTTTCAAATGTTCCCAATTCATCGGATTTAATAACATTAACTTCTTCCCTTATTTCCATATTAGTCATAAGTCTTTTTATTCTCTCATTATCATTATCATTATCATTATCATTATTTCCTTCATCTAATAAATTAACATTATCATATTTTATCTCGCCACCAGGCATCTCGCCACCAGGCATCTCGCCACCAGGCATCTCGCCACCAGGCATCTCGCCACCAGGCATCTCGCCACCAGGCATCTCGCCACCAGGCATCTCGCCACCAGGCATCTCGCCACCATCCCCCTGTTCACAATCCACTGGTATTGTAATATCATTAACAATAATTTCGCTACAGTTTGCTTTAACTTGTTCTTCACTGGGGTCATCATCATATGAAAATATTACAGGTTGATTATCCGATGAAATCTTATATATCGGCAAATTATCAGTATTAATTTGCTCATTATCATTGACATTATCGACATTATCGACATTATCGACATTATCGACATTATCTACATTATCGACATTATCATCGTTGTTATCATTATTATTATCATTAATATTATCATCGTTATCATCGTTGTTATCATCGTTGTTATCATCATTGTTATCATCGTTATCATCGGATACAAGATTAGTATTATGTAGCCCCTTTAATTCTTCTCTTAGTAACTTTTTCAATTCATCTTTATGATTGAATAGATTTGTTTCAGTCTCACCTTCAAGATGCTCTTTTAGTATTTCCTTAATTGGTAATAAATTCCTGATTGTATTTTCGATGCATACTTTAATTATATTTTCAATCTCTTTATTATTTCTCTGATATTCATGTCCAGGTA
>Ga0209383_1000937_pt1 | contig 19303 bp, 17 predicted proteins | sample CoawatmetaG02DNA_FD_187510 | JGI IMG/M metagenome (GOLD analysis project Ga0209383, IMG submission 187510) | Marine microbial communities from the West Antarctic Peninsula - Coastal water metaG029-DNA (SPAdes) (version 2) | ecosystem: Environmental > Aquatic > Marine > Coastal ... | reverse complement strand
CACCACTATTTGTTTCTGCTTGATCTAATGATGACCATATATTTAAGGCTTCTTGATTCTTACACTCAAATGAATATGGAATTAGTTTCCGAGCCGCTGGAGATAGTTTGATATCTTCTCCTGATTCACCCATAATAGCTGATTTGATGTCATCAGGCTCTAACTGATTAAATGTTTCTAATAAAAGATCTCTTACATTGTTTTGAAGTCTTTTACCTTTATTTTTAGCGCTTCTTGATTTCATAATTTATTACTTTATACTTGTTATACTTGTACTTGTACTTGTTATACTTGTACTTATACTTGTTATAGTTAAACTAATACTTGATAATACAGGGCAGAGATTTCTTATTAAAAAACCTATCAGAATCTTTTAATAATCGAAGTATATGTTAACATATTAATATATATAAGACTAAAACCTGTTATACGATTTTATTTATAACCACTTTGATAATTCTTTTTTAGCAAACTTTTCTGCTTTCTCTTCCCACTTATTATCATCGTGAGGATCTAATCCTTCGTATGAAGCCATTGTTCCTGCCTGAACATATTTCTTCATATACTTTACAGGAGTCAATCTTTTAGCATCAAGCGCATGACCTATTTCGTGTAGTAAAGTCATCAGAAACTCTTTTGCATTAGGATATGATGGTCTTAAGGTTATTGTATCAGTTTCAGGAATATACTCACCAAAGTTATTACCGCTGCCAAATTTAATTTTAGATTTCAATCCATACTGCTTTACTAATTGGGATGCAGTATCTTGATAATCAATTCTTTCTACCAATAAATAACCCATAGCCTTTTTATAAAAGGAAGCCATTGATTTATTTCTTTTTTTGAATTCATCAGGATTCTTTAAAAAGGCAGAATATCCTTTTGGACCAGGTGATTTAGTTGTAGTGCTTGATTCTTTTAAGATTGAAGCTGCTTCCATCATTTTTTTAAACTTACCCATATACTATCTCCGTTGGGTAAATATACAGATATTTAAGATAAAAGTCAAGATGTTTTTTCATTATACATCAAACCTTACATTTATACCCAATGACAATTCCTTCTCATTCTTTATAGGGTGTGATAATTGACCAATGGCTATCAGCTCATTAAAATCATTATACAAGCCTACTTTTGTTATATATGTTTGAAATAAAGAATGTGTTACGAAATTATTATATGTGGGTGATTGTTCATAGAAGTCTTTATAGGAGCCTGATTTAGCAGCTGCGTGTCCAGGTGGAAATAATCTCCAAGAGTCTTTTCCAGAAACACTTATACTACCACTCCTACCAGTAGTTACTGATATATTATTAGTACCATTCATCTCACCCTCACCGATTATGCACGTATAAGAATGTTCTCTGATCGTTACTTGTGATTTGTATTGTAAATCATAACCATCAGTACCCAATCCTGTTCCAACATCTACAAACTTAGAACCCGTATTTGTGAATATTAATACTCCTTGTTCGTAAAAGACATTACCAGCAAAACTTCCAGTGGATTGTATTACATCTAAATCATTAAAACCACCAGCAGCAAATGAAGCAAAGCTTGAAGAAAAATCATTATCATAAAGATTACCATTGCCATCATCTACTATCGTAACTGTAGCGGATGTGCTGTCATCTTTTAATATAATGGATTTTGGTTTTATTCTTTCTCCATATAAATCTTTAGGAACAGAAATGATAGAAGCAGATGGTTGTAAATATCTGTATTGTTTTCCATTATTTTGACCAAAGTTATTGAAGTTATTTTCAGTATCACGATAATACATCTGATTAATCATAAACCAAGAAGGAATATGAAAAAAGCTAGCAGAATCAAAGGTTGTTTTGGTTGCTGTAGCTGGATTAAAATTGTGAATGCTTGAACTAATCGCTCTGAAACCATAAACACCACTACCACTGTCTGTATTGGTGACATTAAACTTCTTGGAAGCTTTAAATGGTGTTATGTTTATGTCTCTTGGGTCTAGCCTTTTAAACATGACCTATATCTCCAAGGTTAAAAGTCTAATTTAACTTTGATTATAGCTTCTCTTGAATAAGATTTCAATAGTGGTTTACTCAGTTTAGCAATAGCCAAGAGTTCGTTGTTATCATTATACAATCCAACTTGCGTTATAAATGTTTTAGGATTCTTAAAGAAAGTTGGAACAGTAAAAGCACCATTTGAACCAGTAGAAAATGTAGGATTAGAACTAAAGTTAAATTCCTTATTTGGTATTCTACAGAAATAGTGTTGTGAACTTATTACTTCTTCTCTTCTTGCCTGAAAGTAATTGGCCAATTTAATTTTTTCAAAAAACTTACCTACATTTGCACCCTCTGCATTTGAAGCAACTGAAGCTGATAAAGAAGCTGAAGCTGGACTAGACAAAACAGGTCCATTGAGTACCAAAAGACCCATATCAGGATAAAATAATCCAAGACCACCACCGGGTTGGGAAGTAGCAGCAATTTTTGTTGTTGTTGTACCACCAGCTATAGAACCACTAACGATATTAAATACTCTACCACCTTGATTTACTTCAGGATTCGTAGTAGCACCACTATCGTCAATTAATTTCATCACATTATCAGGTCCCCCACTACCACTTAAATGCAATTCCCAATTACCTGGATCCATTTTTTCACGAAGTTGTTGTCTAGCAATTGATATAGCGTAGACAAATTCAGGAGTTGTATGTGCACCGTCTGAAGCAGCAAACTTAAATTTACTTTCATTTGGTCCTAATAATGTATTTGCTAATTGTCTGTATATAGCAGCTGAAGCCCTATTTCCGGTAACACCAAGCGCACCAGCTGAACCACTTCCATTAAAATGACCATAAGCAACTGAAAATTGTGATTTAGCAGTTGAGTCTGTTTGTGGGTTAGCTGCATAGACATCTAAATAATATTGATGATTACTAGAACTTTGTGTCGATGATGTAAAAAAACTGGTTAAAGTCCCATTACCATCAGCCCACATACCTGAAGAAACAGTATCTTTTACATTAGTTACAATGTCACTTGAGACCAAGCTAGCTTCAGTTTGTATATTAAAATCTTTAAAAATTGCCATCTCTTACTCCTTTGAATTAATTAATCTAATTACCGCCTGTTGCTGGTGGTGTGGTTATGCTTGCTACTGTTACGTTATTTGTTATGGTTATAGAATTAGTAGCACCAGTATCATTGCCTATAATGGTTAGTTGTGTAGCAGATGCCTTCTGTTGTGCGAGAACCCCAATTTTAACACTAGCTGCCACTATAGTTTTACTATTTGGTGCGTCATCATCTCCTAAGAAAAATGGAGTAGTAGCACCAACTGAACCCCCACCTGCATTTAGTACTGTTATACTACAAACGGATTGGTCATGTAATATAAATGTATAAGAAGTATCATCTACGAATGAAGTACTTGGTTCTATTGTGGGCGAAACTTGTCCCAAGCCCCCAATAACACTAAATGTGACTGCTGCAGGACTTATACTGATTACTGGCATCCTAATACTAGTCTTAGGAAGAGTAACAAGTTTATATCTCATAACGTGATTCTCATCTGGTATTGCCTCTAGTAATGGCATATTTTCAATTACTGCGCCATAGAAATCACTTCCATTTGGATGAGTAACATCCCATAAATTATAATCCACTTCATCATCTGCTAATGCAAATTTTGTAATATTAAATGCTTCTGTTCCCTGTGCTAATAACTCACGACCTTTTTTGGTTAATATAGCATCTACGGTTACAGTACTGTTGTTTAGAAATCCCATGATTTACTCCTAATTAATTTTTGTTTAACTCTGATATGTAAAGTGATTCATATATAAATATCATTATTTTAAATTTTTGTTAATTTTATTTATTGTTATTATTATTATTGGTGTTCGTATTGTCGTTAGTCTTTGTATTGTTCGATTTTTGGCTTGTATACTCATCTACATCTTCCTTTACATCATCAGGCACATTTTTACCTTGCTTCATACCACCCTTCTCTGATTGTTGTTTAAACTTATCATCCTTTATTAATTTCTTTCTATCTTGATCTGTTTGAGGCTTGGTTTTAAATTTTCTCAACCCCCCTACTTTTTTCTTCTTTTTAGTACTTTTATTCAATGCTTGCTTTTCTTCTTTGCTAATAGCCTCTTTAAATTCTGATATTATTCCATCTCCAGTTTTTAATGTAGAATCACCATCTTTAGTAGTTACTAACTTAGTAGGAGCGGATATTATTATTTCGATTGGTGGTTGACCATCTGAAGTAGTTTTTTTAGTATTTTTAACTCCAGTATAATAAGAGTTTATTAGTCCTTGGGTTAAGTGACTGAAATTGTCTGTGTCAATGCTACGGAAGGATGAAGAGTGTGCATTACCTATCGAAGCGCTTAACGATGAAGAATAAAAATTCATAGTTTTTTGATTGACTCCGTATATTCTAGAACCACTCACAACTACTTGTGGTCCACCCACAGCACCATCTAATGTGTCTCCAAAAGACATAGTCACGTCTGAATATCTTCCTGGCTGGTTTAAGGTCTGCCATAGAGATATTTCTAAATACCTTTCTCTTATTTCAGATCCAGTTGCTTCAAAGTTTGAAACTTCAGCACTTGCTGATATTACAGATGAGCCTGAGTCGTAGCTAAATATATCAACTCTTCCTGTATAAGCATCATAATTTGTAACAGCGTGTCCCCCATTATATGATCCAGTTATAATAATTAATCCATCATCTGCAGTTGCTATGTCTATAGAAGCACTATAATAGGTATTTTCTAAAGTGGGCTTTTTACCAACTATAACTTTTGGCCTTTCAAATATATTAGGTTCTATCAATAACCCAATATCAGGTTTTGCTCTAGCTGGTATTAACTTTCTTAATTGTGGATATAAAGACTGATCATAATATTTAATCATCCTCACATAATCCCAAAAATTATTTGGCGCGGTATATTTCTTCCAATAGTTATCAGCTACATTTTCTAAACCCCTATAACTCATTTTGTTTTTATCTCTTGGGTCACCTAGAAAATCTTCAAAATTTAAATTCCCTACAGAGTTAATAATGTCGTTATTTATGACATCAGTTGGCGCAAACCATATCCCAACTTTATTTGAATCAGTTGGAGCAGTATCATAAGCACTTACAGTTGCTCTGTGTTCTGAATTTAAATTAAATCCTGCTTTTACTGTATTGTCCTCAATTCTTATCTTATCCGTAGATCTTCTTAAAGCTCCTATGCTTGGTATATGAGTTTTTAATTCATCCACCACACTTCTAAAAAAGTTTCCTGTAAATCCAGCATGTGAGCCTGATAATGTCGTAGTTTGATTTGCACTAACATCTCGTATACCCGCTACATCAGATGTTAAATCTTTATTGTCGTCGAATGAATATCTCAAAACTAAATTGTTATAAGATGATGATACGGTATTTCCGTTGTAAGCTTTTGGATTAGCTATGTGATTTTTAAAAGAACCAGTATTTAATACTTCTGTCCAATGCCTGTATTCCATAATTGAACCACTAAATTGTACACCGACACCATCTAAAGATCCACTTCCACCAATATAAATATCACCACTGCCTGTCCAAGCATTACTAAATGAAGATGAAGCAGCTTGTGTAACATCCATAGTGGATGTACTATATAAATGTATCTTACTTCTACTACTGTCATACTTACCAACATTCAATTGATATGATTGGGAAACTGATGTGTTATTACTTCCAGACAATCTACCAACCATAACAGAATAAAAATCCCCATCGTATACGGGCAATGATGTTGAGGTTACTTCTTTATACAAACCATTTCCATTTGAATCTGAACCTGATAAGATAAATGAAACTTGACCATAATTATCTGCTGATCCATTGTCTTTTAATCTTATAAACCAATCTTGGTTGTTATCATCTTGTTTTTCTACAAGTATTTGATTTGAACCGGTAGGGGTTCTAAATCTAAATTCTACAGTATCGGGTTTTCTTTGATGACGAGCTATTGCATTTGTTGATGCATCGTCAGCCCAAGCAACCTTTACAGATTGTCCACCTCTAAAATCTAAAGCCTTTGTAAATTTTCTTGTTATTTCAAATTGAGGAGAAGCGTCATCTGATAAAGCAGGTCCTCCATATTCTTTAACTCTTAAAATAGTTGATGGGATACCATAAATATTTATTAATCCCTTTAAAGCCCTAACAGTACCCTTATTCTTTAGGAAGAAAGGCATGTTGTTTATTATACGACTCCAAATTTCTCTTGATATATCACGTTCAGTTTTTTCTGAATAGGTAGCAAAAGCTGAGCCGGTAACTTCTTTACCCAAAGCATATCTTGATAAGCTAAGTAAATCTTTTCCATCATTCAAGTTCCAACCCAAAGACTTAGCAACAGAATGTAACAAATCTTTTGATATACCTTCAGATAAACTTTCTCTTCTATCGGTAACATCAGTTATAGAATTTATATACTCCCATATTCCATCAAAATGTTGTCCTATCATATCTGTAAATTTTAGATATGTATCGTTTTTTGTATCAAACTTAATGTGCTCTGGAAGTATAGAACTTAATTTAGATGAATTTTCATCATCATACAATGAAGAAGAATTTATAGAGTTTCTAAACCAAGTCGTAGCTTGGGATGATGTTGTGTGTGCTAATACATAAGGATTTGATAATGTACCACTTCCTCCTGTTTTAGGCCACGCGTTATCGTGAAATATCCCAATAGAGCTACTAATGTAAGAAGAACTTTGAAAATACATATATTTTTCAAATCTGTCAAATTTATTTTCTGTATCTATTATATTATGGTGATAAGTACTCATATCTCCTAAAGAACCACTCACTCCCTCATAAGAAGCACTACTTATTTTATAACCCTCTATATCTTCCAACTTTGTTTTAAAATTTCTAACCCTAACCTCAGACGAACCAAAGTTTACAAAATTTGCAAATTTAGAGAAATCTGTGTTTATTTCTACGCTGTCTAGACTCTGACTTAAAAATTCATTTCTAAGCGCAGTTGATACTGTAACATCATTGGTTAAAATATCAGATTCAGTTTTAAATTGTGTTTCTCTTCTTTGAACTGGACTTTCTACGTTATTTAAATCAGGAGACCTAAGAACTAGATTTGGTTCTTCTGCATTGACAAAATCTATTATTTTTATTTTTTCTTCTAATGGGTTAGCCATTTCTTTAACAACAATACACTCATCAAATTTTTCATAACTACCAGGCAAAGGTTTGTATAACTTATATATTACGGAATAAGGAAATGAAGTTACATTAACTCTATCTGATTTAAAATTAGTTGTTAAAAATAAGTTATTTTCAAATTTTAAATAAGTTCTTAAATCTTTTGGATTAAAATTTGTATAAGTTACTCTAAAGTTTTCAAAGCTTGACAAATTATCAGATAAATTATATATATCAGGATTCCCATCTTCGTCACCATCATTAGCTCCTATTTCTAAAGCCAGTTCCCTTATACTTTTATTAACACTAATTATACTACCATCATTGGATACACTTGATATTTGAGCAGTGTAGGGTTTATAAACAGGCACGGTTACAGATTGGTCTAAGAGGGTAAAATCTACATATACATTGTCCACCCACACTATTCCTTGTTCCATGTCGTCTGTGGTGCTTTTACCATTACCTTTGATATAAAAATACCATTTCTGTCCAAGTAACCAATTAGCTGGTATAGGTATTTGTACACTTAAATTTACCCACTCGCCAGCTATTTCTGGAGCAACTATAACTCTTGTTGCTCCTGGTGATACATATTGAAAGCTTGGTGGGCTTAAATCAACACCTTCCCAACCAACATCAATATTACCACTCCATCTATAAAGTCCAAGTTCGCTCATAGTCCCCGCCATAGTTGGATTTTCAGAGTAACTGGTTTCACTACTACCATCATCATATGTAGCATTTTCAACGTAGTTATCAGCGCCTGGATTTCTACTACCAAAAATTAAATCACTTCCACCTACACTAACTTCTCCTGCCCCATAAAAATAATCATTAACGACTCTTCTATCTGCAACTCCGCTCAAGTCGCTCTTCATATTAATCCACTGACCACCAGATGCATCGTGTATAGTTCCTGATTCGATACCACTATAATGAGAAAAGTGATTATTTTCGTGCCGTATTGAAAAATGAACTTCGAAATAATTGTCTTTAACACCTTGAACATTAGCAGAAAATGTTCCAGTTGCTCCAGTACCATTCAGAAAAAAATCAGTTCCTGAACTTATTTCATAAAAATCACCATCCCCATCTTCGACTTGCCATCTTTTATTTGTTCCTTTGATACTAGCGAAGTGATTCCATTTCGTTCCATCTTTCTTTTTTCCATCATAAACCCACTCCATTTGACCGCCGCTCTGATTAAGAATATCATTAAAGCTAGAATTCAAGTCTTTTAGTAAAACTAAATCGGGACTGTTTGATGCGAATGTAGCCGCACCACACTCAGCCATAAATGTTTTATTTGATTCATCAGTATTGCGGCCATCTGTGTAGAACACAATAAAATGATTATCTCTAGTGTGATCGCCACCATCTGCATTGCCTGTTTCTCTTGTTCTTGTTATACTTTGTATTCTACCCTGTTTAAATATGTCATTATAAACACTATGTACCCCACCGTTACCATCACTCGTTGTCTTTACGTGTACTGAAGGAAACATCGTATCAAATGTAATTACATCAATCTTATTTTTATTTGTATTGTAACCAACTTCACCAACAATCCAAACTAAATCATCCTTTAATAAAATAACAGCAGTATTACTTATGAGATCCGCATTAACACCACAAACACTGACCATCTTAGTATCATCACTATCCAATGACGTACCTGTAAACCATCCTCTATTCTCGCCAGGATATGTAGGTCTTGAAAATCTAGCAACACCTTGACCTTGTATTTGGTATGGGTGTGAATTGACTGCTGTAGGGAATTCTAAAGTACTTACTGAATCAACGGGAGGAGTGGGAACATTAGGAGCGGAATAATTAGGGTTTACTGTCCAAGTAGAACCATCCCACCTCCATTGCTCTTCGGTACTCAAAGTACCCTCCATTGTTATTGCTCCAGGCACGTTTGGATTCCAAGTTATAACATTTCCACTTATGGAATTGACTGACCAAGCACCTGCGCCACCCCAAAGACTAGTGGTAGAACCAACTATAAGGTCAAGATCTCCACCTGGAATATCGTATGTGGCTATTATGATATCAAGCCTATCACCCGGATAATCTTCAATTAAACTAGCATTTGCTCCAGTATTTCCATAATAACCTTCGGGAGGTAATATATAACCAAAAGCATCGACAGGTAAAACTTCTGTTGGACCGATAGCAAATGGATCATACCACCCTTCTGGACCACCAACGGGCCTGTCTTCAGTAATCTGTAAGTCGGCGTAGTGAAGAATAATCTCAACTCCTTTATTAGCAACTGTACTTCTTACATCTAAATTTATATTAGCAATGTCACCGTGCTTAACTCCTTGTCCTTGTAGATTTGTTACTTCTTGTGAAATTGTCAGTTTACGGTATCTTTGCTCATTTGGCCACTCAGGCAAATCAATAAAAGCCGCATTTTGGTCTGTAAATTTGATACAATTTCCACCATCCTTACCTTCGGTTTGTACCCATTTTGCATGATATCCTAAATGCTCTGTACCCGCAAATGATCCACGCTGATAGCTAAATCCGCTTATCCAATTTTCTACTTCTATTGCGTCATCGTGTAGTGTTTCATCCCAAGGCCAAGCGGTTGCCAGATTATTTATATTGCCCAAATTATCTGTGACAACACTCTCGCCGCCAGGATTATTAATAATGTTAATTCCAGTTGTCACAGGAATTTCTACTTGGCTTACCTTAAACACGTCTGGTATTTTTATTGTACCATTTACCATTTTCTGTGTAAATAAAAATCCATCTTCTTGAGTAGTTAAAATTAAATCCGTAGCATCATATATAGCATCACCATTGAAACTGATTTGATTTGAAACATCTTGTAATTTTACAGCAGTCTGTATATCGACAAATTCATCTGTGTAAGAACCATTTATTTTTTTAGCTTTTAATCTCACTTCAGTTCTACTAGGTGATATCTCGTGAATTTGGTATGTTAAATCTTCTATTGCTAGTTGTTCAGTAGTCGTTGGGTTTAATTTATAATCCTCTTCATTTGCTGCATAAACTATAGAATCATCAGTTATGTATATGTTATTTGTGTTGGTATAAACATCGCCAATTTTTGTATTATTTTTATTTAATGTATGCAACAACACAGGAGATTCATTTCCTGCTAACCTTCTTAAAAAATTATATTTTATATTAAATACACCGCTCTGATAGCCTAAATTTCTAATGTGATTTCCTGGATAAAATTCAATATTATTGTTATCTGTATTCACAACAAATTCAGACGATGGTATATTTTCAAACTGAATAAGATTACCGAAGTTATCAAATAATTCAAAATAAACAAAATCTTTACTTCCTTGAGATCCCCACAACCCATCTTCATAAGGTTTTAATCCTATTCTAGTATTAAGATTAGCATCAAGTAGTTGTTTTTCTTTTTCTGTTAATTTACTAGCCACTATAACTCCTTAAAATCTCTATCCAATACTTCATCAATGATGGCATCGGATGCTGTTGTTTTTAATAATTTTACTGTAGTATTATGGATAAGTTTTGAAGAAGGATCTTCAACTAAATTGTCCGTGTATGGATTTTCAAAAAGTAATACAGCACCACTTTTATCTCTAGATAATAGATTATCAGCAGCTGCTGAACCAGAAACTAAAGCTTGCGTTCTTAGTAAATCCCTTCTTATTAGATATTTTTGTTCATCTTCATCGATTAAATTTTGATAAAAAGTTAGGTTTTGTAATTCTTCTTGTGTATATGGCATTTTTTATCTCACTACCTTAAATACAAAATCATCATCATAAAATTGTACAGTTTCATCAACTGAATTACTTCCACTAATAACCTTAAACTCAAACTTATAATATCTTTCTGATTGAAACCCATTCATCCAAAGGTTAAAATAATTGCCGGTAGAGTCACAACTTACTAAAGAACCAGTACCGTAAGGTATTATAACATCTTCTGTTTGAGTATCCTTTACTGAATAATAAGTTCCATCGCCGCCTATGTGTTCTACACTACCGCTGGGTAATGTTTTTACAGTTAAATATTCAGAAGCAGTATTAGAAAAAGATTTAGTAGGATATTTAGCCCTACCGACTATTCTAAATTTTACTTTAGATTTTTCTTTGTATTCAGGTCTTAAGCTCTTCATATAAAAAGACAGATCTTCCAACTCCGTTAGTGATAATGCTGCTAAAGACCCCGTACTCCATTTGGTATCATACCACTCTATTTCTAACTTAGGTGGGTATATAGTGTGCGTTTGTCTTGAAAAAAATTTAAATTGTCCTAATCTCTTACCACTCCCCTCATCTGTATTAGGGTCATTATTTTCAAAGCTACCACTCCTTTTAATTATAAAACCATCATTTATGTATGTTTTATCTAACCACTTATTTACAATAGGAGTTACATCCATTCTCATATCAGATGTCTCATATTGAAATGATTGGCTTGCATAAACTTCATTATACCAAGCACCACCTTCGGGTTCAGTCAATGAACCACTCCAGAAGCTTTTATTTACACTACCATCTCTATACTGCCAACTAACTCCTTCTGTGGTTATTGGAACATCTGATTTAGTCCCATCACCCTCAACCCAACTAGAACTTATCGGATAAGCATACAGATCTTGAATCGTAGTTAAATTTTGAGAATTAGCATCATACATATTTAAATAATATTTTGGATTTGTAATAGTTCCATCAACAATAGAAGATGAAACTTCACCCAAATCAAACTTAATTAAAACACGAGATACTTTTGTATTAGTTCCTGTAGAACTAACGGTTTTTGATACTTCTAAAATCGAATCCAATCCAGTATTAGAACTACCAGATGCTTCATATATAGTTGCGTCTATTTCAGGAAAAATAAAATAATTCATTAGTAACCTCCATTAGAATTGCCAGGACTTCCAGCTGAATCACCAACCACACGACCTTCAATATCTATACCAGCAAATTTTAATTCAAAGCAACTTGGGTCTAGTGACGGATAAACCACACCACCTTTTGTTGCTGAAACAATGTCATACACATTTCCAGAGTAACCTCTGGATGCTTCAAATTTATTAGTTATTAAGACAGGTAAGCCGGATGGGTTGTTTGCTTCAGGTGGAACTACAGCAGATACACCATCGACTAAAGAAATTTGATAAGATAAATCAGCTAACACGATTGGTTGTCCAATTTGCCATTTATCTATATTGAAAAAAGTCTTAACTTTTTGTATAGCTTTTAAAACTACCTCTTCTTTATTATAACCAGTCTTAGTTAGCAAACTAAAACTAACACCTACATTAATTACAAAAGCATCTTTTATATTTACAGCATCTGTAACCATTCTAAATTGTGTTAGGTAAGTTTGTATATTTTCTTTAACTGCTCTGTTAACTACGGCTAATCTTTTACCAGCATCAAATCCTAAAATATATAGATTAAGAGCTAGTGGATTCATTATTCTATTATCTGAATTTGCTCCTGTACTACTATCTAGCTGGCTGTCTTGTACAATATAAGCTTTAGCTATATTGCCAAACTTAGCAGGCAAAGCATAAACTCTCGTAATATAATCTTCCTTAGTTACAGCTCTTGCTTGTGCTTGAAAGAAAGCCAATGCATTATTTTTAACTTCAATAATACTTTCTGCGCCCTTTCCACCACTAGCCGGCAAAGGATTATTAACTGCAATAGAATCTTTAGTTTGATTTACTAAACCACTTGATAATCCTGTTGTGTCTAATGTTTTTTGTGAAACCCGTACACTTCTTAAACTATTAGCCCTTACATTATGATTAATACCGCCGCCATATCTATATCTAATAGTTAATTGGGTATTAGATGGGGCTTGACCATAAGCTTTGGTTGTTAAAAAATTAGAAGGATCAAAAGCTGTATTTAAGTAAGATGGTGAACCTGGTAAGGATGAACCAACATTATCAGGATTAGGAATTATTTCTTCATCAGGACTATCCGATGTTCCCGCGCCAAATCTCAATTCTGTTTTACCATCTTCTCTAATAAAAGTTACAAATCTTCTCGCAGTTTTTAATAATTTTAATAAATACGGAGCTTGGTCAGCTTGAGTAAATAACTCATCGTCATTTCTTACTGTATTTTCCATATCACCAAAGACAGTATCTTGTGCTAAAAAAGGAACTTCATACCAACTATTATTATCACTGTCAACACAAGAAATAATTTCAGTTATATTAGAATTGTTTAAAGCTATTCTTTTATACTTTTCAGCGTCATTAAATTGAATAAATTCTGTAGTAACGTTTCCACTAGAAGCCTTAACTGATTTTTTAAGTAAATAAGATACTGGTATGTCATTCGAACTTTCATATATAGAAATTTGCATTGGGTCGTATGAGCTAGAGAATTTAAAATTACAGTCTTCTGATGTTGTGAATGTAATCTCGGTATCAGATACCACTTCCATGCCACTTTTTAGAACCATTGCATAACTCAAATCAGGATTTGTTTTAAACCCAGCACCAGTGCCACTTGTCGTTGCTGGTACAGTTTGAAATATATCAAGATTCGTAGACGCGGCTGTTGCTAGTGTTGGTTTGTATCCTAAAGATTGTGCCATATTGTATACAGTTCTTTTTTCTTCTGCAAAGGCCAATAAACTTTCTTTAAACTGATTGTCTATATAGTAAGAAAGAACATCACCCACATATGACGCCATTTCTATAAACATCATACCTGGAGAAGATTCATTAAAATCATTGTATTCCTTTGGGAAATATATTTTAGTAAATTCAATTAGGTTTGCTTTAAATGAAGAAAAATCTTTATTTAAATACCTAACTTCTTTTACTGATTTCTTTGGTGCTGAATATGGCATTAACTATCTCCTAAATTATTAGTTCTTTACTTCAATTCTAAAAGTACAAGATTTTTATTAAATACATCTGTTACTAATGAAAATTCTATAGAAACATTAATAGTTTTTACATCTGTAGTTGGGAATGTGGATATTATATTTTCTACTATTATAAATGGTAACCATCTGCTCATAGCAGAACGTATAGCTTCTTCTACTCTATCTTCAATGCCAGCTTCCATTGGTTCAAATAAAATGGCAGGTAAATTGGATCCAAATGTGGGATTACCTAACCTCTCACCCGTATTTGTCAAAAGTAAATTTTTAATATTATATGCTGCTTGAGCAAGGGAATTGTTGGTTCTATTAAAAATTCCATTTTTACCTATATTTAAAGGTAACTCTAATCCAATATAAGTATCTTCATCTAAGTCTTTTTCTACTGCGCTCGCCATCTATGCTCTCCCTTTATACCTTACCATCTTTCTTTTTTAGTGCTTTCATTACACCACTATAATCTTTTGTTAATGCTCCCATTACCTTTTCAGGTACTTGATTAGGATTTACTCCAGCAGCATGTGCTGTTTCGACAGCTGATGCCTTCCTTCTCATTTCATCACTTCCAGCTCTTGCTATTCCCCCATACCCCATAGCTTCTGCCATCTTAGAACTATCAAAAGTCTTACCACCCATAGTTGGGTATTCATCAGTTTCACCTACCCTAGCAGTCTCATTTAATATATCATTTAAAACTGGATTCTTTGTGTATGATACTTCTTTTTTTGGTTTGGGTTTTCTTTCGGGTAGAACCTCTACAACCTTATCTTCTACCAATGTAGATTTCTGAGCCATAGACTTCATTCCTTCCTTAATAAATATCTCCCTCACCTCTTTTTTAACCTCTTGTCTAACTATTTCTTTAATTAAACTAACTATTTTTGACGATTTAGCCATTACGAACTCCTTGCTGTTTTATATAAATATACTAACCTACCATATTTCTTCTATCTTTCCGAGCAATAGCTTTAGCAGCATATGCTGCTGCTGCAAGAGCTATTTTTTTCTTAGATCTTTTTAAAAAACTACCAAAATTTTTAGCAAGCGTTGGGACTACTTCTATAACATTCGCTAAATCTGAAATTTCTTTTTTTACACCATCGATTATAAATCTAGTTGCATATCCTATAGCAGCTGCAGCTGGGTTCAGCGCAGCACCAATAGAAGTTGATTTATCAGTAGCATCATATATCGCTTTGGCTAACACGAGAGCATCGTAAATTCTTACAGCATCATCTCTAATTTTTATTGCTTCTTCTCGTTTTTTCTCAGCTTCATCTAATTTTTTATAAATTATTTTTACATTTAAGCCAGGATCTTTTCCTTTTCTAAAATCTTCTACAATACAATCAACCTCGTGGTCTAGTTCTAGTATTTTTTTACCAAATTCTAATGCTATAAATGTTTTTAAGATGTTTACAACCACAGCCATTTTATTTTCTCCTAATCCTTTTCTTCTACTACAAAAACTGTTTTACTAAATATTTTTGGTAAGGTGTTTTTTTCCATTAATAAAAGTTCTTCGGATAATTTAAAAGCAGCATCATTTATTTCCGATACGCCCCTACTGCTGGCGACTGTAGATGAAAAATCAAACAAAGTACTAAATATTTTTTTGAATAAATCAGCTGTTTGATCCCCTTTTAGTATAGGATTATTTGTGTCAGCATCCCCTAAGTTTATAACACCATCTTTGCCGGTTTCCAAGGTTATTGAATAATTAGAAGCTAAACTAATATTCCTATTAGCAAATAAATGAACATCACCCTTATCGCCCTTTGCGTTAAAAACCAAACTATCAGAGTTTAACATAATTACATTACCACTAATAGAAGATTTCCACTTCACAGGCCACCAAGAAGAATCAGCTGCTGGTATTAAAATGTCATTTTCAGTATTTAGTTCACCCGAAGAAAGCGTTATTGAAGAACCATCTAAATTAATGTTTTGTACATGTGGAAAACTTTTATTTTGAAATTTTCTTTCGTCATTATTCTGACCATTGGTAATCTTTATAGTTGGAAATCTATAATCTTCGTTACTGCTAAACTTCATACCATGACCAAACCTACCATTTATATTTATATCACCTTTTTTTGAAGCTAATGTCCTATTATATTTTGTTATATTTAACTTCACCGTACCATCCGGCGTTACTTCGCCAGTTCGATTCATATTTACATTATTTTGTAAATTTAAAGGGGAATAGTAAAAAAGTTGACCACCATATCTAGCTACATTAACAACTTCCCCAACTATAGGATAAACTACTATATGTGGTGATAATGGTTTTATAAATTCAGCAATCTGATCATCACCGCTTTGACTATATAAAAATTTAGCTTTGATTGTACCATATAAACTATAATCAGGCACACCGCCTATAAATGGTAAATCTTTGGGTTCAATGTACACCTGAACTACTGTAGCTGGTTCAATCTCATAAAATTCAGATTCATTATCCACATTGTCACGTATAATGCTATAAACATCCTCATAGCTAGCTAGTCCTGTTTTAGTAACTTCCCTATTGTAAATAAAATCACTTTTACGATAAGCCATTAATTTTCTATCCTTTTAATATCATCATCGACTTCATCTGAATGCTTTTGTAGGTCTGTAGCTGCAACTTCTATAGCTCCTAATAGCTGTTCCTTCTCAGCATCAGATAAACCATACTCATCTTCACCAGTACCTTTAGATTCAGCGGCTATTATACGTTGTACTATAGCGGCTACCTTAACTAACTGGTCATCGTTCTTAACATTAATCTCTAAGTATTCTTTTAACATAGGAATAATTTGCACAGCAGTATCGCCGTCTTTTATAAATCCAACAACCTCTTTCATAAGAACTTCTAGTTGTGTTTTATTTGTTTTTGTATTATCGTATATATCCTTGAATAAATCAGATAATGACTTACCCTCAAATATCTCATAATCATTTGCCATATTTTACCTCATTGATATATATTAGAATTGTTATATATAAATATCCATTTTTTAAACTTTTGATAAATATTAATTATATTTAATACAGGGCACAAAAAAAGGGAGTAAAAACTCCCTTTTCTTTTATTCGTTTACAAGTGAGCCTGTATAACTCACATCAACCACCCCTTCTTTGTCAAACTCGTGTAGTAACCTCTTATTATATTTCTTCATAACATTAATGATACGAGTAATATGTTGGGTATTAGAACCTGTCATCTCACGAATAAGAATGTAAAGAGCTTTCTTATTAAAGTTTTCAATATTTTCCTTTATACGGAAGATGTGTAAAACACCATCAGCAACCCTTATATCTTTATCCCTACGAAAGATGTTAGTTAAGTTGGTATCCCAAAACCTATGTAGTTCATCTACGAATAAAACAGACTTCTCTGAGGTTTCGCTGGTAGTATTCTCGCTCATAAGATTCCTTTTGTAATCCAATACCTTCATCTCAGAATGTATCTTACCCATCTTATAGTTCTTGTTGTTATTAAGGATAAGATAGTTCTTAGCTACAATACTGAAGTATGAGAAAGCCTTACCTTTACCTTCTTTGAACTTATGTATGTTCATAACCAAAAAAGATACAACCTCGTGCTTTACCTCTATAGAACCAACATCAAAGTAATAGAACTTAAATGTGTGAATGATATTCTCAGCTAACTTATCAAAAGCTTTTCTGATATGTTCGTTGTATATCTTATTTTTTAAGTGAGCATTATCTGTTTTGTTATAACGAATAATAGCTTTCTCAGTTCCTATATTAAAATAATAGTTCTTACCTTTCTTCTTCTTTTTGCGGGTTTTCTTAACTACTGGTTTTAGTTTTACTGGTTTGGTTTCTATACTTGATGTAACCGATGTTTCCATTATTGTTCTTCTCCTTTGAACCTATTGAGTTGATCTATTGTATTTTTAATTTGGTTAAATATTTGCCCTACTTCGTCATCTGCTTCAAAATAACCTTTGTAATCTATCTTCTTTAATTCAAGTTGTGTCTTTTCGATTGTATTGATAAAATCTGTTATCCAATCTTCTAACGACTCTAACTTCTTATTCAAGTTCCATATCACATAACATGAAGTTACGAATAAAATGACCATACATGCAAGACTTATTTTTAATAATATCATTGTTTTTTCTCCTGTAACATAGTAATCACAATAAGCTCAATTTCCTCGCACCTCTTTTGCAAGTCTTTAACCTTACTGCCTAATTTTCTAACTGTTGTGAATTGCTTATTACTTTTTTTTTTCATTACTTATCTCCAAATAGTTCTTCAAATAAGTCTGCAGATTTCTCACTCAACTTTTCAGATGGTTGAGGTTTTTCTTCGGTGGTAACTGCTTTCTTAAACTTATCACTTACTTCTTCATCACCTCGCTGCCACTCATCAGATTCTATGTGTGTAGCCATCATATCTGCCTGATGTAGTATGTAAGCTATGTTACTCTTCAAACTCCAATCAGGATTGTATGACATCAAATAAGTCTTATTAGCATCCTCATAAAGACCATCGGTTAGTCTCAGCCCAATATATTCCCACTCTGACATTGTAATCTGAAAATGATTTAGGATAAAGATAGCTCTATCTGTAACAGTCATATACTGAAGATTCGGATTATGTTTGAATATCTCACCTCTGTTCTTACGGTGCCATTCAGAGTCTTGTGGGATATAGTAGTCTTGTTCTAAATCACCAACCTTACCTAAGTCATGATGCATAGCAGCAAAGATAAGTTCTTCTTCTGTGAAGTTTATATTAGCCCCATTAGACTCCCATAGCTTTTTAAGTTGAACAGCACAATCTGTAACGTGTAATACGTGTTCTACATAACCACCAACCATAGCATTGTGATAAGCAGCTTTACCACTAGCTGGCGCTGTAACCATTCTATCTTCAAAGTGTTTATACATCTTTAAGAGTTTATCTTTACGTTCTCCCTCAAATGTATCTTCTACAAGTTTTATTAACCTGTTCCAATTACCTAGTATTTTTTGTTCTGTAAGTTGTTTCATTTATCTAACCTCGTATCTGTTTTTTGTGAATTTAATTGTTGGTTCTGTTCTTAATCTATTACGGTAACCACTAAAAGATATTCTCACACCCCAGCCAAGATGTTCTAATATTTGTTTTCTAGTAACTGATTTCTTCTTATGGATAAAATCTACAACCTTTTTGTAAGACTCTGTATCTTCTTTTAACATTGATA
>Ga0209383_1000932_pt1 | contig 19332 bp, 17 predicted proteins | sample CoawatmetaG02DNA_FD_187510 | JGI IMG/M metagenome (GOLD analysis project Ga0209383, IMG submission 187510) | Marine microbial communities from the West Antarctic Peninsula - Coastal water metaG029-DNA (SPAdes) (version 2) | ecosystem: Environmental > Aquatic > Marine > Coastal ... | reverse complement strand
CCTTTGGCAGGAGTTTTATTGAAGCCCTGGGTATTATTAAGTTCTCAGCAGCTGCTGCAAATCAGAAGTTAAAGCTTCTCGATGCAAAAAAAGCTACAGCTATTAAAGTTGCCTCCAAGGAAGTTATGTCTGGTAAATACGACGATCAATTTCCCTTGGACATATTTCAAACTGGCTCAGGTACAAGCACTAACATGAATGCTAATGAAGTCATATCAAGCTTGGCATCTAAAAAATCTAGGCTAAAAATTAATCCAAATGACCACATTAACATGAGCCAAAGTAGCAATGATGTGATTCCGACAGCGATATGTATTGCAGCCTTATTGGACTCCAACAGATTATTAATGCCAGCCCTTGCTCACCTCATTAAAACTATCGATAAAAAAAGTCAGTCACTAGGGCCTATTACCAAAACAGGAAGGACACATTTAATGGATGCTATGCCTATGACTTTTGCTCAAGAGTTATCTGGCTGGAGTGCGCAATTAAAATCAGCACAAAAACTAATACAAGCTGCTTTAACAGAGATTGCATATTTACCTCAAGGCGGCACAGCGATTGGCACAGGAATTAATGCTCATCAAGATTTTGGTAAGGTGTTCGCTTCAGAGGTAAAAAAATTAACAAAATTAGATGTCAAAACATCTACTAATTATTTTAAATCATTGAGCGCTCAAGATGCAGCAGCTCAGCTCTCTTCAGGCGTTAAGAATTTAAGCTTGGTTCTAACCAAAGTATCTAATGATTTGCGGTGGATGAATAGCGGCCCATTAACTGGATTGGGTGAGATAGAGCTTGAGGCATTGCAGCCTGGTAGCAGCATTATGCCTGGCAAAGTTAATCCTGTTATCCCTGAGGCAGTTGCCATGGCTTGCGCGGATGTAGTTGGCAATGATCTAACTGTATCTATTGCTTCGCAATCTGGTAACTTTCAACTCAATGTCATGCTGCCCGTGATAGCTTATAACCTTTTAAAAAGCATCAATCTTATGGCGAATTCAATGCCTGCCCTTGCAAATAAGGCAATTAAGACTTTTAAAGTAAACGGAGATAATATCTCAGAATCCTTGGATAAAAACCCAATATTAGTTACCGCTCTTAATAGAGAAATTGGCTATGCAAAGGCTGCACAAATTGCAAAAAAAGCATACAAAGAAAAAAGAGCAATCATCGATGTGGCTCATGAGGAAACTGGTTTGCCTGTAAAGAAATTACAAGCCTTGCTGAACCCTAGAAAGCTCACAAAGGGTGGCTTGTGAGTGAGCTAGTTAGTGCGCAATGCTCTGCTTGTGAGATAGGAGCTCCTCTAGTTTCAACAGAAGATCAAAAGATTTTTTTAAATGATCTGGATGGCTGGTCAATAGAATCACTTGAGGTGCAGAAGCTAAGTAAGCGATTTAAATTTAAGAACTATCAGGACGGCCTTCAGTTTAGTAATCGCATAGCTGGTTTAGCAGAATCTGAGAACCATCACCCTAAAATTATTTTTGAGTGGGGTGTTGTAACGTTAGAATGGTGGTCTCACAAGATCAAAGGTTTACATAAAAATGATTTTATTTGCGCTGCAAAATCTGATGAGCTGTTCCGTTTATTGTGACCGATAAACTTGTATTAATTCTGTCCGGAGGCATGGATTCTTTTACCCTAATGCATCATGCTGTCAGTAAAAATATTGAGGTCGATTGCATTACTTTTGACTACGGCCAAAGACATGCAAAAGAAATTGACTGTGCCCAACAGGCATGCAAAGCACTCAATGTTAGTAATCTAAAAATAAAAATTCCAAATGTCGATGCAATTTTTGCAAATTCAGCACTCACAGATCATCAAGTTGAAGTCCCTCACGGAAGTTATAAAGCTGAAAGCATGAAATCCACAATTGTTCCAAATAGGAACATGCTGTTTATTTCTTATGCAATTTCGTATGCAGTGTCTAGAAATATTGATACTGTTTGGTATGGCGCCCATGCAGGCGATCACTTCATATATCCGGATTGCCGACCAGAATTTTTATCTAACATGAATGCAGCAGCTCAAACATGCCACACTTATCCAATAATTGTTGAAGCGCCATTCTTGCATTTAACCAAAGGAGAAATTGTTAAAATCGGTCTAGATTTAGATATAGATTACTCTAAAACGTGGACATGTTATGAGGGCCAAGATCTGGCTTGTGGTTCTTGTGGTTCTTGCAATGAAAGACAAGAGGCTTTTTCTGTAAATAACTCAATAGATCCAATAGCATACAAAAATTAATGTACTCAATTAAAGAAATTTATAAGACCATTCAAGGAGAGGGCGGGCAAGCTGGAAGAACAGCAGTCTTTGTCCGCTTTTCTGGTTGTAATCTTTGGTCTGGGCTAGAAAAACATCGTTCAGCAGCTGTGTGTAAATTTTGTGACACAGATTTTGTAGGCACAGATGGTCTAAATGGTGGTAAGTACAATGCTGTAACTCTAAGCCAGAAAATTCAAGAAATATGGGGTGCTGGAAGCAATAAATTGATTGTTTTTACTGGGGGAGAGCCGATGTTACAGCTTGATCTAGAACTAATAGAGGAATGTAAGAATAAGGGCTTTGAGACTGCAATTGAAACAAATGGAACCATTAATATAAGCTTTGATATTGATTGGATTTGTGTTTCTCCCAAAGCTAATGCTGAGCTAATGATCAAAAAAGGGAACGAGCTCAAGGTTGTATTCCCACAACCAGAACAAGATCTTCATTCTTTTTTGGATCTAAACTTCGAACACTTTTTTTTACAACCAATGGATGGCCCACAGATAAAAGAAAACACACAAGAAACAATAGAGTATTGCATGCAACATCCTCAGTGGAGACTCAGCATTCAGCAACATAAGCTCCTTGGAATTGCTTAAGCATCTTTTTTTCAATTTTTGCTGATGCTATAATTCGACATGGACAAGATCAAACAAAAAGCACTAACTTTCGATGACGTTCTTCTTCTTCCAAGATTCACAGACTTTGCTCCTGCTGAAGCTGACTTAGGGACTAAGGTTTCAAGAAATATCTCGCTAAAAATACCCTTACTCTCTGCTGCCATGGATACGGTAACGGAGGCAAGAATGGCAATTGCATTAGCCGAAAATGGTGGACTCGGAATTATTCATAAAAATAACTCAATAGAAGAACAGGCTCAATTAGTAAAAACAGTTAAAAAATATGAAAGTGGCGTTGTGCGAGACCCTACAACAATTAAATCAAGCAAGACCATTCAAGAATTAATGCAACTTACCAAAGAGTTAAGCATATCTGGAATGCCGGTGGTTGATGACGGAGAGCTTAAGGGAATTGTAACGAGAAGGGACTTCAGGCATGCAGCTACTCTTACAGATCCGGTTTCAACGATCATGACCCCCAGGGATAAGTTGATTACTGTCATGGAAGGCACAGATCAGGAAGACGCTAAGAAGCTTATGTCAGATCACAGGATTGAAAAAATACTTGTAATTGATGGCTCGGGTATGCTGACTGGCCTTGTCACAATGAAAGATATAGAAAAGTCAGCTGAGCATCCATTTGCTACCAAAGACTCCCAAGGTCAGCTAAGGGTTGGAGCAGCTCTTGGAACTGGTCCTGATACTCTAGAGCGCGCCAAGGGACTTGCTAAAGCAGGTGTAGACCTATTTGTTGTGGATAGTGCTCATGGCCACTCTCAAAATGTTCTTGATACCGTGAAGTTAATCAAAAAAGAGTTCAAAGATATTGATGTGATGGGTGGCAATGTTGCTACTCCAGAGGGAGCCAATGCTTTGGTTGAAGCTGGGGTTGATGCCATCAAGATAGGCATGGGACCAGGATCTATCTGTACCACTCGCATTATTTCAGGAATGGGTGTCCCGCAAATCACAGCGATCCTTTCAATTAAAGAGGGCCTTACCTCAAACGAAGTCCCTTTGATTGCTGATGGAGGCATTAGATTTTCTGGTGATGTCTCAAAAGCTATAGCAGCTGGAGCTGATGCAGTTATGCTTGGCGGAATTTTTGCAGGAACAGAAGAAGCGCCTGGTGAGGTAGAGCTTTACCAAGGTCGGAGTTTTAAAACATATCGAGGCATGGGCTCAATGGGAGCGATGTCTGAGAGAAATGATGTAAATCGCTACTCCCAAGATGGTGTTGAGCAAGAAAAAATGGTACCTGAGGGCGTGGAAGGAAGAGTTCCATATAAGGGCTGGGTTGCAAATGTAATCAATCAATTAACTGGTGGTGTTAGGCAGAGTATGGGTTATGTCGGGTGCAAGACAATAAGTGCTATGCAAGCAGAAACTCAGTTTGTTGAAATCACAAATGCAGGAATGATGGAAAGTCATGTTCATGATGTCATGATTACAAAAGAAGCTCCTAACTACCAAAGAAGTTAAATTGAATGCAGTCAATTTCTACCATTGGAAATGCAACGCTAATCGCTTACGATCAAGGCGCACCAATTCTAGCGACAGATCCTTGGTTTGGAGGTGAGGATGATGCTTATTTTGGGAGTTGGACTTTAAGTCATGAATTTCCACTCAGCTACAAGCAAGACGTTTTGGATTCCAAGTATGTTTGGTTTTCTCATGGCCATCCCGATCATTTAAATCCAGGCACATTAAAAAGATTAGAGGGAAAGACTTTATTAATTCCAGATCATGTTGGCTCAAGGATATCTCAAGACCTAAGTAAAAAAAATTTTAATGTCAGCATTTTGCCAGACAGGAAATGGGTAGACCTGTCCAAAGACATTAAAATTATGTGTATTACAACCATTATTCAGGATGGAATTTTGTTAATGAGCATAGGTGGCAGGCTCTTTATTAATCTTAATGATGCGGGCACACGAGGTTGCATGCGCTTTATTCAAAAAGAATCCAAGAAATTTGATGACGTTTACCTTTTGAGTTTATCGGGCTATGGCGATGCTGACATGATCAATTGTTATGATCATAATAGTGACTTTATTATTCCCCCAGCAGCGAATAATACTCGCGTCGGAGAGCAGCTCAGTCTAACCGCTAAATCTGTTCATGCGAATCATGTCATTCCATTTAGCTCTCACCACCAATACCAAAGATCAGATTCAATATGGGCTCAGGAATACGTCACGCCAATTAATGCATACAAAATTGGATTACATGAAGATATTGATTTCATACCACCTTTTGTTGATTTGGACTGCAGCTCTGGACAGTATAGCGAGATTAATCCCAAATCTATTTCTCCAACAATTTATGAGCCTGAGCATTTTGGAGATAATTGGTCTGATGAGCTAGATCCAACAGACTACAAGGCACTCAAACATTATTTTGAAGAAAGAGAAGGCGTTAGTCGTAGGTTTGGCTTCATTGATTTCGTAGTAGGTGGAAAAACTTTTCCTGTATTGCTAAATAAAAGGTTGTCTGAACGAGGCATTCGTTTTGAAGTTCCCAGATTAAGCTTAATGAAAGCAATTAACTATGAAATTTTTGATGATTTATTAATTGGTAATTTTATGCGTACTACTTTTTTTGGGGTATCTTCGCTTTATGATTTCAATTTTAATGCGCTGGTTACTAAGTATGCTGATAATGGGCGAGCAAAAACAAAGGATGAGGTGCGCCAATACATAGATGAATACAAAAAAAGAGTTGGCAGGCAGTATATTTTTGATTCCTTTTTAGATAAATCTGTAAATATGCTGAATAGGCTTCTCACGAACAGAGAGTCACGATCAAGAAGACTGCTTAAATCCATTTACTATAAAATTAAATAATAAAGTATGAAGCTTAACGCCCACCCACCAATCGATACAGCAGAAAGAGACACCATTTTAGTATTGGATTTTGGGTCTCAATACACTCAGTTGATAGCTCGAAGGGTAAGAGAGCTTAATGTGTACTCTGAAATTTTACCGTGGGATATTTCACCTGATCGAATCAAAGAACTTAACCCAAAAGGAGTTATCTTGTCTGGAGGTCCTGAATCTGTAACCAACAGCAACACCCCTCGTGCACCAGAAATAATTTTTGAGCTGGGAATTCCTATTTTGGGAATATGTTACGGGATGCAAACACTGGCAGAGCAGTTTGGTGGTCAGGTGACTTCATCAAAAACTAAAGAGTTTGGCCATGCGCAAATTACTATTGAGAGTGCCTCTAATCTCTTTGATGGTTTTGATTTGGGCTCAAATATGAACGTATGGATGAGTCATGGCGATCATGTTTCTGCGCTGCCAGATACTTTTAATTTATTAGCTTCTACTGAGTCTGCACCGATTGCAGCTATGGAGCATGTTGAAAAGCCAATTTATGCCCTTCAGTTTCACCCTGAAGTCACCCACACCAAAGAGGGTGGCGCTGTCTTGGAGAACTTTGTTATCAAGATTTGTAATGCAACCCCAAGCTGGAAGATGGATGGCCTGATAGCGCAGAAAATTGATAGGATTAAAAAACAAGTTGGTGACCAAAAAGTTTTGCTTGGACTGTCAGGTGGCGTGGATTCATCAGTTACAGCCATGTTATTAGATCAAGCTATCGGCAAGAATTTAATTTGTATGTTTGTTGATAATGGTCTGCTTAGAAAAAATGAGGCAGAGGACGTGGAATCACTCTTTAGAGAAAAGCTTGATCTGAATTTGATTGTGATAGATGCCAAGAAGATTTTTCATAGACATCTTAAGGGAGTATCAGATCCAGAGCAAAAAAGAAAAGTTATAGGGCGAACTTTTATTGATATTTTTGATAATGAGTCTGCAAAACTAAAAGAGGAGATTAATTTTTTAGCACAGGGCACCATTTATCCAGATGTTATTGAGTCATCGGGATCAGAATCAAATGAAGCTAGGGTTATTAAATCTCATCACAATGTTGGAGGGTTACCGGATGACATGAAGATGGAGCTTGTTGAGCCTTTGCGAGATTTATTTAAAGATGAGGTCCGAAAGATGGGCTTAGAGCTCGGCTTACCTCCAGAAATGATCAATCGCCATCCTTTTCCTGGACCTGGTCTTGGAGTTAGGATCTTGGGAGAAATTACGGCTGAAAAAGTTAAAACTCTCCAAGAGGCCGATTCAATTTTTATTGAAGAGCTAACTAAAGCTGGTTTATATCATGAGGTGAGCCAAGCTTTTTGCGCCTATTTACCAGTGAAATCAGTTGGGGTGGTTGGTGATGAGAGAAGGTACGCTGATGTCATTGCTATCAGAGCTGTAGTAACTGTCGATTTTATGACAGCAACCTGGGCAAAGCTTCCATATGAATTTCTAGAGCTGGTATCTAACAGAATAGTGAATGAGATTGAGGAGATTAGTAGGGTCGTTTATGACATTTCTAGTAAACCACCCGCTACGATTGAGTGGGAATAGCAAAAAGGCGTTAAACACACATTCTTACAGCGCTCTTCTCATACAAACTATTGTGGCAGGGGTTTTTTTAAAATAGTTTTTTCACAGACAATCCTAATTGTATTAGTAGTGCGGCTTTATAGTACCTAACGTATTACAATTACAATTATAATTAATCTTATATCAAGGCTAGATTCTAAATGAAACACTTTTTCAAGACCTCAATGAAGTCAATAATAATCCATCTGCACTTGCAGCGAATTGCCTATGCAATCTTTGGTATATACGCATCTTTTTTTAGTCATCAAGTCGTTGTTCGTGATGGAATCAAGTACGCATTAGATCTTCGTGAGTCTGTTGATCGAGGTATTTTTTTGTTGGGATGGGAGCCATTAACAATTAAGTGGCTGCATGACAACTTACAATCAGGTGATACGATTATTGAGGTTGGTGCAAATGTTGGCGCTCACTCGTTAATCATGTCTTCTATTATTGGATCAGATGGAGCGTTGCATTGTTTTGAGCCTACTGATTTTGCTTTTAAAAAGTTAACAACTAATTTTTCCCTTAACCCATCTCTACCAAGCAACTCAACGCTCTACCAAAACTATGTCTCAAATACCGAAAATATTAAATCAGACCATAAAATTAGATCAAGCTGGATAGTGAATAAATCAGATGAGATATCCGATCAAATGGATGAGAGTTTTGATGGAGAGATTATTGCCTTAGATGTATTATTTGATGACTTGAATAAACTTGATTTCATAAAGATAGATGTAGACGGATTTGATTTTAAAGTGCTGCAAGGTGCAAAAAATATTATTGCAAAGTACATGCCAATTGTTTTTATTGAGCTTGGTGAAAAAGATCTCAATAAAAATGGAGATTCAGTAAAGGATATTATCAAATTTTTTGATGATTTAAATTATTCTGGAGTCTTGGAATCTGGTCAAGCTATCTCGACCAGCAAAGCTCTGGTAGATACCTTGGAAGGCATCACCCATACAAATGGTATTTTTTCTTACACTCCTTAATATCTTATGATTTATCTGATGATACTATGACTAAAATTATTAATACAAGACACAGAGCATGATTGGATTTGAAACAATTGGTAATGCTACCGTCACTTGTTTTGATGGAGTGCCAGTACTGTCAACTGACCCTTGGATAGATGGAGAGCCTTACTTTGGAAGTTGGGGGCAACCGTTCACCATCCCAATAGATCAGATTGAAAACATCCAAAAGTCAAAGTATGTGTGGTTATCGCACGGACATCCGGATCATATCAACGGCAAGTCCTTTAAGTATTTCAAAGATGCAACTATTCTTATCCCAGATCATTGCGGGGACCGGATTTATGATTACTTTTCTTCGCGCTTCAAATGCATCAAACTGAAATCGGATACCTGGTTTCAGGTTTCAAAAAATATTAGGATCAAAAGTTTTTCTGATTGGAACCAAGATGCTGCCTTGATTATTGATATTCTAGGGCAAGACTGCATCCTTAATCAAAATGATGGCTCTCTCTTGGGTTGGAAGAAAACCATTAAAGATATTATCTCAAATTATGAAAATAGATTCTTGCTGAAACTAGTTAATTGGGGGGATGCAGACATGATCAATCTTTACAATGAGCAGGGCAGCTTAATTCTCCCTGAGGCTTCTAAAAAGCAACCACTTGGACCAGCATACCTGCAGCATATGAGAAATATTGGGTGTAATTTCTCAATTCCGTTTTCTTCTTTTCATAAATATGTAAGAGAAGATTCCATCCATATGAATCAGTTTGTCACCCCACTTGAGAGTCATTATGAGGGTTTTACCTCAGATGAGCATTCTCTATTACCTGCTCATATTCTTTGGGATTCTTGCAAGAAAGATTTTAAAGAAATTTTACCTGCTCGAAGTGAGGCAGCGATTCTTAGCCCTCAGCATTTTGGTGATAATTATTCTGATATCCTGGAAAAGGAGGATGAAGATTTGTTAACTAAGTACTTTCAATCTTTTGAGCATCTCAAAAAGCACTTTGGGGGTATTATTTTTAATGTTGGCAGCAAAGAGACGGCTATTAAAATATCTGATAAGAAGCCTATCATTTACTTTGAAGCGCCTAGAGGATCTTTGCTTAAAGCAGTCAGTTATGAGATTTTTGACGATCTTCTGATAGGAAACTTCATGAAAACTACACTGGTGGATTGTCCAAGCCTCTACCCTAATTTCAGTCCATATATTGGTAAATACGGTGATAATGGGCTAGCAAGAACTAAGGGCGAGCTTAAAACCTACTTTGATTATTACAAACTTAATTCCGCTGACTATTGGAAAGATACTCTGAGTATTCATACCGAATCAATGATCAGGAAAATCATGCCGAGTGAATCCGCTATTTTCAATGTGGCAAAAAAATTAAGAGACAGGTTAACTTAAAATAAAGCGCTATATTATGAAATTTTTCTGGAATAACTTATCAATATCATCAAAGCTAGATATCTATGAACAACAGCATATTGGACTAATGAATTATAAGCCCTCCATCAAACTCATAAACTCAACCAATAGTAGCTCTTAAAAATATTTTGATTAATAAAGTGGAAAACTCTCAAACAGCTAATTTTAAATTAGAGGTTCCCGTTCTATTCTTGGTCTTCAATAGGCTGGATACTACAACCTTAGTATTTTCTGCAATCAAGAAAATGCAACCTTCAAGATTATATATTGCCTCAGATGGACCAAGGGACTCTCATCCATCTGAAATGAAGGCAGTGAGTGATGTCAGGGAATTTCTTTTAAGCAACATAGATTGGGATTGCGAGATAGCAACATTATTTAATGATTCAAATCTTGGATGCAAAACATCTGTGAGCAATGCAATCAATTGGTTTTTTGGTCAAGAGGAAATGGGAATAGTCCTAGAGGATGATTGCTTGCCAAGCCAAAGTTTTTTTCAATACTGTCAGGAATTACTTTTTAAATATGAGCATGACCAGCGAATTTTTTTAATCACTGGATACAACAAACAAAATGAATGGAAGGTGTCTGAGAATGATTATTTTTTTTCAAACCTAGGTGGAATTTGGGGGTGGGCCAGCTGGAGGAGAGCTTGGGAGCATTATGATGTGAATTTAAGCGATATAGATCACTTTATATCTCAAGATGGTTTTCAAAAATCGCTTGGGAATTCTCTTGGAGATTTAAAACAGCATATGATTTATAACAGCGTCATCAGGGACAATGTGGATACATGGGCCATGCAATGGGGCTATGCTAGGCATAAAAATAATGCGTTGACATGCATCCCATCTGTTAGCCTCATCAAAAATATTGGATTTGGAGAAGGTGCAACCCATACTTTTGGGGATAACCTGGATGGCGTAGCAGAGCATGAGATTACATTCCCCTTAAGAGAAAACCATTTTATTGTAAGTGATGAGAGCTATGATGAGCTATTATTTATTAGGCCTAACCTTGCCTCAAGAATCAAAAATAAGCTGAAAAATTTCTTAATAATGACTAAAGTAATAAAAAACTATTAGATTACAGTGAAAACAATTTCTATACTTGATACCGATATTACTTCCTCAAATCTTGGAAACGAAATTATCATGCAAGCTGTTTATGGGGTAATGCATGAGTTATTTTTTAATGATTTTTTGATTAAAATTCAATGCCAGGATGACATTGGGCCGCTTTCAAGAAAATACATAAAGCAATCTGATCTTGCTTTTATAGGCGGCTCTAATTTGCTTACCTCCCAGATGAATAGTTATAAGCAGATAGGATTTTCATTCTATGACTCTTTTAAAATTCAGCAGATGATTTTATTGGGCGTGGGTTGGTGGCAATATCAAGAGTCACCAAATACTTACACTAAATTTTTTTTAAAAAATCTTCTCTCCCAGGAAATCATTCACTCAGTAAGGGATGAATATACCAAAGATAAGCTCAATGGCTTAGGTCTGATGAACGTCTTAAATACCTCTTGCCCATCCACATGGAGCTTAACAGAGGCTCATTGCAAATTAATTCCCTCTAATAGAACAGACAGTGTTGTTTTTACAATTACAGATTACAGCCTTGACTTAAAATCTGATATTCAATTTATTGAGCTACTTACAGGCACTTACGAAAATGTTTTTTTCTGGCCTCAGGGTTTAAATGATTTAAATTATTTCAAGAACCTTGCAATTAAAGGAAAAGATACCATTCAACTTATCCCCCCTAAACTTTCCGCATTTGATGAACTGCTCGTAAATACAGATATAGACTATATTGGCACAAGATTGCATGGAGGCATTAGGGCAATGCAGAAAAAAAGAAGATCCTTGATCCTTGCTATCGATAATAGAGCTGAAGAAATATCTGCAGATTTAGGCTTAATGATTTGCAAGAGAGATTCTCTTTGTGAAATTAAATCATTTATCAATGACGAGTCCGAAACCTCTCTCAGGATTCCTCATCAGAATATCAATACCTGGAAAGCCCAGTTCTAATTTTATTGAATGAAAATTTTATTGGTTAATGCTTTCGATATTAAGGGTGGAGCTTCAAGGGCAGCTTATAGACTGCATCGCTCTCTTATTGAGATTGGTTTGGATAGCACAATGATTGTTCAGTTTAAACTGGGAGAGGATCCAACTGTAATCTCTGAGAAAAACCCTCTTGTATTAGTGCTGCATAAACTTGCATCTTATTGTGATCGAGTAATCTCAATGGCCAGCAACAATCAACCTCATAATTTTAGTCTTTCACGCTTTAGTAACCGCCGGCTTGTAAATCGAATTAATCAACTTAATCCAGACATAGTTCATTTTCATTGGATATGTAATGGAATGATGTCTATCGAGGATATACAGAAAATCAAAGCTCCAATTGCCTGGTCTTTACATGATAACTGGGCCTTCAGTGGGGGCTGTCATATCATGAAGTTATGCAAAAATCATGATTACATAACTCATGATTGCAGTCAGGAGACCTCTCGTTCTTTTACCAGAAAAGACCTTGCTTACTCAGAGAAAGAAATGAAAATCATAGGCTTAAGTAATTGGATAAATAATCTATCTCTTAATAGCCCTTTACTGGGATCAAAAGAACATATCAACCTTCCAAATCCTATAGATACCAATATCTTTAAGCCCCTTAGTAAAATTGAAGCTAGGGAATACTTTGATCTTAATTCCCAGAAAAAAATTATCCTTATGGCTGCGCTTAATATTCTAACTGACACAAACAAAGGCTTTGAATTATTAATTACTGCAATGCAAGAACTGAATCGTGATATTTTTACATTAGTTGTTTTAAATCATGATCCAGTAGGATTAGATCTTGGAATAGATATTCTCACGATGGAGCCTTTGACCGATGATGTGGAGCTAAATAAGCTTTATAGCGCTGTTGATGTGGTGGTTGTTCCGAGCCTACAAGAAAATCTCTCTAATACAATCTTAGAAGGCATGTCTGTAGGAGTTCCGGTTGTAGCATTCGATATTGGGGGAAACAGTGACCTCATTCTTCATAATGAAACTGGTTATCTTGCACAGCCATTTGACACAGCAGATCTTGCACGGGGAATAGAGAGCTCTGTCAGTGACAAAAATCATAATAGAATGAGTGTCAACTCGAGAAGCAGGGCTGTAAAGTATTTTGATAATAGCGTTGTTGCGAATCGCTATAGGGACTTTTATGAAGGCTTTGATATAAAGATTCAATCAAATGCTTAAGATGGTTCCCTCTTCTAAATCTCTAGAAATCTTTATAATCTTGTTAACCTGCTGCTCTATTTTTGGCTATTCTTTATGGCTAAATCTTGCATGGAGTAACATTGAAACTATTCAGTCCAAAAGTTTTGATGAGTATATTTTTCATGGAGTGTTACTTAAAATGCATTCAGCTGTTTTGGCTGGTGATATCAGAATGCTATTTGCATATACTTTTTATTCGTATGGATTTACATTTTTTCTCTTCAATTACTTAGCGGTGATACCATTCTTTGCTGATTCCTTGAATCCAATCCTGCTAATTGCGCCAAGAATGATCAGCTCCGTTTTCATGGTTATGTCTCTTGTTCTACTAGATGCCACCTTAAAGAATTTGTCAGCAACAAATTTTGATCGAGCTGGTAGTATTTTTTTCTTGATAATAATGCCTGGGCTTTGGTTTAATGCAACTTGGTTTCATCCTGACTTCATGATGACAGGGTTCCTTATGCTCTCTATTTACTTCCTTTCCCTTGATATCCTGCCTAAGAGCTCATCTTTCAATAAAGCAGTAATCTTTTGGGCAATTGCCATGGCGGTAAAAATTCAAGCTGTATCAATGGCTCCACTTTTTTTATGGTCATTTTTTTTCAGGAAAGAGGTACGTCACCTTCGCTCAGAAACTATTCTGCTTCTGTGTAAGTTTTTTTTACAAATTGTAATCATATATGTGATTTTAAATCCGTATTTGCTTCATCCAGACGGAATGAATGCTTGGTTAGCTAGTCAGCTCTCTGAGGCCTCGAAAATGGTACCAGAGAATACCTCTGCATTAATTTCAATCAAAGAGCGCCTGAACTTTGCAGTGCTGAATTTTTACCTACCTCTTATTACTTTTCTGGGGTTGATCTGTCTGGCAATAAGCGCATTCATTCAAGACTTTAAAGATAAGACTGCATCGTTTTATGGGGCCCTATGCTTCACATTTTTTCTTAACATAGGTTATTTGTTGTTTTTTGTAAATAAGGGCTGGAATCACTACTATCTTCCGCTTGCATTTATGGCACCATTAATTTTTGTTCTTGGTATAAAGAGCTTTCTCGTTAGCAAAAACTATCAATTTACAGCCCTGCTATTGATTTTAGGAGTGCAGGGTTATGCTTTCATTCCAGCAATGAAGGCTAATTTTTTTGAGAGACTTAATGATCAAGTTTTAAGTAGAGATAGCCTTTATCGCTATAAACCTCTCATCAATTCCCTCGAGGACATGGAATCAAAAAATGACGACTTGTACAGGGTGTTGCAAGATAGAGTGAGCAAAAATACTACAATACTATCGCATGCATATATAGGTTTTCCATTTAGCAGACTTAATATGTCATATGATCAAGTGACCATTATTCAGCGTAAACTTACTTCAAAGGATATTGATTCCTTTGCATCTTTAAAAGATGCTTCAAGGTATATGTTACTTAGAAAAGAGACCATAGGGGGCATAAAAAATAATTTCGTTAAAGAGTTAATTTTGGGCAGGAATGACTTAATTGTATTAGAGGAAACGGATAATTTTTCTCTTATTGGGTTTCGTGAAATTCAAATCGATTAAAAGCTAAATTTTTAGCTACAAAAATCATCCTTGCTGTGCTCGCTCTAATTTTTTTTAAGAAATTGGTAAGGATTTGAGTATTTTATGAACATACTAGACTTTCAGAATACAATCAGAGTGATTATAGATCTTACGATTTTAAATAGGTAACCTTGCAGTGCAATACAGAAGAGATATAGATGGCTTAAGAGCAATTGCGGTACTGCCGGTCATATTATTTCATGCTGGTTTCTCTTATTTTCAAGGCGGGTTCCTTGGTGTTGATATCTTTTTTGTTATCAGCGGATATTTAATTACCGGGCTTATAATTGGGGAGTTGGAAAAAGAAACGTTTAGAATTTCAAGTTTTTATCTAAGAAGAGCTAAGCGATTATTACCAGCTTTATTTGTTGTATCTATCACATCATTTGTGGTTGGATATTCCTTACTTCTTCCAATTGATCTCAAAAATCTTTCTCAAAGTCTTACAGCTCTCTCGATATTTAGCACAAATATATTTTTTTGGCTTACAACTGATTATTTTTCTTCAGTAGCAGAGCTGAAACCTCTTTTGCATACATGGAGCCTGGCAGTTGAAGAGCAATTCTATATTTTTTTCCCCATTTTCCTTCTAACCATTTCAAGTTTCGGAAGAAAGAGTGTATTTTTTATTACCTTGGTTCTAGCATCAATAAGCTTGCTGTACTTCTTTTGGATAACTAACATTGATTACCATTCAAGCTTTTTTTTATTACCATCCAGAGCATGGGAGCTTTTAGCTGGAGCCCTTCTTGCGCTCTATCTGACAAATAATAATATTGAACACTGCACCAGTAAAACCAATAATTTAATGAGCTCTATTGGATTTCTATTAATAGCATTTAGTATTTTAACATTTAACTCATTTTCAAACTTTTCAAACTTTTCAAATTTTTATATTCTATTGTCTGTGATTGGCACTTTATTGGTTATTTCTTTTAGTGAGCCCACTACGATCATATATAAGCTTTTAAGTAGTCCCGCTCTTGTTGGGCTTGGCCTCATAAGCTATAGCATGTATTTATGGCATCAACCAATGCTAGCTTTTTCAAAATACGTATATGTTGAGAGCTTGCCATCATCTTTCTTGCTTTTATTATGCGCATCTACAATCCCAATTGGGTATCTATCTTGGCGATATATTGAACAGCCAGCTAGAGATAATAATAATATTATTTTATCTAAATATTTTGTTTACCTATCTATTGCCGCCTTCTCATTAATATTTTTAATTGGTCTGTTAGGGCACTTTAGTGATGGTTTTCAGAAAAGAAAATTTTTATCAGAGCCTCACAAATATTTTTCCTATGAGCTGTTTAATAATATAAAGCCCACCAATAAAAGGAACATTGATTGCATTGATGAGGATTTAAGTCCTTGCATGCGTAATCAGGGAAAGGCTGGAAGGGTTATTCTTGTGGGTGATTCTCATGCAGGGGATCTAGTAGGCGAGTTTTATAAATTTGCAAAAAATAATGATGTTGCTGCATCCCATTTGATTGAAGCAGGATGTTCTTTTACATCCCAGGATCTGATGACTGATCGATGCTTTGCTGCGAAGGATAAATTAATAGAGATTAGTCAAAGCGACACATTTGATACAATGGTTATTGTTATAAGTATCTATGAGGTTCTTGATGATCTAAACGTTAGTGAGGTAGAGCCTTTGCTAAAAGATCTCTTTGGCACTATAAAGATAGCTTTATCCAATAACAAGAAAGTCTTATTTGTAATACCTAGACCCACATTGTCACTTCATCCTATAAGAGCTACCGTGTTTAGAAAAGATCACAAAATAGACTTAGTGCCCCTCAAATATCAGCGCAGAACCGAATATTTTTTGGATCAATATAAGCGCACCAATAATCTCACATTTGTGAGCGAGGAAGAAATTTTAATAAATGGATTCTGCAAAAATAAAAATAATTGCACTTATGGTATTATCGGTAATAATATAGCTTATAGAGACTCTAATCATCTAACTGGTTTTGGTTCACAGTATGTATTTGATCGCCTGTCTAAGAAAATAGAACTTGAATAATACGGTGAAATTAATAAATATTTTTTTATGCAAGATTTCAAATACTTAATTGACAAAATTCTTGAATCTCCGATAAAACAAGAGCCATTTCCTCACATCTACATAGAAGATTTTTTTACTGAGGATCATTTCAATGAAATTATTTCTTCGCCAGAAGTCAATATAAAACCCTCCTCGGCTGATCAAGATATTTTTACAAATTTATTTGCTCAAGGTTATAAAATTATTGATTTTCCAGGCTGCATCATTGATCAAGATCAGTATATAGCGTGGCATGCTGACCCTGCTAAATCTTCACAGATGCATTCCTCAACAGAAGGTCATGGCATGACCTTAAGATTAATGGAGCCTCGTTCATCAACGCTGATTGATATTAAAAATTTTATTGAATCTGATCTTTTTAGTAAATCAATTGCAATGAAATTTAATGTTTCTTCCGAAGATGTTTACTCAGATAATGGAGTCCAAAAATACCTTGATGGTTATGAAATTAGCCCTCACCCAGATGTAAGAAAGAAAGCCCTAACTTATATGGTCAATATTAATCCTCACAAAAATTCTAATGATTTGATTCACCATACTCATTACTTATCACTTAAAGATGAATATAAATATGTTCAATCTTTCTGGAAAGGCAATGTTGACTACGAAAGATGCTGGGTTCCATGGGATTGGTGTGATGTCAGATTTACGCAAAATAAGAATAATTCGTTGGTGATGTTTTCTCCATGTGATTCTTCCATTCATGCTGTTAAGGCCGACTACAATCACCTTCCCAGTCAAAGAACTCAGCTTTATGGAAATCTCTGGTATGCACAATCGAATGCATTGCATAAGTTAGAGTGGGAGAATCTTCTGATTACCGGAGCAGATAAACTGAGTTTTAATGCTTCCTCCTATGGCTTCGGATTAAAGAATTTAGTTCCATCAAGCATCAAGCGTGCGATAAAGAGAGTTCTTGGTAAATCAAATATAGATAACTATGCTGATGTTAAAAACAAACCAGATGACTACATTTAATTTTTTTAATTTTGGTTTTAGATGAAAGTTTCTGATGCTGTAAAGTCACGAATGTCCATTCGATCTTTTAAAGATCATCCTGTTAAATCTTCCTTACTGAGAGATCTTCTCCAGCAAGCTTCCCGCAGTGCATCTGGTGGCAATCTTCAACCATGGAAAATTTATGTCCTTAATGAAGCAAGCATGACTAACTTTTTAAATTTTCAAGAAGGCTGGTCTGAGCCTGAAACTCCTGCATATGATATTTATCCTTCAAAGCTTAAAGAGCCCTATAGAACATCAAGATTCCAGCTTGGTGAAGAGATGTACTCATTGCTTGGTATACCCCGTGAAGATCAAGAGGCTCGAATAAATCAGATGATGAGAAACTTTCAATTTTTTGGCGCTCCAGCTGCTTTCTTTTGTTTTGTTGATAAGCAGATGGGACCTCCTCAATGGTCAGACTTAGGAATGTTTTTACAGACTTTTATGTTACTTGCTCAAGAAGAAGGTTTGGATACTTGCGCTCAAGAAGCTTGGTCCATGAAGCATGATAGCGTTTCACACTTTCTTGGATCTCCAGAATCTGAGATTTTATTTTGCGGCATGGCTATTGGCTACAGAGACAATGCTGTCATCAATAGCTTGAAATCTAAAAGAAGGCCTATCGATGATTGGGCAAAATTTATTTAAATATTCATAGACTAGGGATGCTTGATGAAAAATAGTACTTCAGTTGACTACTATATGTCGTTTGCCCTGGATCAAGCTAAAATTGCTTTAGCTTGTGATGAAGTTCCCATTGGGGCAGTTGTTGTAAAGGATAATGAGATTATCGGCTCAGGATACAATCAAGTTATTTGCCAGAATTCAGTCACTGCCCATGCAGAAATGAATGCCATTATCGATGCTAGCCTATCTATCAATAGCTATCGTTTATCCAAATGTGATTTGTACGTAACTGTTGAGCCTTGTTACATGTGTTGCATGGCCATTGTTCATGCAAGAATTTCAAATATATATTTTGCAACTAAGCAGCCAAAAATGGGCGCGGTAGTTTCAGTAGATAATTTTTTTGATAGACCATCTCACAATCATCAGGTTACATATTCTTTAGGTGGTCAGGGGAAGGAATCCACTAAGTTGATGCAAGATTTTTTTAAAGCCAGAAGGTAGCTCTCTCTATGCTAAGCGCTATTCAGATTGATTGAGTGGTAATTCTGAGTATTTAGATTTTTGAGTTATTTTGCTTGCTAGAACCCTGAATAAATACATCCAGAATTGCATGTCTCTCTCACCTCAACAGAGGTTAGAGGTAATAGCAAAGGCTTTATTTGATTCCAAATCCATATGGCTATTTGTTCGCTTGTAGGGTTCTCTAATCCCTCTATCTCATTTAAATATGAGTGATCTAGTCTTTGAATGACAGGCTTACAGATAGTTTTGATATCAGAAAAATCCATTACCCAACCCATGGTATTTAACTCCCCATCTAATGAGATTCTAACTTTAAAGCTATGGCCATGTAGCTGGAAACACTGGTGTGTTTCTGGAACTAGTGGGAGTCTATGAGCTGCCTCAAATGTAAAATCTTTAAATATAATCATGATAGCTCCACCCAAACAGGACAGTGATCAGAAGGTTTTTCAAG
>Ga0209383_1000928_pt1 | contig 19396 bp, 21 predicted proteins | sample CoawatmetaG02DNA_FD_187510 | JGI IMG/M metagenome (GOLD analysis project Ga0209383, IMG submission 187510) | Marine microbial communities from the West Antarctic Peninsula - Coastal water metaG029-DNA (SPAdes) (version 2) | ecosystem: Environmental > Aquatic > Marine > Coastal ... | reverse complement strand
ATAATTCTTAATTATTTTTAAAAAGTTAATGGCACTATTTTGTGAGTAAATGTAAGTGATTTCTGGCATTTTTAATTTTAGTTTTTCAATAAAGTCTTCATCATATTTTTCAATTGGGTTGGCTCTATAGTTAATTACTCGTTCTATAGTGTAACCATTTGAAATTAGATCCTGATCTAAATTACTAGAGATGACCTCTCCACTAATATAAAGAAGCTTTCCTTCAGAAGAGTTAAAATTTAGTAAAATCAATTCCTTTAAATTATTTACATTCCCATCAGCAGCAAAAACATTTTGAAAGCCACCACTTCTAGCTTTCTTTTCAGTAGCACTTCCAACACAAAAACATACTATTTTTTTATCAATATTTTTTATATCTAAAAATTTAATAGCATTAGCACTTGTAAAAATAATCCCTCTAAACTCAGAGTAATTTAAAGGTTCATGCTTCAAACCTTCAATATTAATTAAAGGTAAATGAGATATTTCATGACCCAATGATTGAAATTTTAATATCATTTCATGACAATCTTCTAATGGTCTTGTGAACAAGATATGCATATTATTTTTTGTAAGAATTATTAGACATCTTTTTAAGAGTTTTTCCCATCTCTATTCCTAATTCTTCTGCTTTGTCTAAGCTTTCAGATGATTTTAAATAAAATCTTTTACTACCATCTAGTGAAAAAAGCTCTACTTCCAGATCAATTTTATCACCATCAATGCTTGCAAATGCTCCTACTGCAGTTTCACAGTCTCCTTCTAAAACCTTTAAAACATTTCTTTCAGCTTTTATAGAGCTGTGTGTTAATTGATGATCAATTTGTTTTAATAATTTAATTAAATCTTTGTCATTATCTCTACATTGCAAAGCAATAACTCCCTGTCCAGCACAAGGTATAATTTCTGAAGTAGAAAAAGTTTGAGATATATTTTGATTTAATCCCAAAGAATCAATTCCAGCATATGATAAGATAATTGCATCATATAAATTCTCATTAAGTTTTCTTATTCTGGTATCAACATTTCCTCTAATTAATTTACAATCAAGATCGTCTCTTATTTTTTTAATCTGAAATTCTCTTCTAAATGAAGATGTTCCAATAATTGAATTTGAAGCTAAATCCTTTAAGTGTTTGTTGTCTTTGCTGATTAAAATTTCTCTTGGATCATTTCTTTCTAAAAAACAATCTGTTAACAATCCTTTAGTTTCTTCAGAGGGCATATCTTTTAATGCATGCACAGCTATGTCTATTTTTTTTTCTAATAATTCAACCTCTATAGTTTTTGAGAAAAGTCCCTTACCGCCTACTTCAGATAATCTTTTGTCCTGAACTTGATCACCACTAGTTACAATTTCTTTAATAATCACTTCTTCAATTCCAAAATCTTTTGAATGGGTAAAAATTTTTTCTCTAGCCTTTTCAGCATAGATTAGCGCTAATTTACTTCCTCTAGAGCCTATAATAATTTTTCTATTTTTCATTTAATTGCTTTATACTCCATACTTATATTGAGAATGTATTATTAATAAAAACTAATTTAATGAATAAAAAACCCATAATTCTAGGAATTGAATCAAGCTGTGATGAAACAGCTGCCTCTATTATAACTGAAAATGAGCAAGGTATGCCAACAATTTTATCAAGTATTGTTTCAAGTCAGGTAGATGTTCATAAAGAGTTTGGCGGAGTTGTGCCCGAACTTGCTGCAAGGTCCCATATGGAAAAAATAGATTTAATCACAAAAAAAGCACTTGATGAAAGTGGAATAGAAATGGAGGACCTAGATGCAATAGCAGTAACTGCAGGTCCCGGTCTTATAGTTTGTCTATCTGTTGGTTTAAGTTTTGGGAAGGCAATGGCTTCTTCACTCAATAAACCCTTTGTAGCTGTTAATCATTTAGAAGGACATGCATTAAGCCCAAAACTAAATTCAGAATTAAACTATCCTTATTTATTGCTTTTAATTTCTGGAGGCCATACTCAATTTTTAAGTGTTCAAGGTTTAGGAAAGTATAAAAGATTAGGAACAACCATTGATGATGCTGTAGGTGAAGCATTTGATAAAACTGCAAAATTATTAGGAATAGAGTTTCCTGGTGGGCCACAAATTGAAGTATATGCAAAAAAAGGTGACCCCAATAAATATGAACTACCCAAACCAATTTTTCATAAAGGTGGCTGTAATTTATCATTTGCAGGTTTAAAGACTGCTGTTTTAAAAATTTCGAAGCAAATTAAAACTAATCAAGAAAGATATGATTTAGCAGCATCTTTTCAAAGAACTGTTGAAGAAATACTATATAAGAAAAGTAAAATTGCTTTTAAAGAATTTAAAAAAATGAATACAACAAATAAAAATATATTTGTAGTTGCAGGTGGCGTTGCAGCAAATAAAAGAATTAGAGAGGTTCTAACCAAACTTTGTAAGGAAGAAGATTTTGAGTCATTATTTCCACCTATAAATTTGTGTGGAGATAATGCAGCAATGATTGCAATGGTAGGATTAGAAAAATTTAAACTTAAACAATTTAGTGAGTTGGATCATCCAGCTAAACCTAGGTGGGCTTTAGATGAAGATGCTGCTTTTTTAAAAGGTGCAGGAGTAAGATTATAATGCGATACTGATTAATGAAACCAACACACACTGCTTCGATAGAACTCTACATTTTTTAGATACTTATCAAAGAATTTCTAAAGCTTTAGATTTACAAATAAAATTAAATTTAAGGAAAACTATATATCTATTTTTTATAATAATTTACTAATTCAAGAATTCCTTTATCTAAACTGAAGCTTGCTTCAAAACCAAAATTTTTTAATTTTTCATTTGATACAAAATAGTCTCTTTGATCAGGATCTTTTTGGTCTTCTATAATCTCATACTTAAAATCTTTTATATATTCCTTAATTTTTTCACAAAGCATGATTTTTGTAAGATTTGCATCATTTAATCCTAAATTAAAAATATTATTTTTCATTTGTGGAAAATTATCGATTGCATAATCGAATGCAGCACTTACATCTGAAAGGTGAACAAAATTTCTTCTAAAATTAGGTTCAAATAATTTAAATACTTCTTTTTTAGAAGCTAGATAAATAAAATTATTAACCATTAAATCTGAACGCATTCTAAAATTTGAAACACCAAAAACTGTTGCCAATCTAAAGCTTATACTATTTTCTCTTTCCATAATTATTTTTTCTGCTTCAACTTTACTTCTTCCATAAAGACTAACAGGTTTAAGGGGGGAATTTTCGTCACAAAACTTATCTTTTTCTCCTATTCCATAACCGCTATTTGACACGGGCATAAGAATTAATTGATCTTTTGAGCAGACTGTACTCAAGTATTTAACAGCACCAGTATTAATCTCCATAGTTTCTTTTGGCATTTTATCACAGAGTGGAGCCCCTACAATGCCAGCAAGAGGTATAATTATATCATTGTCTTTAATCAATTTTTTCATAAGAGTTTCGTCTCTGACATCTCCATTGACAAAATTAACCTTGTTGAATTTAGATATTATGTTTTCAACATTTTGTTGAAACATTAAGTTATCGACTATGGTTACTTTGTATCCTTTTTCACTTAAAATTTTACAGGTTAGAGATCCAATGTAACCTAGTCCTCCTGTTACTAATATTTTTTTCATTTTTAAATCCTTATGTCGTGAATAATTTGACTTCCACCGTTACTAAATTTTATTTTAACATAAGTCAATTTATTTAGTGATTTAATTAATTTTTTTTGGTTATTTTTTTGACAATAAACCATTAAGTAACCACCACCTCCAGCACCTAAAATTTTTCCCCCAATAGCTCCATTTTCAATAGCTGTTTGGTAAATATCATTAATCTTTGTGTTCGAGACACTTGAAGATAACTTTTTTTTTAAATTCCAATAATCATGCAATAAAAAACCAAAATCTTTTTCATTATTATTTGATATTAATATTTTTTCCGATTCTGAAACAAAATATTTTAACTTATCATATAAGTGAATTTTACTTTTTAAGGTTTTGATTTTTTTTTTTTCTATAATTGATGAATTTCTAAATATTGATGTATTAAATAATAGAATATTATCCTCTAATTCTTTTATTTTTTTTTTATTAATATCTAAACCTTTGATATGACAGCCAGTTTTATTAAATATTATTTTTTTGAAGCCTCCATGAGCAGCCCAGATACTGTCCTGATCACCATTCATGTCTTTAGCAATTTTTTGTTCAGCATAATTTGCCAGCTTATGAAGCTTATCTTTATCAATAAATTTATTTTTATTTTTATAATAGAAAGAATTTATTAATCCGACACAAAATGAAGAACTCGAACCTATTCCACTTCTGCCAGGTAAGTCAGACATGTGGTGTATCTCTAATCCATTTTTAATGTTCATTAATTTAAATACAGCTTTAACAATTGGGTGTTTAATTTCATTAATTTTATTGAAGTCTTCATTCAAAGACCAAACAAGTCTATGTTTTTTTTCAAAGTATTTTGGGTGATCTCTGAGGATAATATAAGAATATTTATCAATAGTTGATCCGATAACAGATCCACCAAATTTTTTATAATATTCTGGAAAATCAGTGCCTCCTCCAAAAAAAGATATTCTAAAAGGTGTTCTACAAATTATCATAATTATTAATCTTTAAAATAAAAATTATATTTTTTTTTTGCTTTTTTTAAATTTTCTATAGTTCCAATATCTATAAAGTTTTTTTTGAGAAACTTTCCTTCAATTTTTTTTTTTAAAATTAATTCTTCTAAAAAATCTCTTTCTAAAGAGCACTTTTTCTTTTTCATCAAATTTAAAGACTTTTTTTTTATTAAATAAATTCCCGCATTCATGAATTTCCCATTTTCTTTTTTTAAAACAAAATTCTTTTTATCTAATATAAGTTGAGATAGTTGGCTATTCAATTTATAAAATTTGTTTAAAGTTAGTGCAATTTTAACATCACAAGAATTTTTTATTCCATCATTTATAAATTTTTTCAAATTTATTTTAAAGTAACTGTCACCATTTAATACTAAAAAAAGATCTTCTAACCTCTCTTTAATATTTAATATAGCGCCACCAGTACCAAGTGGTCGATTTTCCTTGATACAAATAATTTTAGTTTGATCAATTTTTTGATTATGATAGTTTTTGAAGAAAAAATTAGACTTATAGCTACACAATAAAAAGATTTTAGATATTTTTAAATCAACTAAATCGTTTATAATATATTCAATAAATGGTTTTTTTTTTATAATAACTAAAGGTTTTGGGGTTTTTTTTGTTATATTTCCCAATCTTTTGCCATATCCACCACATAAAATTAATGCATTCATTTAATTTTTTTCAAATGAAAAAAGCTATTAACTTTATTACAAATAAGTAGAATTTCTTTTTTTGATAAATCTGTTGAGCTTGGAAGATGAACACCAGCATACGACATTTTTTTTGCAACCGGAAAATTTTGAGATTTAAAAAGTTTTTTCATATGTAGTGCTTCATTAACTGGAAAAACCATCGGTCTCACATCAATTTTATTTTTTTTTAAAAAAAGAATTAGTTTATTTCTTTTTTTTTCATCCTTTAAGAAAATAGTAAAAAGCCAATGGATTGGTGTTGTCCATGATTTAAAGCTCCTTAAATAAAAATTATCATCATTAATTAAATTTTTTTCATAAAAAATTCTTTGTAAATTTCTTTTTTTTAATATTCTTTTTAAATTTTTAATTTGTGAAACACCAACTGCTGCTTGTAGATTTGTTAATCTATAATTAAACCCTAAATCTAAATGTTTATATCTTTTTTTTTTTGACATCCCATGGTCTCTAAGCATTGCACATCTATTTGCTATTTTTTTTGAATTAGTTAATACGGCCCCACCTTCTCCTGTTGTGATTATTTTATTTGCATAAAAACTCAACGTAGTAACATCGCCAATTGTTCCTAATTTTTTTTTTTTATAACTACCACCTAAGCTTTCAGCATTATCTTCTATAATTTTGAGTTTATTTTTTCTTGAAATCTTTTTTATTTCATCCATGTCTGCAGCATGACCGAATTGATGAACTACTAATATTGCTTTTGTTTTTTTTGTAATTTTTTTCTCAATTTTTTTTGGGTCAATTGTCAGAGTATCTTTGTCTATATCAACTAAAATTAGCTTTGCTCCTGATAAAACAATCATATTTGCTGGAGCAATAAAAGTTAAACTTGGACAAATTATTTCATCTCCATTCTTTAAATCTAATGATTTAATAGCTAAATGAAGTGCTGTAGTACAGCTAGATGTCGACACACAATACTTGACACCATGATATGTTGCTAAAGATTTTTCAAATTTTTTCACAAACTTACCCTGGCTTGAGATCCAATTATTTTCTATACAATAATTTATATTTTTAATTATTTCTTTTTTATTTAAATAAGGCTCGAATATATTGATCATTACACTATAAAATTAATCTTAACTATATTCCCGTTGAAATAAACTTTTTTTCTAAATTTTTATTCATATTATTATTAAGAAATGTTTATATATTATTTGCAATTTACGTCTAGTGCAAAACTTAAAATCTTAATCTTGAGTTATTTAATTATTTCGATTATGAAACTAAATGATAGTTCTTCCCCCATCAACAACGAGGTTGCTTCCTGTCGTGAAGCTAGATGCATCTGAAATAAGATAAATTATAGAATTTATAACCTCATCTGGTCTTGCCATTCTACCCATAGGAATTTTAGTAGATAGTTTTTGAACAAACTTCTTAGATTGTTTGTTATAAACTCCTGCAGGAGAAATAGAGTTTACTCTAATATTTTTTTTAGCTAAATAAGTTGCTAGATATCTACTAAAACCAAGTATCCCTGTTTTTGCAACAACATAAGCTATGGGTGTATTGAATTTCTCTCCTTTGTAAATATTATGATCTGGTGAAATAATAGAAAGATCAGAACTCATATTTACAATAGATCCATAATTATCTTTTTTCATTAATTTCACAACTTCTTGGGTTATTAGAAAAATTCCATTTAAATTGATGTCATTTGCCTCTTTCCAAAGGTCAAAATTATATTTTTCAAAAGAATCAAAATAATTACTTTTATTTTTCATTTGAGGCATAGCTAAAGCAGCAAGATTAACTAAAGAATGAATTTTTTTAAATTTTTTTTTTATGATTTTAATTGTGTTTATTACCTCATTTTTTTTAGTGATGTCTGTTTTAAATATTAATTTTTTATTAATAATAAGTTTTTTGTATCTACTTTTTAATATGTTTTTATCATCTATATCAATTAAAATTGGAATTCCATTATTTTCAATAATATACTCAAATAAATGCACACCAAGGAAGCCATTAGCTCCCGAGATGATAATTCTTTTCCCCTCTATGCTAAATGGATTTTTCATATTAATTAAATTTGATAGATTGCCCACCGTCTACAGCTATTATTTGTCCAGTTAAAAAATTTGATTCATCAGAACCTAAAAATAAACACAAGCTTGCTATATCGTTAACAGAGCCAAACTTATTCATAGGTACATTATCTTTAATATATTTAGTGATTGTTTTAGGATCCTTTTTTAATTTGTCAAACCAGTTTCCATTTTTAAAATAAATATTGCCAGGTGCTATAATATTTACATTTATATTATACTTTGCAAGCTTTATTGATAACTTTTTACCATAAGTATTAACTAATTTTTTACTCATGGTGTAACCTATCGGAGCCTTAGTTTTTATAAGCGCTACAATAGAGGAAATAAATATTATACTGCCTTCAGTTTTTATTAAATATTTATAAAAAAAATCTATAAATTTTTTTGAAGTAATAAAATTTTTATTAATAAGCCAGTTTTTATTATTAGTTTTTTTATTAGATATATCACCAGCATTTGCAATTAAAACATCTACTCTATTCCATTTTATTAAAATATTTTTTTCAATCATTTTAAGTGTGCTTGTCTTGGAGATATCTCCACAAACCATCAAAATTCTGCTTGGAAATTTTTTTTTTAAATCTTTATAAACGTGGTTTAACTCTACAAAATTTCTAGAATTAATTAATACATTATAATTTTTTTTCAAAAACTTTTTAGCCAAACCTAATCCTATACCTTTGCTTGAACCTGAAATTATAGCAACTTTATGAATTTTTTTCATAGATAGTATTTATTAAGTTTATCTTTAAAAAATTTTAGATAACCTTTTATTTCATTGGTACTATTTATACCCTTTCTAGCAGTCTGGAAAATAAAATTACCATTATAGTTTTTTTTTTTCAAAAGTTTAAGAATCTCATTAAATTTTGTATGACCCATACCTAAGGGAACCGAATAATCTTTTTTTGTGCAATCTTTAACGTGTACTGTCTTAATGTATTCACCAAAAGTATTAATCTCTTTCTTATAATCATAACCAAAAAAAGTACTATTTCCAGTATCGTAAGTTATGCCAAAATTCTCGTTGCCTTTAAGTTTACTAACAAAAGATAGAGTTTGTTTATGATTTAGATCTGTTTCAAAAGTCAAGACTACATTCTTTTTTTTTAATAGGGAATAAAATTTATTAAGGTTTTCTATAAGATAATTCTTTTTAATACTATTTTTAATACTATTTTTCCCTAGAAGTGGAATATCAAGTTGCTTAATATTTAAAATATTACAACTATTGATTAACTGTTTCAGTTTTTTAAAAGAAAATTTATCATCAAAAAAACTATTAAACATAAAATTATCACAACAAACAGAAACTATATTTATATTATGTTTGTTTTTTTGTTTTATTATTTCATTGTGGTGTTTTTTATTTAAAAGTGGATTTTCTTTAAAATGTTCATCAATTAACCATTCAATTTTATTTATTCCTAGTTTGTTTAAAATTTTAAATTCATTTGCCCAATTATCAAAGGGAAATTGTTGTATTCTATTATTTTGAACTTCAGTCAATCTTCCTTGCATTAATCCTATAATTTTTTTCATTTAGAGCTTTTTGAAGAGTTTGTTAAATGATTGTTATCATACCAATTTACAACATCTATAAAAGAGAAATTTTTTTTCTTTTTAAAAAAACTATAAATTTTTTTAACAAATTTTAGATCTTTTTTATAATTAACATCAAAAGTTAATTTTGGTCTGGAAATATTTTTTGGACACTTAATAGTTCCTAGTTTAAAATTAAATTTAGTATTTGGTTTTTTTTTGACGTAATCATAAAAATTTAAAGCGATATGCTCTCTGAATTTTTTATTTTTTTGAAGATTCCATATTTTCTCAATTGCTTTAAAATTAAAAATCTCAACACCTATGCCCTGAGGGTAACCGTTGTTTTTAAAATCATATATATTTGATGAAAAATCATTCTTAGATTTTAAATGATATCTAATCAATCTATCGTATTCTTTTGGCTCAGGTATTGGATTATCAGCAGGCAATCTTAAAATAAATTTTGCTTCAAAATGAATTGCAGCATTATAGTAACGATCAACTAAATCATTTTCCGATCCTCTAAAAAAAGAAATCCCTTTTTTTTCAGCTATTTTACATAAAATGTTGTCTTCTTTTTTTTTAGTTGTAGCTAATACAATTTCATCGATCTTTTTTGCTCTTTTTACTCTATTAATAATTTGCTCTATTAATGTAATTCCATTAATTTTTGCTAATACTTTTTTAGGAAATCTAGCTGAGCCTGTTCTAGCTTGAATTATTAGAACGCATTTTTTTGAGGTCATGTTCTTACTTATTTAAAATTTTTATACTTTTTTTTATTTGTTTGATTGTAGCATTTCTAAATTCTAATATTTTTAGGGTATCTTTAAAATTATTACTTTTGATGACTTTTAAATACCACTGCTTTTCTTTAATTGGTAAATGCTGATCTTCTAAGCCATTATTGTGACTAATTTCGATGGCTACTATATATTTGCTCAGGAGTTTAACAAAATTTTTTTTTGAAAAATTAAATGCTTTTGAAGCTAAATTTAAGTGTCCAATATTTAAATTTATTCCTAATTCATTGGGTTTAAAATACTTAAATAATTCAATAAATTCTTTTGGCCTTTGCATTACCAATAAATTTTTTTTTTTAAAAGATCCTTCTGTTTCTATGGCTATATTTACTGATTTTTGCTTTGCATATCTTGATATCTCTTTTAATGAAATAATCATTTGTTTAAATACATCCTTATAATTATTTTTTTTTAATTTAGACCAAACAAAATCATAATTTTTTGAGTTATAATTTGATGACATTGGGTCCTCAGCAAATCCAGGGTGAAAAGTATATAACTTTGAATCTATTGATTTTGTAAATCTTATACATTTTTTAACATGTAGAATACTTTTTTCTCTTATTTTCTTATTTAGTGATGCAACGTTGACTACAAAGCTTTTTTTTGGAATAGGAAAATAATTGTGTACTAAGTAATTAAAATCGTGTTTTTTACAAATTCTATAATAATTTTTTTCAAAACAATGGTTTGACCCCAGCTCAACATTATTAATATTGTTCTTTTTACAAAAATTTAAAACTTCACTCACTGGAGTATTATCTTTTGCAAATGTTGTGGAAAGATAGATATTATTATTTTTCACTTTTATGAACTATATAATTTCCCATTACCAAAATATCAAGGCCACAACTATAAAAAGTTCTTATGGCATCTTCAGGAGAAGATACAATAGGTTCACCATTTACATTAAATGACGTATTTAATAAACATGGTATTCCAGTTAATTTTCTAAATTCACTTATAAGTTCATAAAATTTTGGGTTAGATATTTTATCAACAGTTTGAACCCTAGCAGATAAATCTTTATGAACAACTGCTTTAATTAAATGCTTTTTATTACTCTTAACCTTTACAACTTTTTCCATAAAAGGAATTTCATCATTTTTTTTCATTTCAAAATAATTTGAAGCCTCTTCTTTTAGGACTGATGGTGCAAAAGGCCTAAAACTTTCTCTATATTTTACTGCACTGTTAACTTTTTCTTTACTTATATTATACCTTGGATCAGCTAATATCGATCTGTTTCCTAATGAACGCTGACCAAACTCCATTGCATCTTGAAACCATCCAATTAGTTTTCCTTTAGAAATATAGTTGCTAATAGTTTTTGAGATATTTCTATCATATGTGTAATTAATTTTAAATTTTTTTAATATATTCTTTATTTCATTATCTTTATATGAGGGTCCTAAATAATTATGCTTTAATTCATATCTTTTTTTATTTTTTAAAATATTATTATATAAATATAAAGCTGCTCCAATAGATTGACCACTATCGTCTGGACAAGAAGAAAGCCATACATTTTTAAATGGTGTGTTGTCTCGAATTTTTCCATTTAATACTGAATTCATAAATGAACCACCGGAAAGTACTATGTTTTGGCTTTTAGTTCTTGAATGTAAATTTTTAAGCATATGAAACATGATCTCTTCAAAAACCTCCTGCATCGCTGAAGCAATTTCATAGTGCCTCTTTGTAAAGTTTTCCTCTTTTTTTCTTGGTTGACCTAACGCTTTAACAAATTTTTCAGTATAAAAATATGGCATTGTAACTAAATGTTGTTTGAAGTAGTTCTGATCAAGGCTAAAGGTTCCATCTTTATTTAAAGAAACCATTTTTTTTATTAATTTATAAAATTTATTTTTTTTTGATCCATAAGATGAAAGTGCCATAACTTTCCATTCATCACTCTCTGGCTTGTAACCTAAGAATTCAGTAAATGTACTGTAAAAAGAACCTGTAGAATCTGGTATTTTCGTTCTATTTAACAATGTAAGTTTATTATTTTCACCCAAAAGAAAACTTCCCGTGTCATCCTCTCCTGCTCCATCTGCAGTTAGAACTGCACTTCTCTTGAAAGGCGATATATAGAAAGCATTAGCTGCATGAGATAAGTGATGATTTATATAAAAAACTTTTAATTTATCTTTGCTCAATTGGATTTCTTGTTTTGTAAATTCGCTTTCAACATGACTGGGAGAAATTCTGTTAATTAACTGATCAGGTATTGCATAAAAATAATCACCTCTAAATCTTCTGTAATTAGAAAATATTGGATGGAATTTTTTAAAATGTACAGAGGGATTATACGAGTTAGCAATATAATCAATTTGATCTAGAGTAAGATTTGCTTTATTAAGACAATATTTTATTGCATTATGAGGAAATGATCTTGTCATCTTTTCTCTAGTTAATCTTTCCTCAGCAACGGCACTTACTATTTTACCATCAACTATCAATGCAGCTGAGGAAATATACATATCATGATTGATACCAATTATTTTCATTATTTAATCATTTTAATCATTTTATTTTTTATGGTTAGATTTGGATATATATCTATTTTACTTTTATAAAGGTATATGTTTTTTAGAAATTTAGGTAAAATACCATTGCCTGGTCTCTTAATATTAAACATTTTTTTTGATAATTTAGTCCCTTTCTTGATTAATACGATTGAAACTAAACTTTTTTTGAGAATTTTTCTATTTTTTTGTTCAGATTTTAATATTTTTTTTTGGAAACTACCCATCGATAAACTGGTTAATCTTACTAATCTTATTGTTTCTTCCAATTCGCTAGGTGATAAAGACATTCTATGGTCTGGCCCAAACATTTTTTTATCTATAGTAAAATGTTTTTCAATTACACAAGCACCCATTGCAGTAGCTGCGATAGAATTTGTAAATCCTTCTGTATGATCTGAATATCCAAAAATACAATTAAAATATTTTTTATAACTTTTCATTACATTTAAATTTGAATCAACATTACTTGAAGGGTAGTTTCCTGTACATTGAAGAACAATAACTTTATCTTTTAATTTTTTATTAAGTGTTTTAAATGAGAGAGAAACTTCATCTAAGTTTGACATCGCTGTTGAAAGAATAGTTGGTTTATTTTTTTTAGAGATATACTCTAACAAAGGAATATTTTGGTTGTCAGTAGAAGCAATTTTAAATGCTGACACACCCATTTTATCTAATAGATCTACACTTTCAAAATCATAAGGTGTGCTTAGAAAAATAATTTTTTTTTTTTTACAATATTTATAAATTTCATAATGCATATTTTCAGACATTTCTTGAGTTTTTAAAAGTTTAAACCAAGATTGACTTTTATCACTTCCGGTAGTTTCTATGTGATATTTAGATTTTGGGGCTTTCTTTAAAATTATATTTTCAGTTTTAAAACTTTGAAATTTTACAGCATCAGCACCACTTTTTTTAGCAATATCAACTAATTTTTTTGCGTGTTTAATTGAGCCATTGTGATTAACACCAGCTTCAGCAATAAAAAATACTGGTTTTCCAGCACCAATAATTTTATCTTCAATTTTAATATTTTTCACTATTTTCTTTTTTATTCATAATATTTAGTTAATGCAAGACTAAACTATTTTATAATTCTGTATATTTCTTGTAATGATTTAATTTTAAAATTGCTTTTAATTTTATTTTTTTCTTGATTTATTTTATTAGAAAAAAATATAGTTTTTACTCCAACTTTATTACCTGCCTTTATATCTTTATTTCTATCACCCACTAAATAACTTTTTTTAAAACTAATATTCCATTTTTTTTTAGCTTCAATTAACATTCCTGGATTTGGTTTTCTTCTAAAACATTTGTCATTTTTAGAGTAACAAACAAAAAAATCATCTAACTTAATTTTATCCATAATATAAAAGTTTATTTTTTTAACACTTGCCATTGTTAAAATTTTTCTTGAAACATCTGGTTGATTAGTGACCATAATTACTAAAAAATTTTTTAATCGTAAATATTTTACAACTTTGATTATGTATTTGTTTAACTTGAGTTCATTTAGTGATTTTGGTGATTGAGATTTATTTTTAAGGTTAGATAATTTATTTATAACACCATCTCTATCTAGAAAAACTACTTTTTTCATACTTTAATTATAAGGTTTTATTTTTTCAATTAATATATTAGATATGTTAGATATATTGAAATGATAAATAATTTAAGCAATCAAATAAATGAATCTATTAAAACTAAGAAATCACTATTAAAACTTAGTAAGGATATAGAGAAAATAATTAAAATTATTTATAAGAAAATTAGCTCACAGGGGAAAATTTTAATTTGTGGCAATGGTGGATCTGCAGCAGATGCACAGCATTTAGTAGCAGAATTTGTTGTAAGACTTAGGCCTCATATCAATAGAAAACCCATAGCTGCAGTATCTCTGGTTGGAGATACATCAACAATTACTGCTTGCGCTAATGATTATAATTTTGATCAAATCTTTAAAAGAAATCTTGAAGCAATAGGATCAAAAAAAGATATTCTTTTAATTATTTCAACTTCTGGTAATTCAAAAAATATATTAGAAGTCCTAAAGTGTGCAAAAAAAATGGGTATTCTTAGTATAGGCTTTTTAGGAAAAAAAGGTGGGGCTGCAAAAAAATATTGCAAACATAAACTAATTATTGATTCTAAAAATGTTGCACGAATTCAAGAATCACATATATTTTTAGGTCACTACATATTTGAAAAGGTTGAAGACCTAGTAATAAATAGATAACTTTAAAATTTCTATTTAATTTTAATAAAAAAAATTAATAATTCTTACTAATAATTTTTTTACTAACGTAAATATTACTAAAGACCTTTTGCAACAATTCCTCCGTCTACTATAATCTTTTGACCTGTAATATATTTTGCAGAATTTGAAGCAAGAAAAAGTACCGTTCCAACTAACTCATTTATTTCACCCCATCTTCCAAGCATGGTTAAATCTTCTCTCTGAATTATTTTTTTTTTATTACTTAAACTTTTTTTATTCATGTCAGTCTTAAAATACCCTGGTAAAACTACATTACAATTTATTTTAAATTTTCCATAATCTCTTGCGAAAGATCTGGTCAAGCCAATTAATCCTGATTTTGAAGATTGGTAAGCTGGATTATTGGGAAAGCCCAATTCAGCACCAATGCTTGACATATTAATAATCGTTCCACCTTTTTTATTTTTTTTTATTTTTGTTACTGCCATTGTTGAAAAAAGATATGCAGCAGTAAGATTGATTTTTATAGTCTGATTAAAATATTCAATATTTTTTTTAATTGATTTTACATTCTCTTTAGTAATTCCAGCATTATTAATCAAAATATCTAGTGACTTAACTTCTTTAGTTATTAGGTCTAGTGTTTTAATGACCTCATTAGTTTTGCTTAAATCACAAAAATAATGTTTATAATTTTTATTATTAATTATCTTTATTTTATTTGGTTCTTTCGAAATGCCAATTACCTTGGAGCCGTTTTTTAAAAAACTTTCTGCAATTTTTCTTCCAATGCCTCTACTCGAACCTGTTATCAAAATTGTTTTACTTTTTAATGAATTAAATTGGTCCACTTTCTAAATTTTGAAACCAAAAGATTTCGCACCCACATAAAATTGTTCTACATTTTTTAAGGTGTATTCTTTTGGATTCATTCCTATTATTCTTAATTTTTATAATTTATTATATTAAATAAAAATAACTTTAATACTTTTTAGATGAATCGCAATTAATAATTATGAGCATTGATGACACCAAAAAATTATCAGCTAAAGATAAAAAACTCAGTAATCAAAATTTTAAAGAATACTCAACTTGATGACAAGATAAGTCTAGTGGGAGTCGATAGGGCCTTACTGAAGTACTGTGTTAGTTTCACAAAAACATCTTTTGTAACATGCCATACATCAAAAGCAGTTAAAGATTTAAAGACACCAAATAAACACTGATAATGTTGAAAGTGACAAAGAAATTATGTAGGTTCTTTTCTTTTATTAACCAACAAAGACAACAAGAGTTGGTTAGACTTGTCACTTAACATGTCACGAGTTTGTTAAAATTGATGTAAAATGAAAGTGCTATGTTCAAAAAAATAAGTAAACATTGGAGAAACAATTAAATGCAGTACTGGTTAATGAAATCAGAGCCTGATGTTTGGTCAATTGATCAGCAAAAAAAAGCTGGCTCAAAAGGTGCTTCCTGGGATGGGGTTAGAAATTACCAAGCTGCTAAAAATTTAAAAGTAATGAAAAAAGGAGATCTTTGCTTTTTTTATCACTCAAATATAGGCAAAGAAATTGTTGGTATAGTTGAGGTTATAAAAGAAGCTTTCTTAGACAAATCTGACCAAAGTGGACGATTTGTAGCTGTTCAAGTAAAGTTTAGGGAGAGGTTAAAGAAAAGCGTAACTCTTGAAGAGGTTAAAAAAAATAAAGCTCTGAGCCATTTATCGCTCATTAAACAGAGTAGATTGTCCATCATGCCAATTGATTCTAAAAGCTGGAAAATTTTAAATAAGATGAGTAATATTTAAATAAACAATTCATGCATAAAAAAAAATCAAAATCAAAAGTTAAGAAAAAAGTTTTAAGAAAAATTGAAGAGAAAGAATTAATTTTTAAAACTAAACCTGAGTGGGTTGAGAGTGCCCTGGTAAATAAAGCAAAGTATCAAAAAAAATATTCAAACTCGATTAAAAATAACGATGACTTTTGGAAAATTGAAGGAAAAAGAATAACGTGGATTAAACCATACAAAAAAATTAAAGACGTAAAATATAGTAAAAAAGAAGTTAAAATTAAATGGTATGAAGATGGAACATTAAATGCTTCTGCCAATTGTATAGACCGTCACCTTAAAGATAAAAAAGATAAAACAGCAATTATTTGGGTGGGTGATGACCCAAAAGATACAAAAAAAATTTCATACAAGCAATTACACGCTGAAGTTTCAAAAGCTGCAAATGGTTTAAAAAAAATAGGAATTAAAAAAGGTGATAGAGTTACAATTTATTTAACCATGATCCCAGAGCTTGCAATAACAATGCTGGCTTGTGCTAGAATTGGTGCAGTTCACTCTATCATTTTCGGTGGATTTTCAGCAGACTCTATTTCTGGCAGAGTTAATGACTGTGAGTCAGAATATATTATTACTGCAGATGAAGGAGTTAGAGGGGGTAAAACCATTCCTCTAAAAGAAATCACTGATGAGGCTTTAAGAAAATGTCCCAACATTAAAAAATGTATAGTTGTAAAAAGAACTGGAAATAAAATTAACTGGGTTAAAGGAAGAGATGTTTGGTATGATGATTTAATTAAAGATGTATCAAATAAATGTGAACCTGAAGAAATGAATGCAGAAGATCCTTTATTTATTCTCTACACATCTGGTTCTACAGGAAAACCAAAAGGTGTTTTGCATACTACAGGTGGATACATGGTTTATTCATCCATGACTCATCAATATATTTTTAACTATAAACCAAAAGATATTTATTGGTGTACAGCTGATATTGGTTGGGTTACTGGACACAGTTATATAATTTATGGTCCTCTTGCTAATGGAGCAACAACAATAATGTTTGAAGGAATTCCAACCTACCCTGACAGTTCAAGATGGTGGCAAATTATTGATAAATATAAAGTTAATATTTTTTATACAGCACCTACTGCTATTAGAGCTTTAATGAGAGAGGGTGATAAACCTGTTAAAAAAACTTCGAGAAAATCTTTAAAATTGTTAGGAACTGTTGGAGAGCCTATTAATCCTGAGGCTTGGATGTGGTATTACAAAACAGTTGGAAATTCTAAATGTCCCATTGTTGATACATGGTGGCAAACAGAGACAGGTGGAATTTTAATTAGCCCTCAAACAGGAGCTATGAATTTAAAACCTGGTTCTGCAAGTAAACCTTTTTATGGCATTAAGCCTTCTATAGTTGATAAAGATGGAAAAGAAATTAAAGGAGCTGGTGAGGGAAGGTTGTGTATTTCACAGTCTTGGCCTGGACAAATGAGAACTGTTTATGGTGATCATCAAAGATTTATTGATACTTATTTTTCTCAGTTCGATGGAAAATATTTTACAGGTGATGGTGCTAAAAGAGATGAAGATGGCTATTATTGGATAACTGGACGAGTAGATGATGTAATTATTGTCTCTGGTCATAACCTTGGAACTGCTGAAATTGAAAGTGCTTTCGTTGCTCATCCAAAAGTTGCTGAAGCTGCTGTAGTTGGATACCCACATGATATTAAAGGCAGCGGTCTATACTGCTATGTAACTCTAAATGTTGGGGAAAAATCAGATTTAGACCTTGAAAGAGACTTGAAACTTTGGGTTAGAAAAAAAATTGGAGCACTTGCAACACCTGATATTATTCATTTTTCACCTGGACTACCTAAAACTAGATCTGGAAAAATTATGAGAAGGATTTTAAGAAAAATTGCCGCCAATGAACATGATCAATTAGGTGACACATCCACTTTAGCTGACCCAAGCGTTGTTCAAAGCCTAGTTGATAATAGAAAAAATATTTAAATTTTAATTAATTCTTTAAATTCTTTTTCAATATTTTCCCATTTTAAGATCATAGAATTTAATACGATCTTTCTATCTAAAATTTTTAATTCTTCAGCCACTGGTGCCCATTTATATAGGGTTAGAGCACTTTCATTAAATGGCCAAGACTTATAATGTGTATTCCAATCAATCTTTTCTAATCGTTCTTTAAATTTTTCTTTTGCTTGTAAGATAATTGTTTCAGGCATTCCATTTTCAGTTTCCTTAGTCAAAATTTCATCATAAATTTCATTTGCTTTATCCATATCCTGATAATTACGAAAAACATTCAAATACGATAGACTATAAAAAGTAAGATCCTGAAGTGCTATAGCATAAATGTTCCATTTAGCCTTATTGATGGATGCTAAAAATATTTCATCATCGAAATGAAGTACCCACTTTGTCCCCATTCTTGTTTTCAAGTAATTGTATAGAGTTACCTGTGATACCCACGCTGATTGTTTTTGAACAAATGATGTAAGACCTTCAATATTCTTTATTTTTTTCTTTGGAAGTATTCCCTTAAATAAAGCAAATAGATAAACTCTAATATCTTCTAGTTTTATATCTTTTATTTTAAGTTTATATTTGAGCACATTTACCTACTTTTTGGACGCTTTATATTACAAAAACAGCCCTAATCCGAACTATTTAAAAGCTTTCAATCTATCTCATTATGGTTAATCTTTCTTTCTTAACTATATAGGGAGAGTAAAAATGTCAAACAAAGCAAAACACTGGGAAAAAACTAGAGGGCTACTGTTCGTTACTTTAGCAATCTGGTTTGTATTCTCAATTGGCATCTTTTTTTTCGGAACTGAAATGGAAGCATCTAGCTTCAGACCTTTTGGGTATCCTCTGTCATATTATATGACTTGTCAGGGTTCATTATTAGCATTTGTAATTTTGAATTTCTGGTTTGCGGGTAGACAAGAGAAGATAGATGAAGAGTTTGGTTTCACTGAAAGAGAGGATAGCTAATGATAAAAGGTAAATTTATAGA
>Ga0209383_1000926_pt1 | contig 19399 bp, 16 predicted proteins | sample CoawatmetaG02DNA_FD_187510 | JGI IMG/M metagenome (GOLD analysis project Ga0209383, IMG submission 187510) | Marine microbial communities from the West Antarctic Peninsula - Coastal water metaG029-DNA (SPAdes) (version 2) | ecosystem: Environmental > Aquatic > Marine > Coastal ... | reverse complement strand
CAACATGACAGAACATTTTTGGGGACCAGAGCAAACCTGGAATTTTTATTGTGGATATGACAGTTACGCTGACTTTGGAAAGAAAGTAGAGGCTTTGTCTAAAATTCATGAAGAAGAGCTTGCAGATCTTAAACTGGACATCCTTGAACACTCTGATCACCTGATGCAAAGAGTGAATAGATAGTCAGTATTTTTTAGAATTAAAAAAGAGGGCATTTAGCCCTCTTTTTTTTGTTAGTATACTTAGATGAAATACTTACTTGTTCTTTTCTTCGCATTCACATTTATTGCGTGCTCGCCTGAGGCTCCTATAGAGGAAGCCTACCTCAAAGAAAAAATATCCTATTCCTCAAAAAATATTTTAGGATTTGAAAATATGTTTGGAGAAAAATTAAATGCGCAAAAAGATTTAGAGATTTTTGGGGTTATACATTTCCCTGATGATTATGATTCTAATAAAGCCTATCCCACGATAGTTGCCTCTCATGGATCTCTAAACTGGAGAGGGCATCATTTAAAATATCTAGAGCAAATGCGACAGGCAGATTTCATAGTTTTTGCAATGCATCCATTTGATTCAAGAGGAGTGAACAGTACTGTTGGCAATCAAATTAATGTTACCAGCGAGAGTGTCATTTACGACATGGCCATGACATTAAACTTGCTTTGGAATGATCCCCGAATAAACAATGAAAAGATTTATGCAGCAGGATGGAGTCTGGGTGGAACTGCAGCTTTATTTAACGCTTGGGTGCCTTTGCAAAATGCTATCAATCTTCCAGGCGCCTCTTATGCAGGATACCTGATGTGGTATCCAGGATGCTTAGCACTTCCTGATCTGAACGAATGGGATCAAGATTTTATGCAAATCTATATTGGAGAGGATGATAACTGGACTCCTCCCAAGCCCTGTAGAGAATTGGTTTCCATAATGAACAATAGAGGTGGCAATTCGAACATTGAGCTCTATCCAAATTCGTTTCATTCCTTTGATGGGCCTAATCCTTTAAAACTTTGGCCTGATGCATACAGCTGGGCAAATTGTAAATTGAAATTAAATGGCGAAACTAAAAAGGTTTATGATCCAACCAATCAAAAGCTAGACTTTTCTGACCCTAATGCCAGAAGAGCTGCTTATGAGAGTTGCGCTGTGAAGGGAGAGGTCATGGCTGGGGCAAGCCCTGAATATCAGAATGCCGCATATGAGCATCTTGCAACACTTCTACCTAGGCTCGACTAAGAAGTAAATTGTTTCCAACCTCTATAGCCACCCTCTAAATTTTTTACATTGGTAAAACCAAGCTCCATGAGGGTTCTGCCTGCAAGAGCAGCTCGACTGCCTCCGCCACAATAAACTAAAATAGAACTATCCGCATGCAATGCGCTTGGGTCTGGAGCAAGTTTCATTTCTATCAAACCTCGAGGAATGTTCAAAGAATCTTCAATGGATCCAGTTTCTTTTATCTCACTTGGCTCCCTTACATCCACTATAAAGAATTGCTCTTTATTCTCTGTGAACTCCTTACAACTTATTTTGGACACCAATTCATTCGCTTCTGCTATAAAATCTTTTAATTCTTTCATATCCAATTTTAGTCTAAATATCATCCCAGTGTTTGCACTAAAAGCATTTAATGTTATAGTCAATGTGTTCACTGAACACATATATAAATAATTAATATATGTCAATAATATAAACATAAAGGATTAATATAATGAAAAAATTTATTTTTACAGCTTTGCTACTATCTTTGCCATTTCAAACTTTTGCCGCAATGGAAATTACCGAAGGTACTGCTATTAAAGGAGCAATCTTTGCTGTTAAAACTGCAAAGAAATATTCATCTGTTGAGGGTTGCAAAACTGCAGCAGAAGCCAAGTCTAGAGTTAAAGCATTTACTTTTAATACATCATCTCAAAAATGTACACTTTACAAATCTATTCGCGGTGAGAGGAAAAACTCTCAATCAGTCTCAGGCAAGAAGTCTTAAACTAACTTAATAGTTACAAGGGGCCTTTAGGCCCCTTTTTTTTGTCCCTAAGATTCCTTTAATATTTATCACCAATGGTGTACCTTCATAAGCAACGATGAAAAATTTTATTACAACACAAGCTTGGTCTAGATCAGAGCTGCAAGATATTCTTGATTTCGCCTCCGAATTAAAGACCAATCCTTTTCAGCCCTTGCTGCAGAATAAGTCTGTTGCGATGCTTTTTTTTAATCCATCCTTGAGAACAAAAACTAGCTTTGAAGTAGGCATCAGTGAGCTTTCAGGCACAGCAGTGATTCTCCAGCCTGGTAAAGATGCTTGGCCAATAGAATTTAAGGAAAATATCGTAATGGACGGGCAATCTGAAGAACACGTTAAGGAAGTAGCCCAAGTACTTTCTTCATACTGTGACTGTATTGCTATACGAGCTTTTCCGCAATTTAAAAACTGGAGCGAGGACAGAACAGATCATGTAATAAATAGTTTTGCTAAATATTCCTCAGTCCCAGTGGTAAACATGGAAACGATTGAACATCCTTGCCAGGAGCTTGCTCATATTCTTACCTTGCAAGAGCATTACGGCGACCTCCAGGGGAAAGATTATCTTTTGACATGGACTTACCACCCAAAACCTTTAAATACAGCAGTTGCTAACTCAAGCCTTCTCATTGCCAGTAAATTTGGTATGAACGTAAAATTATTGTGTCCCTCAGAAGATTACTTGCTAGATGAAAGGTACATGAATGCTGCCAGCGAGAATTGCCTAAAAGAAGACACGTCATTTTCTGTCACTCATGATATTGAGGCTGCTTATACAGGCGCTGATATTGTGTATGCTAAAAGTTGGGGCTCTTTGGTCCATTATGGTAACTTAGATGCAGAATTGGACTCCCGCTCAGGTTTCAAGCATTTTATTGTTGATGAGAAGAAAATGAGCCTAACCAATAATGCTGTCTTTAGTCATTGCTTACCTTTGAGAAGAAACATTAAGGCAACAGATGGTGTGATGGATTCGGATTACTGCCTTGCAGTAAAAGAAGCAGCAAACAGAAAGCATACTCAAAAATCTATGCTCACAAAAATTTTATAGGAAAGAGCAATGAATAAAAAAATAGTTTTAGCATTTTCTGGCGGTCTAGACACAAGTTTCTGCATTCCATACCTTCTTGAGCAGGATTATGAGGTTCATACACTCTTTGTTAATACCGGTGGAACGCCTGTAAAAGAGGAGAAAGCTATTACAAAAAGAGCTATGGAGCTCGGAGCAAAGAAACATCTCAATATAAATGTAGAAAAAAGTTTATGGTCTGAGATTCTTACTCCACTTATTCAATCAGGTGCTCTATATCAGAATAAGTATCCAGTTCTTTGCTCGGATAGATACTTGATAGTTAAAGAATCTATAAAGTTATGTCAAAAACTAAAAACAAAAAACATTGCACATGGCTGTACTGGAATGGGCAATGACCAAGTTAGGTTCGATCTTTCCATTCGCGCTCACGGTAACTACGAGATCATTACCCCCATTCGTGAGATTCAAAACTTAACTAAGAATGTTAGAGCTTATGAAGAAGAGTATTTAAAGTCCAAAGGCTTTAAGGTACCTTCATTGCACAAAAAGTACAGTGTGAACGAAAATCTTATGGGGGCCACCATCTCTGGTTCAGAGATTGATGTTTGGGATGAGCCATCAAAAGATAGCTTTGTTTTATGCAAGCAACCTCATCAATATCCTAAACAATCTAAATCTTTGAAGATTAAGTTTTCAAAAGGAAAGGTAACTTCTGTAAACGATCACAAAATTTATGGTCCTGATCTTTTGAGAGAGCTCAACAAAGTGGGTGGGTCCTATGGCATAGGTCGCTCAGTTTTTGCGAGCGATACTATTATTGGTTTAAAGGGACGCTTTGTCTTTGAAGCACCCGGCATATCGATACTTCAAGCAGCTCACAGAGCTCTAGAAGAATCTGTATTAACAGATAAACAAAATGTATTTAAAGCTGAAGTTGGACAATCCTGGGTCAACTTAGTCTATCGGGGCTTCTTCTTTGAGCCCTTGCGAGAAAATCTAGAATCATTTTTAACAGACTCTCAAAAAAATGTTTCAGGCGAAGTTTTTCTCACCTTGAGCTCTGGAAAGGCAGAAGCTGTTGCAGTGAAGTCAAAAAATATTCTAAAAAGTCAGGAAGGGGTTTACGCACAGTCAGCAACCTGGAGCGAAGCAGAATCTAAGGGATTTATTAAGCTAATTGGGCAAAGCACATCAACCTGGTCCTCAATCCATTATAAAAAATGAACTCAGATTTAGAGCTATGTCTTAAACACTTAAAAGCTCTTGTCGCTTGTGATACCTCAAATCCCCCAAAAAATATTCAAGACTCAGGGCTATTCAATTACCTAGATTCCTTGGAGTATTTAAAGCCAAACATTACAGACCTTGGCGATGGGTCTTTTAATATCTTGTTAATAAAGGGAGAGCCAGAATACTTATTCAATGTTCATTTAGATACCGTGCCAGCGGGCGAAGGGTGGATTAGGGACCCTCATGTTTTAACTGTTCTTGATAACAAAGCTTTTGGCTTGGGCGCATGCGATATCAAGGGAGCTGCGGCTTGCCTGCTCACCCTTATAGAGACTGGCCTAGAAAACTATGCTGTTTTATTTACTACAGACGAAGAGGCCGGTCAAAGTACCTGCATTAGAGAGTTCATAAAAACAAAGCCAAACTTCAAAGGAGTGATAGTCTCAGAACCCACACAAAATCTAGGTGTTACATGTCACAGAGGAATTTTTACTGGCACTCAAGAATTTTACGGCATAGCCGGGCACAGCTCAGATCGACGAGCGATGACAGACAATGCAATTCATAAGCTAACAAATTGGTGCCATGATGCGCTTATTTCAGCGCGTTCTTTTGACGATAAGTTCATTGGACCCTTGCAAGGATTAGCTTTTAATCTGGGCACTATTGAGGGCGGGGTTAAGCCCAACATTATTGCCGATTCAGCAAGCGTCAAGTTTGGTTTTAGGCCTTTACCGGGTCAGAACGTTGATAAAATTTTAGAGTCACTGAAAACAACATCAATTAAAAATGAATCTTGTTTTACACCAGGATTTGTTGCGCCAGCCTTGCCAGCAGATGGTGATATGCAAACTTTAGAATCAATGGTTAAGGCCTTAGGTCTAAAAAAATCAGAGCCAGTTAACTTCTGGACAGAAGCATCATTGTTTAGTGAGGCTGGTTTGCCTGCAATTGTTTTCGGCCCAGGCGATATAGCAAATGCCCATCAACCGAACGAGTATGTTGAGATTTCAGAGCTATCTCAAGCCTTAATGCTGTATCGAGACCTCATTAAATGAACCCTCAGTCACCACTTTTTATTAAAGAGACAATTTTGAAGTTGCTGGGAGCTATAGGATCAGAAAAAGAAATTAAAAAGTATGTAGAGAAGTATTCTTCCCCAGAACAGAGATTTGCCATTATCAAAGTTGGCGGTTCTGTAATTCAAAATGATCTAGATAACTTGGTTGCTTCATTAGTTTTTTTAGATCAAGTGGGACTAAAGCCAGTGATCATGCATGGAGCAGGGCCGATGCTTTCTGAGGCTCTAGAACAAAAGGGAGTTAGCTTTTCATTTATAGATGGTCAAAGGGTTACCTCGCCAGAAGTCAGGGATGTTGCGCAAAGTATTTTTACTAAAACGAACAAACAGCTAGTTGAAGCCCTGGAGTCTTATGGTGCAAATGCTGTCGGGCTTACAAGCAATGTATTTGAATGCAAAAAGAGTAGGCCTGAGTTAGGCTTGGTTGGGGACATAGAGCAAGTTAATCTTCGGTCAATAAATCAAGCTCTAGAATCTGGAGCAATACCTGTTATTGCGCCCATCGGCAAGGACAGTGCTGAAATTTTAAATGTTAATGCAGACATAGCCACAGTTGAATTGGTTAAGGCAATGAACCCATACAAGGTTATCTTTTTATCAGAAACAGGCGGCATTTTTAATCAAGCTGATCAATTAATAGAAACTATCAATCTCGTTCTTGAGTACGAAGATTTAATGCAACAAGATTGGCTGCATTCAGGAATGAAATTAAAGTTAGAACAAGTAAAAACAGTATTAGATCATCTGCCAAAAACATCCTCGGTATCAATAACGCAGCCAATTAATCTACCACAGGAACTGTTTACAGATTCAGGTTCTGGAACACTTGTAAAGCATGGTTACAGGGTTAATCAATTTGAGTCGCCGAATCATGAAGTGCAATCCCACTTTAAAGTTATTATTGAATCTTCGTTTGAAGGAACTTTAGATAATAATTTTTTTGAAAAATCCAGCGATCTAAAAATTTTTATGACTTCTTGCAAAAGAGCAACAATCGCAATTTCCAATGATTTTAAGATTCCATATATGGATAAGTTCGGAGTTATCCCCGAGGCAAAGGGCGAGGGTTTAGGCGCTGGGGTATGGCATGAGATGCGCAAGACCTATCCTCAGGTTTTTTGGAGATCTAGAGCAACCAATCCGATTAATAAGTTCTATGCGTCTATCTGCGAGGGCTGTCAGAAGAATTCAGAATGGCATGTTTATTGGATTGGAGTATCAGATTACTCGTTGTTAGAGGATTGTATAGAGTACGCCTTAGCTAAACCCAAGAGCGTGACGTAAATGAAAGTTAACAAAATTGGACTATTAGGCGGAAGAGGTTATGTAGGACAAGAAATTTTAAAATTGCTTGATGCTCATCCACAAATCTCCTTAACATCTATTTACTCATCGTCTCATGCTGGAGAATCTGTAGAAGGCTATTCAAAAGATAATTTAATTTACTCATCCATAGATTTAAATGATTTATTGCTCGGCGACGAGGATGCCTATGTTTTAGCTCTTCCTAATAATGAAACTCAGCAATATGTTGAAAAGATCTTGGCACATAACCCAGAAGCCATTCTCTTAGATTTGAGCTCAGATTATCGTTTTAGTGACCTATGGCAGTATCGTGTTCCGGAGCTCTCAGGCCCCATCTCTTCGACTAAAATTAGCAATCCAGGATGTTATGCCACTGCCATGCAACTTATGCTTAAACCGCTTCTTAGTAAACTGCATGGGCATGTCAATTTCTTTGGAATTTCAGGTTTTAGTGGAGCAGGAGCATCTCCCAATGCCCGAAACAACCAGGACTCCTTGGTCAGTAATGTATTAGCCTATTCGTTAGTTGACCATCTTCATGAGCAAGAAGTTAAACGGCACACATACGATCAAATTTTATTCACACCTCACGTTGGAGAATTTTTTAGAGGCATCCATATCACAGGCAATATGATCTTAAGCGATTCCATGTCCAGCGATGAAGCCAAAAGTATTTTTGAGATATTTTATGATGACAAACCGTTGATTAAGATTCAATCTGAAGTTCCAAATCTGCAACAAGCACGCGAGACTTCCTATGCTTTTATTGGTGGCTTTGAAGTCGATGAAAATATTAAAAGACTGACTTTTTGCTGCGCTATTGATAACCTTCTGAAGGGAGCGGCAACTCAAGCAGTTCAAAATCTTAACAGTGCTTTTGGCTGGGAAGATAACGTAGGAATTATTAAGTAATGAAAATTTGGAACAAAAATATTAAAACAACCAACTCAGCCATTGATGCATTTTTATCTGGAGAAGACATTATTCTAGATCAAGAGATTTTTCTCTATGATATCGAAGCCTCCATAGCCCACGCCGAAGAGCTTAAAGCAATCAACATTCTTACCAATGCAGAGTTTAAAAAGATGAGCTTGGCCTTAAAAAAACTTGCCAAGTTATTTCAAGCGAATAAATTTAAACTTACCAAAAAATACGAAGACTGCCACTCAGCCATAGAAGATTATTTAATCAAAGAATTGGGCGATTTAGGTAAAAAAATTCATACCGGCAGAAGCCGCAATGATCAAGTCTTGGTGGCCATGCGTCTTTATGCCAGGGACCATCTCGATAATATCCAATCATTGAATTTAAAAATTGCCAAAGCTCTTCTTAACAAAGCATCTCAGCATTCATCAGATGTTATGCCCGGGTATACCCACCTGCAACGAGCCATGCCGTCAACTTGGGGGCTATGGTTTGGAGCCTTCGCAGAGTCGTTCATGGACAATGCTGAATTGCTAGCCAACACTCAGTCTTGGATGAACTTAAATCCACTTGGAACAGCAGCAGGGTATGGGGTTAATTTACCAATTCAAAGAGACATCAGTACAAAAAAACTAAAATTTAAAAGAAAGCAGTTGAACAGTCTTTATGTGCAAAACAGCAGAGGAAAATTTGAATTAGAGCTCCTCAGTGCACTCAAGCAACCCATGTTAGATCTAAGAAAATTTTCTTGGGATATCAGCATCTTTACGACCCAGGAATTTAATCTTTTAAGTATGGGCTCTCAGTACTTAACAGGTTCGTCCATTATGCCCAATAAATCTAACCCCGATGTAATCGAAGTTATGAGAGCAAGCTATGCTGTTATTGCTGGTCACTACTCAGAGTTAGAGAATTTAATGTCACTGCCAAGTGGCTATCACAGAGACCTTCAATTGACCAAGCGATCACTTATTCATTCACTTCACTCTGCATCGCAGACACTCGCTTTGTTACCTGATCTGATTAAATCTTTAAAAATAAATAAATCAAAATCTAGAGATCTAATTGACGAAAATATGAGGATGACAGATCAAGCCTACGATTTGGTGCAATCTGGAATACCCTTTAGAGATGCATACATGTCTGTCAAGACCAATCAAGAAAGCGGCTTAAAGCCTACCAAAAAATCTAAGTTAAAGTCCTCTTCAGGTTCACCAGATAATTTAGAGCTTAAAGTCTTGAACTCAAGACTACAGAAACTTTTAAAGCCTTAGTCAATTTTTGCTTTTCATTTTTTAATATGAGAGTATTAAATAAGAATGAATAAGGCTATCAGAATTCAAAAATCTGAAGCTGCTAGAAATAAACGCCATCTAAGGCGCGATGTTGCTAACAAAAAACTTCTTAATGAGTACGCAAGATTAAGAAATTTAAGAAAAAGTAAGTAACAGCAGCAGTTTCATAAAATTCCATGCATCTCTATTGCAAGGACACTTTTTAACATAAATAATCTTGCAAATTAGACTCTAGCAACCTTTAATACCCCTATGAATGCAACAAAAAAATTTTTGGATAAATGGTATCAAGGTTATCGATCTGACGATCCGCAATTCTTGGAAGATATACTAGACGAATCTGTGGTTTTCTCTTCTCCAGTGGTCTTCAAGCCCATACAGGGCAAAGAGATGACTAAGCTCTATTTGATGGGCGCAGGTATAACTTTTAATATGGACAAGTTTTCTTATGTCCGTGAGGTTATAGATGGTCTAGACGTTATTTTAGAGTTTGAAACTTTCATAGACGATATTTCAGTCAATGGTGTTGATATGATCCGATGGAATGCCAGTGGAAAAATTATTGATTTCAAAGTTATGGTCAGGCCATTACAGGCAATCCACAAACTTCAGCAAAAAATGTCTGAGTCCCTAGATTCCCTTAAGTAATAGCTTTTTGCCTTAAACCACATCCAAAAAAAAGGAGCTCAATCGAGCTCCTTTAATAATTATTTAGCTAGTTTCGCATCTATTAAAATGAGTAATTAAGCGTTAAGCCATAAGACTTAAATGCATTAGGGTAACCATAAAATGATGTGGAAGTTGGATCTGCAACAGCCGGAAAGACTGATATCAGATACTCATCATCGGTTATATTTTTACCCCATACTGAAAGAGAGAAGTTGCCTCTGTTAATTCCAGCAGAGAAATTTAACGTATCCTGCTCTTTTCTTCCATTGCCTGTAGCATCCACTACGGCTTGCCAAGCTACATTTTCAATTAGCTTAACTTCACTAGAATACAAATGGCTTAGTCTCACATAACCATCGTATTGACTTGTATTCCAATTCCAAGTTGCAGTTGTAGACACAGTTTCTTCTGGAATATTTGAAGGCATGGTTCCAGATAAGTCTCCTGAGGCAGAGGAGGGGAAAGAATCATAGATTGGATCCATGAACAGCCCACTAATTGCGAGATCAATACTTTCAACAGGAGAGATAAATAAATCAAACTCTATGCCATCTGCTGACTGCGAACCTGCATTTGCTAAAACAAACCCTGTTCCAACAAAAGTGTTTGATTGAAAGCCTTTGATCTCTTGATCGAACATGGCAATATTGAGATAACCATTTGGTAGATAAATCTTAGCTCCCAACTCGAAGACTTCAGCCTCTTCAGGATTTGCATACCTGGTTCCAACTCCAGTATTAGGACCTGCAGGAGTTCCGGCAGCAATCAACGCAGCTTTTTCTGTTGCATCTGGTCTTGAATCTCGAGAAATATTCCAAGCAGTTGCTTTAAATCCAGTAGAAATACCACCATAAATATTTACAGCATCATTCAATGCATATGAAAGTTTAGCGGTGTAATCAACGTTATCATCCTTGCTTGTTCCATCTTGAGCAGTATTGGGAAAATCAACAAATTTAGGAATAAATTGCAGCGCTTGAAGTGGGAGCAATGCATTATATGCAGGATCTTTAGCAAGGACAGCTGCTTGGGCTGGTGGAAATCCAGCATTAATTAACCCCAGTGTTCCTGCGCCAATAAAATCAAGATTTGAAAATACTGCTGTATTGATTTGGTTATAAGAAACTTCTTTTTCATCTTCGATATAACTAACTCCCAGAAGGGCATTTATTTTTTCAGATACTTGGATATCTACCTGAGCAAACAGGGAAATAGTTGAATTATCTTGAGTCGCAGTCTCTGTATTACCTTGACCACCAGCAAAAATCGAAGAATTGGGCAGGCCAAAAGCAGCAGCTACTCCAGCTAAGGCTCCTGGTAAAAATGCATCAATATAGGTTCTCCACAATGGACCAAAATAAATTGATTCATTAAAGTCCATGTCTTCTTGGTAGTAGAAACCCCCAAGAAGCCAGTTAACCTTTTCATTGTCCTCAGAGTACCATCTAATTTCTTGCGTCATGCCAGATAGTTCTTTTGAGACTGGGCTTGGAGCAATGACATTTGCTGCATCAAAATCAACATCTTGAACTTCATAGTTATCAGAGGTTCTGTAGGAAGAAATACTTTCAAGAGTAGTATTGCTAAAGTTTTTTTCTATGTGCATTGAAAGACCAGAATTTTCTCCCTTCGAGGTAGGATCAAAGTCATAAAATGCTTTTTGGGAATAGGGATCATTTGGGATTACCTTGCCGCCAAGAAGAGCAATAACTCGATTGGCCGCACCATAAGCTACGCTACCAACAACACAACATACCTCGTCAAACTCATCATAATCAGCAGTTATTCTTACTGACAAATCATCAGACGGAACAAAGAGCAACTCACTTCTAAAACCAAATCTATCTCTATCACCAACAGCATTTCCCGTGGTTGAGTTATCCGCTTGGCCGTCTCTTGTATTTACGTTCGCGCTAAAACTATAGGCTAGGGTTTCATTTATTGGACCCGTAGTGTAAATGCTTGTTTTTTTGAAATTATAATTGCCAAACTCTGCTCTTAGAGAAGTATATTCTTCAAATGATGGCTTTTTAGTAACAATATTCACAACACCAGCAGATGCGTTCTTTCCAAACAATGTGCTTTGAGGGCCTCTTAATACCTCGATGCGCTCTAGCATCGGAAGATCTGATATCTGGCCTTGAATTTTTGAACGATAAACACCGTCCACAAAAACTGCCACTGATGGCTCAACACCTGGGTTATTAGAACCGTTTCCAAAACCTCTTATAAAAAAAGTAGCATTGGTAGTTGATTGATATTGTCTAGAATCTAAAGAGGGCACCACAGCCTTCAGGTCTAATAGATCAACAATATTGGCTTTTTCAATTGTATCAGCAGTAACAACCGAGACCGCAACTGGAACTTCTTGAAGCGTTCTCTCTGTTTTGGTTGCCGTCACAACTATTTCTTCAACATTGCTTGATTGCGCGGTAACCCCTTGTCCAATCATTGCAACAAGAGAGAAAGCAAGTATATTTTTATTCATGTAAATTCCTATATTTATTCAAGCAATAGATGCATTTAAGCAGCATTAAACCTGAGCGTTAGTTCTTAATGAAAAGCACTTTAACTTATCTTCAGCACATTTAAACGTTAATACAAAATTTGAATAATAGGATCAATAAATTATATTAAAAATTTATAAATAAAAAAAAGACGTTACTTTTATAAGATAAGAAAACAAGACAATAGACTAGCAATTAAAAGCTTTTTTGAGGGCATTTAGGCAAGTGTAAGAGATTAATTAATGATAGAAATATCTTCAGGCGTTAACAGATCTCTATCTAAACTTTCTAATAAGGGTTTAAGATTTTTAGCATAGGGTTTCCATCGACCCATACCATCTTTATTAACAGGTCTTCTTACTTGCTCAGAACTAGCTGTTCTCACCGATCGATTTGTTTCATAGAATGAAATACATTCCTCCTCAAAAGGAAGCTCTAGGTAGTCGAGCATTCTTTTAACTTGCCCCTCAAGATCCTCGATGACATCTTCATTGTTAACCCTTAAAATCTTATTTGGCAGCACCTTATCCCAGTGATTCATTAGCTTGATGTAGCTATTATAATAATTACCAGTTTCAGCAAGGCCATATGAAAATTCTTGACCTTGGGCAAATAGCTGTTTGTACATACTAAAGCAGCAATCTAATGGGTATCTTCTTGCATCAATTATTTTGGCATTTGGCATGATCAAATGAATTAACCCAATATGCCTAAAGTTATTAGGCATCTTATCTGTAAACATAGGCGCATCTTTTCTATGTATCTTTGTATCTTCAATAAAGCTCTTGCCAAAGACTTCTCTTTGCTCGAGTGTTAATGTCTTCAAGCTCTTAGGATAGTTGCCTAATTTTCCATAAATATCGCCTCCACGAAGGCTTTGAGCAATTGAAAGGATATTTGGAAGCTCCAGGGTGCCATCAATCATAGAGTGCGACGCTAAGATTTGCTCAATAAGCGTTGAGCCAGCCCTTGGAAGCCCTAATATAAATATTGGGTCTTTTGTTTTGTGTCCACCGCCACCAAGATCTTTAAAAAAAGCATCATCACAAACATCTATCTGAGCCTGGAGCTCTGCATCCATTCTTTCGATGGAATATTTACTCTGATCATTTTTAATTTTATTGCCTTTTTCTAAATGAAAAAAAGCCTCGTCAAACTCACCCATAGATTCGCAGCCTTGAGCAAGCGCGAAATGAAAATATGCTTTATCTCTTAACGACAAATCCACTCTCTTAACCTGATCTCTCATGCTATTTAACTCATCAGAAGTGAAGGAATAGGTTTTTAAATTTGATAGCGAGAAGAAAGACTCGCCATGGTCTGGTTTAATTTTGTATGCTGATTGATAGCTTTTAATTGCTTGATCCGTCTTTCCAAGAGTTTTTTGAGCATGTCCTTTTGATGTTAGTGTGCTGAAATTATAGGGATTCTTATTAAGAATATCGTCAAACAATGTGATTGCTCCCTCGTGATCTCCATTTTGCATAATTTCACTGGCTTTGTGGGACTGATAGGTAAGGTTCTCTGGGTATTGATCACATAGAATATTAACTTGCTCCATGGTTTTGGTAAATTTTTGTTTTTTTCTCAGAATTGCAGCATATTGCATTCTTAGATCGCCATCGTTTGGTTCAAATTCAACTGCTTTCTCAAGTAAAAATTCTGCATCGTCAAAGTAACCCAAGCGATTGGCAATTTCAGACAAGAGTGACATTGCGTAGGGGTGTGTGGGATTCTTTTTAAGAAAAGCTCTGCACTTTGTTTCAGCCAAGCCCAACCTTCCTTCGTTAAGTATCTGATCTATATATAACAAAGCAGCAGGAAGGGATTGCAGCTTTTCAATTTGTTGACGAGCATGGTCAATAGCAGGCTGGTTTTTATTTTTAACAAAATATTTATACAGCGCATTCCATGAAGCCATTAAAGCTGGATTAAGCTCGCAAGCTTGCCTGTAATGAGTGACTGCTTTTTCTTCGTTACCTGCGTCACGACTTATATGGCCCAGTTCTTGGTATGCACGACCCATGTCGGGTGCATTTAGCAATAAACGTTCAATGTATTTTTTTGAGTCATCAAATCTTTTTAAATATCTGGATGATACAGAAGCAAGGTATAAGCTATCAATGTGATCGGGGTGATCGCTCAGAATTACTTCAAACAGCATGAGAGCGTCTTCAAACCTATTTTCTTTAACGGCTTGGGTGGCTTCACTTAAATCTACTGAGAGAGCAGGGTCATTTGTATTAAATTTATTTTCTTTCATTTTTATATTATTTTAACAAAAATAATAAATAATATTCGCTTATAAAAATAAAAAAGGGAGCAGAAGCTCCCTTTTTTATTACTTAAAACCTAGATTAGTTAAAGTATTGCTTAAATCTGAAACCTACAGTAGTCGGTCTGATTATTCCAACTCGCTGTTTGTCAAAGGTAAAAGTATTATTAATCTCAGCCCTTTCATCAGTAATGTTATCGATATATAGCTCAGCTAACCAATCTTCATTACTTATTCCAGCGCGCATGTTGATAAAGCTGTAGCTGTCTTGTACTGCTTTATTGGGGTTCATGATGTCAGAATAACTGTCATCGGACCAGCTCAACTGTGCTTGAAAATGGCCTGAGTTACCTGAGGACATTGCCCATTCTTTTCTAGCACTTAGGTTACCCTGCAATCCAGGAGCAAAAGCTAAATCAGATCCAACAGTGACATCACTCGTTGGCACTAAGCTTTTAGTAATCTCTGTACTTAAAAGCGAGAAAGCACCTGAATATACCCAACCATCCAGATTAGGATAGTAAATAAAGTCTCCCTCAAGGCCCATAATCTCAGCATCTGCGGCATTGTCAGAGAAGAATAGATTAACAATACTTGGATCAAAGATCGTGGATTGAAGACCGGTAACATCAACTATGAATGCACTCCCGTTAAATCTTAGCTGTCCATCAGCTAGAAGAGCCTTCCAACCAAACTCAAAGTTAGTCACTTCATCAGACTTAACCTCAGCTTTAACCGAGTATGTTCCAGCTGCATTAGATGACCCAACCGGTCTATTTAATAGCCCAGGTCTAAAGCCTTCTGACCAAGTTACATAGTACATAATGTCTTCAGATGGATTCCAGGAATAAGTTGCTTTCCCAATAACTCCATCAGATTTAGCTGTGTCCGGATAGCCATTTGCATTGCCGGGAGCGTATTGAGTAGATAGGTTAGACCCAAACTTTTGCTGATCGGTATTACCAAAACCATTGCCGAAAGATGAATTAGCACTTCCCTCGAAATCAACCTCAATGTCATACCACCTTGCGCCAATAGTAAGTTCGGATGTTTCTGAGACATCCATGCTAACTTCACCAAATATTCCCTTCTGATCATCGGTTCTTTTGATGTCGTTGAAGAATATTGTTGGTTCACTGTATGGTCCAGCTGAATACCATCCAGCAGCTCCATTATTAATGGCTCCTGTTGAGGAGATGTCAGTAAGAGCGTAATTTGGAGCATAAACAACGTCATTACCGGTAGAACCTGCGTAATTAAATAAATTTAACTCTTTTAATTCCAAGCTGCTCGTAAATGCACCAGCTGTAAAACTCATAGTATCGTTTATAGCACCGCTAACACGTAATTCATGGGTTGCAACGTCAGTTTTCGTTGTTGAATCAACCAATAAGTTAGGAGCACCACATGTTCCTGTTGGAACATTGCCTGGAGCGAACTTTGTATAAGCTACATAGTAATCACAAATGTAGTATGGAAGATACTGGCCAACAAATAGGTAGTCAGTGTAGTCTACGTTTTGATCTGATGTTCTGTCTGTGTATGCACCAGCATAAACAACCTCAAGATCACCAATTGAGCCTGTAAGCGTTAGACTCATGTTGTCGTATTCATCGCTGATATTGTCATCAGTATATCTTTGAATTTCTAGGTCACCCAAAGTAGGGTCTACAAAAAACACACCATCAGCGTCAATAGTTTGAGTAGCAACAGTTACTAAAGCATCCCAATTGTCATTAATTTCATGCTTGATGCTTGCTCTAAAACCTTCGTAATCAGATTGGTTAGCATTTTCTTTCACAATCGCGTTAGCCTTATTAAGCGTAACGCCCGAAAGATCTGCTCCAGCCTGAAAACCAGCTCTTGATGCAGCAACAGGAAGACCATTTGCTCTTACAGTTCCAGCCGTTCTAAAACGCGCTGATTGACTTACATCAAGTGTTCCAGCAACTTGATCAATATAGCCGCCTCTTCTATCTCTATAAGCAACGAATCTCACCGCTGTTCTATCGCCAAAAGGAATATTAGATACATACTCAATCTTATTACCAGCATCTCCATCTGGCATAAATCTTGCTTCAACCTCTAAACTGCTTGATGATTCGCCAATTACAGGTTTGTTTGTAATCATTCTAACAACACCGGCTTGTGAGCTAGCACCAAATAGGGTGCCTTGCGGTCCAGATAGAACCTCGATACGTGCCATATCAGCTGCATAAACGTCTAAGTTTCTGCCTGGCTGCCCTAATGGCTGCTCATCAAGGTAAAAAGCAACGTTAGGCGCTAAACCAGCAACACCAGCAACAGTAAGATTTGGAGTTGTAGATGCAAGACCTCTAATGTAGATAGTGCTTTGTCCTGGGCCTGATCCACCGGCTGTGACGCCTGGTAATTGCATTAGATAGTCTTCAAAGACATTAATGCCTTTTTGCTCAAGAGCCTCTTCGCTTATAGCGGAGACAGAAAGCGGAACATCTTGCAAGCTTTCAGATTTCTTTCTTGAGGTTACAACCACTTCTTCAATGGTTGCTTGAGACTGCGCAGAAATTAGTCCGCTGTATGCAGCAGCATTAAGAATTGCCAATGCAGATAATGCAGTGACAGACTTGCTCCCAAGTGTATCAAGAGTCTTTTTATTAAAGACCTTGTTTAAGTTATTTTTTAAATGACGATAAATGCCCATGGTAGTCCCCTTTATTGGTTATAAATTAGTTAGTTATACTGAGTAATGAGATCTTAACAAACACCTAGACAGCATCTCAAATGAGAGTGGAAGGGTGTCAAGAACACTGCTTATAAAATTAAACATTGGAGATACCATAACAAATGAGAAGCATATTTGTGAAGATTCAAGAAAAAACACGCTTTATTTTTTAACCCTTCTTTTTTGAGTTTAAAAATGTAGACTTACTCCATGCTAAATAATATCGCTGTAAAAAGATTTTTTATCTCGCTAACACTTATAGCTGTCTTCGTTTATTGGACCTTGAGTAATCTAGATTTTGCCAGTCAATTGTTTCAGCAAATACAAAGTCAAATCTCAAATTCTCTAGGCTGGTTAATCATCTTTGCAGCCAACTGTTTTGTTATTTTTTCAGCATATTTAGTTTTTAGTCGCTTTAGACACATCAAGATTGGCGGGCAATCGGCTGAACCTGAATTCTCCTATGCCAGTTGGACCGCTATGTTATTCAGTGCAGGTTTAGGTATAGGGTTATTGTTTTATGGAGTGGCAGAACCCATTTTCCATTTAGACTCAATTCCTATGGGCGCAGCTGAAAGTACTATAGCCGACAAGGCCAATCGCTCTATGAATTTTACTTTTTTGCATTGGGGCATTCATGGCTGGTCGGTCTATGCCGTTGTAGGTTTATGCTTTGGTATCAGCTCTTACAATCTTAAAAAGCCTTTCAGGGTTAGCGCCATGATTGATAGCAGGTTTACAAGCCACTCTTTTGGAAGAATTAGCATCGACGTTCTTGCTATCCTTGCAACCATTTTTGGCATTGCGACATCTTTAGGTCTTGGTGCAACACAAATTAGCTCCGGTTTAGATTATTTAAATGTTATAGATCAGACCTTTACCAGCAAAATACTTATTATTGTTGTGATTACGATTTTGGGCCTTATTAGCGTGATGCTGGGTTTAAACAGTGGCATTAAGAGGCTCTCAGAAATTAACATCCTGCTTTGCATGGTATTGATCTTGGCAGTGTTTATTTTTGGTCCCTCAAGCTTCATCCTAAATGGCATTATTCAAAACGTAGGTTCTTACTTGCAGAATTTTATAAGCTTAGCAACATGGACAGAAGCATATTCAACGACATCTTGGCAGAATGACTGGACACTCTTTTATTACACCTGGTGGTTTGCTTGGTCTCCGTTTGTGGGTCTATTTATTGCAAGAGTCTCCTACGGTCGAAGCATCAAAGAATTTATTCTTGGGGTGGTACTGGTTCCCTCATTAATGGTATTTATCTGGATGGGAACATTTGGCAACGCGGCAATTTATCAAGAGCTCTTTACTGACATCAATCTTTCCGAGGCAATCAATCAAGATATCTCAATTGCACTTTTCTCCTTTTTAGAGCAGTTCCCATTTTCAAAGATTCTTATGGGTCTCTCAATTGTTATCATCCTAACGTTTTTTGTTACCTCCTCAGATTCAGGGGCGCTTGTATCCGCAATGCTATCTTCGTCTAGCGATACCGACTTTGATGAAGACCCCCCAATGTTAGCCAGAATAGTCTGGGCTATTTCCCTGGGCATCTTGGCTGTTGCACTTTTGGCTGGAGGAGGGCTGTCAGCCCTTCAAACTTCTGTGCTTGTAACCGGAGCTCCCTTTGCAATCATTATTGCAATCGCCGCTAAAAATTTATTAGCTCGATTGGAAGATTTAAAATAAGGAGCAAAAAATGTCAGACGTGAAACAAACAGGCGGTTGCTTATGCGGCAACATTAAATATACCTTTGATCAATCCAAAGCTCTCTCTGCTCATCATTGTCATTGCACAGACTGCCAAAAATCTACGGGGAGTGGCAAGGCTACCATCCTCATTGTTCCTGAAGATGATCTGACCATTACCGGCAATCTAAAATTTTATTCTGTTACAGGCTCACAGGGCTCGCACATCAATCGAGGTTTTTGTGAAAACTGCGGCTCACCTGTGATGAGTTTTATAGAAGAAAACTCAGGCATGAAGTTCATTAAGGCAGGAACTCTGGATGATTCATCCTGGCTAACGATCGCCTCTAATTTTTGGGGTTCCACTGCAAATACCTGGTCTCCCACTGATGACGAGATCCAAACTTTTACCCACAACCCAGGCTAAGGCATAAACCATTCCTGCCTGCACCTAAAGAACAGAGGTTCAGAGTGAACAAAGTCTCTTTATTTCCCTGCGAAAATCGGTATCATATGCGGTCTCTACTGACTAAGAATACCAGTGTTAGTAGATAGGTCGAAGTTACGGAGAAGTTACGGTGGCAAGTAACCAGAATGAATCCATAGCCAAGAATGCTGTATTAACAGTCATTAGCGGGAATAGCT
>Ga0209383_1000924_pt1 | contig 19409 bp, 28 predicted proteins | sample CoawatmetaG02DNA_FD_187510 | JGI IMG/M metagenome (GOLD analysis project Ga0209383, IMG submission 187510) | Marine microbial communities from the West Antarctic Peninsula - Coastal water metaG029-DNA (SPAdes) (version 2) | ecosystem: Environmental > Aquatic > Marine > Coastal ... | reverse complement strand
ACTACCTCTACATTACAGCAAGTTTCTTCTGGTAGACTAGGATTTGGAGCGTCACGAACAATGCAGATAGCTCAAAAACTTTATCAAGGTATAGAAATGGACGGTGAAACTGTTGGTCTTATCACTTACATGCGAACAGATGGCACCAATCTATCCACAGACGCTATAGACACTTTCAGGAAATATATAAAAAATGAGTTTGGCGATGAATATGTTCCAGATAATGCAGCAAGTTATTCTGGTAAAAAAGCAAAAAATGCTCAAGAAGCACATGAAGCAATTAGACCTACGGATATTATGCGTATACCAAATACTGTTAAAAAATATCTGAGTCCAGATCAGCATAAATTATATGATTTAATTTGGAGTAGAGCCCTATCCTCTCAAATGAAACCTGCTCAATTTGATAGAAATACTATTACAATAAGCTCAGATGATAATGGAACAGTCTGTAAGGCTAGTGGATCTGTTATTAAATTTGATGGATTCTTGAAAGTTATGAAAGACACCAAAAAAGATGATGCTGAAGATATACTTACTGAAATGAACAAAGGTCCAGTTAATATAGAGGCTCTATTAGATGAACAACATTTTACACAACCACCTCCAAGATACTCAGAAGCAAGTTTAGTTAAAAAATTAGAGGAACTTGGTATTGGAAGACCCTCAACTTATGCAAGTATAATATCTGTTATATCTACTAGAGGGTATGCAGAAGCAATCAATAAAAGATTTCACCCAACAGATCGTGGTAAATTAATTTCTGCTTTTCTTGAAAAACTTTTCTCCAAGTATGTTGACTATAACTTCACTGCAAATTTAGAAAACCAACTTGATGATATTACAACAGGTAAGGAGGGATGGATAAAGGTTTTAGAGTTATTTTGGAAAGATTTTAATCAAAATGTAGCTGACGTTAAAGAGAAAAGAACTAGAGAAGTTTTAGATCTATTAAACGACAGTCTAGGTAGTTTAATTTTTGAAAGAGATAAAGACGGAAATATTAATAGACAATGTAAGTTATGTGATAATGGATCATTAAGTTTAAAAAATAGTTTTAGAGGTGGTGCTTTTATAGGTTGTTCAAATTATCCAGATTGTAAATTTACTAGACCCCTTTCTAAAGCTAAAGCAGCTGCTCAATCTCAACTGGCTGAACCAAAGTTTATAGGAAAACATGAAAATGGTAATAACATGTATCTTAAAAATGGAAGATATGGTCCCTACTTACAATATGAAAAAATTGAGGAAATGAAAGAAGAAGTTGTAGTTGAAACAAAAAAGAAAAAGAGAACAAAAAAAAAGAAGATAGAAAAAGAAGATAATAATTTAAGAAATGTTTCTATACCTAAAGGAGTTATATTGGATAGTGTTGATCTTAATAGGGCTAAATTTTTGTGCTCATTACCAAAAAGCTTAGGTATTAACCCTGAAAATAAAAAAGATATAATATTAAATTCGGGAAGATTTGGTCCTTATTTAAAATGTGAGAATAAATCAGCACGAATTGAAAATGTTGAAGAGATTTTTTCAATCGGTCTGAATAGAGCAATAATACTAATAGCTGAGGGTAAACCAGGTAGAATGTCTGCATCAATTATAAAAGATTTAGGGGAACACCCTGAGGACAAAAAACCTGTTAGGGTAATGAAGGGTCAGTATGGACCATATATTAAATACAAGACTCTTAACGCAACAATACCAGAGGAAAAAGACCCTTTGGAACTAAATATGGATGAAGCGTTAATATTAATTGAGAAAAGAATGGAATACGATAAAAATAAGAAAACTAAAAAAAAGAAAATAAAGACAAAAAGGAAATAAATATGAGTTTTGAAGAAAATATTAAAAAATTAAAACTAAATTTACCTGAAGCAAGAGATCCGGTTGGATCTTACGTTGCATCGAAAATTATTGGAAAGCTTCTTTATATATCGGGGCAAATTTCAATATCAGCTGATGGTCAATTAATAAAAGGCAAAGTTGGAAAAGAATTGAAAACAGAAGATGGTTATGAGGCCGCTAAAAGATGTGGTTTAAATATAATCTCTCAAGTTAAAAAAGCTTGTAATGAAGATTTATCAAAAATAAAATCCTGTGTAAAACTAACTGGTTTTGTTAATTCAACAGAAGATTTTATAGAGCAACCTAAGGTAATTAATGGAGCATCTGATTTAATTGTTTCTGTATTTGGTGATGCTGGAATGCATACAAGAGCTGCTGTTAGTACAAATAGTTTACCACTGGGTGTTTCTGTAGAGGTTGATGCTATTTTTGAATTAAATTAATGGCCTACACCAAAATATTTAATTTTTAATTCTTTCATTTTAGCAGGTGAATAAATATTTCTCATATCAAAAATAATAAATTTTTTATTTTTAACTACTTTTTTAAAATTTATTGATTTGAAATCATTCCATTCAGTATGAATTATTATTAAGTTTGAGTCTTTTATTGCAGAATTAATATTTTCTGAAAAATTAACATTTTTTATTTTTTTAAAATCATTTTTTTCACCCGTTGGATCAAAATAATTTATTTTAGCACCTTTTTTAATCAATGAAGGTATCATGGTTAAACTAGATGAATCTCTCATATCATCAGTATTAGCTTTAAAGGTAACACCTAAAAAACATATTTTTTTATTCTTTATTTTGCCATTTAAAATGTCAAAAACTCTTTTTAGTAATAATGAAGATCTATTTTCATTAGATTTAATCACACTTTTTATAACGGATAGATCTGTTTTAAATTTATCAGCTGTATTAATTATCGCCTTAGTATCTTTAGGAAAACATGAGCCACCATATGCGGGACCCGCTCTTAAGAAGCGTCCACCAATTCTTTTATCAAGACCCATACCAATAGAAATATCCTCAATATTTACGTCTATTTTTTCACACAAATTTGCAAGCTCATTAATATAAGTAATTTTTGTAGCTAAAAAAGCATTAGATGCATATTTGATTAATTCCGAAGCTCTTCTTGATGTATTAACATATTTTGCTCCTTTTGATATTAATGGTGAGTAAAGGTTTTTTAGAACTTTATTAGACCTTTTATCGTTTGTACCAATTACAACTCTATCAGGATAAGTAAAATCTCTAATAGCCTCACCTTCTCTTAAGAACTCTGGATTTGAAACTACTGAAAAAAGTTTTTTAGATACTTTTTGTGAGATAATCTTTTCAATTTCATCACCTGTTGTAACTGGAACTGTAGATTTAGTAATTATGATTTTAAATTTAGAAATTGATTTTCTAATTTCTTTAGCAACATTATAGATTTGACTTAAATCAGCACCGTTACCATTTTTTTTGGTAGGAGTGCCAACACAAATAAATATTATATCTGACTTTGAAATAGAATCCTTTAAATCTATAGAAAATTTTAATCTCTTATTTTTGTAATTTTTAAAAACCAACTCATCTAAGCCAGGCTCATAAATTGGAATAATTCCTTTTTTTAAATCTTCAACTTTTCGTTGATCACGATCTACACAAATAACATCATTACCTAGGTCAGAGAAGCAAACACCGCTAACTAACCCAACATAACCAGTTCCAATCATGCATAGTTTCATATTTTAGCAATCTCCAATGTTGAATTAATATAGCCATTCATTGTTCCACAATCTAAATATTTACCTGAAAAAGAATGACCTATAAATTTATTATTATCATCAATTAAAGATTGTATGGCATCTGTAATATGAATCTCTCCACCTTTACCAGCTTTAAGTTTTGATAATTTTTTAAAGATTTTCATTGGCAGTATATACCTGCCGATAACAGCATTGTTTGATGGAGCTTGATTGATGGACGGTTTTTCAACAACACTTTTGATTTCAAAGTTTTTAGTATTAATTTTTTTTTTAATGTCATAAATTCCCCATCGTGAAACTTTTTTTTTTCCTACTTTCATACTTGCCATAACAGATGCATTGAATTTTTTATGAACAGTAATCATCGATTTTGAGCAATTATGTTTAGCTATTAAGTCATCAGGCAATAACATTAAAAAATATTTATCTGTGATAAGATTTTTAGTTTTAAGAACAGCATCACCCGTTCCAAGAGGCTTGTCTTGAAAAACAAACTTGATCATTTTTTTATATTTTAAAATTTTTTTATACTCTTTAACGATACGAGGATCTTTTTTACGTTTAATAATATCTTTATAAAATTTATCATTATAAAAATATTTTTTAATCATTATTTTTTTTTTTGAAATAATAAAAATAATTTCTTTAATTCCAGCTTCTATACATTCATCGAGTATATACTCAATGCCAGGCTTGCCGTTGATCGGTAATAGTTCTTTAGCAAAGACGCTTGTCAATGGGAGGAGTCTAGTTCCAAGTCCTGCTAGAGGAATTATTGCTTGTTTAATCATTTAAATGTTTTACTTATTAATCTTATTATTACAAATGAAATTAATAAAACAAATAACTGATTTAAATAAGGCAATAAATAAAGAAAAAGCATTAGGATTTGTTCCTACAATGGGTAGTCTGCACAAAGGACACGAGGCTCTCATAAGAACTTCAAAAAAAAAGTGTAAAAGAACACTTGTTACTATTTTTGTTAATCCCACTCAATTTAATAACAAAAAGGACTTTAAGACTTATCCTAGAAATTTAAGCAAAGATCTTAAAATCCTTAGAGAGCTGAAGGTTGATTATGTTTATTTACCTACAGTAGATCAAGTCTTTAACAATAAGCAGTTATCTAAAATTTCATTAAATAGATCACAGAAGATACTGTGTGCAAAATTTAGAAAAGGTCACTTTGAAGGTGTACTTAATGTTTTAAATCGTTTTGTAAAATTAATATCACCCAAGTCAATTTTTATGGGTGAAAAAGACTATCAACAATTTTATTTAGTTAAAAACTTTATTGAAAAAAATTATAAGTCTAAAGTTTATGTGTGTAAAACTATTAGAGACACAAGAATGATTGCTTTGTCATCTAGAAATACTCTATTAAACAAAACAAACCTCAATATTGTAGCTTTAATTACAAAGGAATTACTTAATTTAAAAAAAAAAATTTATTATGATAAGTCTAAATGCAAAAAATTAACCAATACAATAAAAGCTAAATTAATCAAAAAATTCAAAATTAAAATTGAGTATCTTGAGTGTAGAAACTTAGTAAACTTAAGTAGAAATACTTACGGTAAATCATTTAAAATTTTTATAGCTTATTATTTAAATAATGTAAGATTAATAGATAACTTTTAGAGAAAGTACGCACTCACACCTAAAAATGACACAAAGCCTATAACATCAGTTATCGTAGTTACAAATACACTTGACGCAATAGCGGGATCAATATCCATTTTTTTTAAAGTTATGGGAACTACAATACCAAATAACCCAGCTACTATCATCGTAACAACCATAGAGATGGATATAATCATAGAAAGTAAAGAATCTTGAAACCAAATTTGCACCACTAGCGCACTAATTATTGCAAAAATAATACCATTTAAAATTCCTATATTAAATTCTTTTAATATATTCTGTGAAAAATTATTTTTAGTTAAATCATTTGTGGCTAAAGTTCTAACTGTAACAGCTAATGTTTGCATACCAGCATTACCACCCATCGAGGCAACAATTGGCATTAAAAATGCCAAGACTACCATCTGTTCAATAGTTGCACCAAATAAACTGATAACCCAGGTTGCAAGAAAGGCTGTAAATAGATTTAATAAGAGCCAGTTAAATCTTCTTTTAGTTTTTTTAAAAACACCGTCAGTAATTTCTTCATCACCTACCCCAGCCAACCTTAAAGCATCTTCTTCTGCTTCTTCTTTCAAGACAGTTAAAACATCATCATACATAATCATACCAACTAACTTATTGGTCTTATCTACTACGGCAGCTGAATTTAAGTTATAATTTTCAAAAACGTTACCAACTTCTTCTTTATCCATATCAACAGGAATAAGTAATTGAGACTCAGACATAATAGAAAGCATTTTTGTGTCCCTTGATGTTGTTAAAACTTTAGACGAAGGGACTGTTCCAATGGGTTTAAAATCCTCATCTACAATAAAAATTTCCAAAAATTCTTCTGGTAAATCTTTATTTTCCCTTAAGTAATCTATTGTTTGTCCCACCGACCAATTACTCGGTGTGGCTGTAAATTCTCGTTGCATTATCCTAGCAGCTGTATCTTCAGGGTAACTTAGACTTTCAAGTAAAGCAAAACGGTCCTTAGGTGGTAATGAACTTAAAATATCATTTTTATCTTTTTCATCTACATTTTCTAAAATAGCAATTGCGTCATCTGACTCAAGATTTTTCAAAAGTTTAACGATTGAATCTGATGAAAGATAAGCAATGATTTCAGATTGAACAGACTCATTAAGTTCAATAAAAACCTCTGGATCAATATTGAAATTATTAAGTTTTATTAAACTTTCTCTATCATTTTGACCAAGATGCTCAATAATATCAGCAGCATCAGCTGGATGCATTTCATTAAATGAATTTGTAATAAATTGAGCATCGTTATTAGCAATTTTATTGGTAACAACTTTTAAATATTCTTTATTAAACTCAAAATTTACTTTTTTATCTTTTATTTTTTTTATTAAAGACATAAATATACCTATAAATCAATTTTGCAGTCTTAGTATATAATTGGGATAATACAATTTATAAATGAATATAGAAATTAAAAAGTCAATAAAACCAGTAAAATATGATGTTGCAATAGAATTTCTTGAAGAAAGATTGAGGGATATTAATAATAACAAAAAAAGTGATTTAATTTGGATTTTAGAACATGAAGAAATTTATACTGCTGGCACAAGTTATAAGGAAGAAGAAATTTTAAATAAAGATATAAAACTAATCAAAACAAATCGTGGTGGTAAAATTACTTACCATGGTCCTGGACAGTTAATTTGTTATTTTGTAATAGATTTAAAAAAAAGAAAAAAAGATATTAGAAAGTTAATAACATTAATTGAAAAGACAATTATTGAAAGTCTATCAGAATTCAACATTAAATCATCTGGTGATCCAAAAAATATCGGCATTTGGATTGATGATAAGACAAATATTAAGAAAATTGCCGCAATTGGTGTACGTGTAAGAAAATGGATTGCTTATCATGGGTTTGCAATAAATATTAATAATGATTTAACTAAATATCAAAATATTATTCCCTGTGGTATTTTAGATAAAGGTGTAACAAATCTCAAATCTATTAATGATCAAAACTATAATAGTTTAAGTGATGTAATTGTTGATAATTTTACTAAGAACTTGGAAACCTAAGTCTTTTAGTCTTTAAAAGTTTTTTGAAATAATCTGGTAAAAGTGCTGTATAGGTATACTTTTTATCCTTAATCATGAATTTAATTTGATAAGAGTGAAGCATTAAATTTTTATTAATAGCTTTATCTGTATTGCTAAATTTATATTTTTGATCTCCATAAATTGGGGAGCCTACTGCATATAATTGTTTTCTAAGTTGATGCTTTCTTCCAGTTATTGGTTTCATTTCAACTAAGCTACAAATTGAGTTTTTATCCAAAACTTTATATGTAGTTCTGGCTTTTTCTACTATTTCCTTATCATTATCATATCTTGTTAGGTCATCATTCCACTCACCAACATCTTTTTGTAATTCGCCATGGCATATAGCAAGGTAAGTTTTATGAACCTTTCTAAGTCTAAATAAAGAGGTTAATAACTGGGCAGACTCTCTATGCTTCGCCATAATAAAAACTCCAGATGTATCTTTATCAAGTCTATGTACGGAAAATGGTTTTGTGTCTTGAAAAATTTCACTACGTGCAAATATATCTACAAGATTTTTTTTAGATTTAGTCCCACCTTGAACTGAAATACCAGAGCTTTTATTAAGAACAATGAAATCATCATTGTTATCAATTATTAATTCCTCATTCTCTTTAATAACTTCTTCTGAAGGTATAAATTTAATTGTTTTTTGAATAATTGTTTCTTTAAAATCAAAATTAAACAAATCTATGGTGTCCCCTGTTTTTACCTTATGAGAGCTTTTTATTTTTTTACTATTAATTTTAACTTTTCCACTTTTTAAACTTTTTTCAATTAAGCCTTGAGGGTAATTACCTAGATTATTACGTATCCATCTATCGATACGCATATCGTTGAACGTTGGATCAACGTTAAAAGACTTTTTCATGATGATATGATTTTATATATAAAATTAAGCAGTAGCTAATTTTTTCTCTTCAACTTTATCTTTTGCTGGATCTTTTTTCTTTCTATCAACTCTTTTTGCCTCAACATCTCTATCAACAAATTCAATTACAGCCATTGGTGCGTTATCACCATACCTAAATCCTGCTTTGATAATTCTAGTATATCCACCGTTTCTTTTTTCATATCTTTTAGAAAGTGTTTTTGTCACTTTTCGGGCTGATGTGATGTCTTGTAATTTAGTCATTAATGTCTTCGTTGTTAGTAAAGTTTCTTTTTTACCTAAAGTAATTATCTTGTCAGCTTGAGGTTTTAGAAATTTAGCTTTTGGAAGTGTCGTAGTAATCTGTTCATATTTTATTAAAGAATTTAACATATTCTTTAATAGTGCTTTTCTATGTTCAGAAGTTCTATTTAACTTCTTATTAGCCATTCCATGTCTCATTAGATTTGCTCCTCTAACTTTTTAGACATTTCAGCTATATTTTCTGGTGGCCAATTTGGTATTTCCATACCAAGGTATAGGGACATACCTGTTAACACTTCTTTTATTTCATTTAATGATTTTCTACCAAAATTAGGAGTTCTAAGCATTTCTCCTTCTGACTTTTGAACAAGATCACCTATGTAAATAATATTATCATTTTTTAAACAGTTCATAGAACGAACTGATAATTCTAATTCATCTACTTTTCTTAGTAAGTTTTTATTAAACTCAGGCTCAGTGGAAACTTCTTTAACAGTAACTTCGACTGGCTCATCAAAATTAACAAACATATTTAGCTGATCTTGAAAAATTCTTGCTGAGTAAGCAACTGCATCTTCTGCAGAAATTGAGCCATTTGTTTCAACTTCCATTGTCAATTTATCATAATCTAATGCTTTACCTTCTCTAGCAGTACTTATCGAATATGAAACTTTTTTTACTGGGCTGTATAATGAATCTATGGCTATGAGCCCTAATGGTGGTTCCTCAGGTTTATTCATAACAGCAGGGGTGTAACCTTTGCCAGTACCAACATTCATTTCCATATGGAAATGTGTATTTTCATCTAAATTGCAAATTACTAGATCTGGGTTTAAAATTTCTATATCTGCAACTGTAACAATATCAGAAGCTTTAATTTCACCAGGTCCCTTTGCATCTAAAACAAGTTTTTTTATACTCTCAGAAGAACTTTTTAACGCTAAAGATTTAACATTTAAAACAATATCAGTTACATCTTCTCTTACTCCTTTGATGGATGTGAATTCATGTAAAACACCATCAATTTGAATTGAAGTTACTGCAGCTCCTCTTATTGATGAAAGTAAAATTCTTCTTAAAGAATTACCCAAAGTTAAGCCATAACCTTTTTCTAATGGTTCTGCTATAATTTTTGCGTGTGATTTATCCTCACTAATTTTAACATCTAATTGAGCTGGTTTAATTAATGCTTTCCAATTTTTAGCATTTACATTTAAACTTTCCATTTATTAAACTCTCCTTTTTTTTGGTGGTCTTACGCCGTTATGTGGCATTGGTGTTGTATCTTTTATAGAAAGGATTTTAAATCCTTTAGCCTGCAAAGCTCTTAAAGCTGTTTCTCTCCCAGAACCAGGTCCCTTAACTTGAACCGTTAATGTTTTCATTCCAAACTCAAGTGCTTTAGAAGCGGCAGCGTCAGCAGCAATTTGCGCAGCATAAGGAGTAGATTTTCTAGAACCTTTAAAACCCTTTTGACCAGCTGATGCCCATGAGATAACATTTCCATTGGTATCTGCAATCGAGATTATTGTATTATTAAATGTTGATTGAACGTATGCAATTCCGTTAAGAATATTTTTCTTAATTTTTTTTTTTTTTGAATAAGAGCTTTTTTTAGATCCTTTTGCTATTTTTTTTTCTATTTTTTTTTCAACAGGAGAATCTGGATTTTCTATTTTATCTACTTTAACCATAAATTTATTATTTTTTAAGTGGTGTTAGTTTTTTACCAGCAATAGCGATAGCTTTACCTTTTCTAGTTCTGGCATTACATCTTGTTCTTTGTCCTCTTACTGGAAGTTTTTTTCTATGTCTAGACCCTCTATAACAAGCAAGATCAATTAATCTTTTGATGGTTAAAGAGTAATCTCTTCTAAGATCACCTTCTACTTTAAAATTTGCATCAATATATTCTCTAATTTTTAAAATATCATCATCTGTTAATTCATTTATTCTTTTTGCATTAGGAATTTCTAATGAAGTACAAATTTGATTTGAAAATTTATCACCTATGCCATAAATGTAGGTTAGTCCTATGTGGACAAGTTTGTTTTGCGGAATGTTTACACCAGAGATACGAGCCATATTTTTGAAAATAAATTTAGCCTTTTATATAATAAGATGTTCTAAAGTCAACGCCTTAAACATTAAGAACATCATTGATTTTATTGGTAATTAGGTCAATTTCAGCAGCTCCGTCAATTTCTGTGAAATTAACATTTTTTGAGTAAAAATCTAGTACTGGTCTTGTTGTTTTCATATATGTTTCGTATCTACCTATAACTACGTCCAAATTATCATCTTTTCTCTTCTTAAGGTGCTCTTTACCGCATGGGTGTAATTCAATTTGTTCACTATTAAAAAATTCATTTAATGTCATATTACATTTCTCACATGTCATTCTACCCATAATACGTTTTTCAATAACTTCCTTTGAAACATTTAAAAAAATTATATGGCCAATAGTTTGATTAAATTCACCTAAAATAGATTCTAAGTTCTTTGCTTGTTCAACATTTCTAGGGTAACCATCAAAAATAATCCTATCTCTAAATTTAAGGTTAGTGATTGATTGTCTTAAAAGTTTATTTACTGTTTCATCTGAAGCAAATTTACCATTAGATATCAATTGTTCTATTTCTAAACCAAGAGGGGTTTTGAGCTTAACTTCTTCTCTTAATAGATTGCCCGTTGATAATTGAAAGTAGTTATGTTTTTTTACAATAAATTGTGCTTGTGTCCCCTTACCAGCTCCAGGGGGACCAAATAAAATAATATTCACTTTATTTATTTTCCGAATTTAGTCTTTTTAATCATTTGCTCATATTGAGAGCTCATTAATCTTGTTTGTATTTGAGTGACAGTATCTATTGCTACAACAACTACAATTAAAATTGATGTACCACCCAAGTAAAAGGGTATGGGGTAATTTGCAATCAAAAACTCTGGCATTAAACAAACTAGTGTCAGATAACAGGCTCCAATTGTAGTAAGTTTAGTAACAATTTTTTCAATATACATAGCTGTATTCTCACCAGGTCTGATACCAGGCACAAAACCACCATGTTTTCTTAAGTTGTCTGCTGTCTCAGTTGGATTAAATGTAATTGACGTATAAAAAAAAGTAAAAAATATTATACCTGATGCATATAAAATCATGTAGAGAGGTTGACCTTGAGTAAAATAAGAACTTAAATTTAAAAAAGTATCGTTGTCTGAAAAGCTAAAATTAGAAAAAGTTACAGGTAACAATAATAAAGCCGAAGCAAAAATTGCTGGTATAACACCTGCTTGGTTTATTTTTAAAGGTAAATGAGATGATTCACCACCATACATTTTATTTCCCATTTGTCTTTTGGGGTAATTTATTAAAATTTTTCTTAAAGCTCTTTCCATAAAAACAATAAACATAATCGTTGCAACTAATAATACAAAAATTCCAATAATCATAATTGTAGATACAGCGCCAGTTCTGCCTAGTTCAAATGTGGTTACTAAAGCTCTTGGAATTTCAGCCACAATTCCAGCAAAAATAATCAATGAAATACCATTACCAATACCTCTTTGGGTGATTTGTTCACCAAGCCACATCAAAAACATCGTCCCTGCAACAATAGTTGAAACTGTAGTTATTATAAAAAAAAGACCAGGATTAATAACCAAATCCGCAGATGACTGTAAACCAACTGATAAACCATAACCTTGAATAGTTGCTAATAAAACAGTTCCATATCTCGTTATTTGAGTAATTTTTGCTCTACCCGTTTCACCCTGTGCTTTTAAATTTTTAAAATAATCAGATACACCTGTTAATAACTGAACAATAATAGATGATGAAATATATGGCATTATTCCTAAAGCAAAAATAGCCATTCTACTCACTGCTCCTCCAGCAAAAACGTTAAACATTCCAAGTAAGCCTTTTTGATTGCCACTCATCATTGTTTGTAATTGCTCAGGATCAATACCTGGTATAGGAACAAAAGTACCAAATCTATAAACTGCTAAAATAAAAATACTGAATAATATACGATTTTTAAGATCATTAGTTTGAGAAGATGAGCTCATAATATCTTAATTATTTTTTTAACTGTACTGTTCCACCAGCTTTTTCTAATTTAACTACTGCAGATTTTGATATTAGATCAGCTTCTATGCTAACTTTATCTTTAATATCTCCAGTGCCAAGTATTTTTAATTTTTGAGAATTTTTATTTATTAATTTTAATTTTATTAGTAAAGTCATGTTTATTACATCGTTTGAATTAATAGTTTTCTCATCAATATATGATTGGATCTTTTCTAAATTCATTATTGCTATAATAGCTTGGTATCTCTTAATAGCATTAAATCCTCTTTTAGGTAGTCTTCTATATAATGGCATTTGACCACCTTCAAAAGCTTTAATAGCTACACCTGATCTTGATTTTTGACCCTTAACACCTCTTCCAGAAGTCTTACCTTTTCCAGATCCAATACCTCGACCAACACGCATTTTTTTTTTATATAAAACTTTTCCAGTAGTATTTAATGTACTCATTATCCTCTTTTTTCGATTACATCAGAAATTTTTTTATTTCTAATTGTTGCTATATGTTTTGGTGAATTTTGTTTTGAAAGGGCCTTCATTGTTGCTCTAATCATGTTATGTGGGTTTGATGTTCCCATAGATTTGGCTACTATATCTTTAATCCCCAAAACTTCACAAACTGCCCTAACAGGACCACCAGCAATAATACCAGTTCCTTTTGGAGCAGATCTTAAAATAATTTTTCCTGCACCATCTTTTCCATAAACATCATGATGAATAGTCCTTCCTTCTCTTAGAGGAATATGAATTAAAGCTCTTCTAGCAGTTTCATTAGCTTTTTTGATAGCATCAGGCACTTGTTTGGCCTTTGCGTGTGCTATACCGATTTTTCCAGCTTGATTCCCTACAACAACTAATGCAGAAAAACCAAATCTACGTCCACCTTTTACAACTTTGGTAATTCTATTAATGTGAACTAATTTTTCTACAATACCATCATCATTTTTTTTCTTAAAATCCATAATTAAAATTCCATTCCATTTTTACGTAACGTTTCAGCAAATGCTTTAACTCTACCATGATATTTATAAACCCCTCTATCAAAATAGATCTTAGTTATTTTTTTTTCTAGGGCTTTTTTCGCTAACTTTTCAGCAACAATTTTAGAAATTTCTATTTTATTAACTTTATCCATAGCCTTAATGTCTTTTTCAACCGAAGAAGAGGAGAGTAATGTGACGTTTTTTACATCATCAATTATTTGTGCAGATATATTTTTTAATGACCTGGAAATACTTAATCTGAATCTATCAGGAGAAGAAACTTTTTTTAATTTGTTGGTTACTCTAAATTTTTTTCTATCAATTGCTTTTAGTTTCATTATTTTTTCTTTCCTTCTTTTCTTAATATATGCTGTCCTTTTTCTCTAATTCCCTTACCTTTATAAGGTTCAGGTTTTCTAAAGGATTTAATTTTCGAACAAACCATACCAACTTGTTGCTTATCCGAACCACTCACTTTAACAGTAGTTTGTTTTTCAACTACAATTGTTATGCCTTCGGGTATATCAAAATTTATATCGTGACTGTAACCAAGTTGTAAATTTAATACTTTATCTTTTAATGCAGCTCTATATCCAACACCAACTAACTCAAGTATTTTTTCATAACCAGTACTAGAGCCGATCACGGCATTATTGATTAAACTTCTATTCATGCCCCATAGTCTTTTTGAATCTTTGTCTACTTTTTTTGGTTTTATTGAAATTTCTTTTCCATCAGTAATATTAAGATTAAACATTTCTAAATCAACATTAAGAGATTTTTTTCCTAATGGACCTTCGATATTTAGAACATTTCCAGACATTACTGCCTTAACTTTTTCGGGAATTGAAATACTTATTTTACCAATTTTAGACATTAAAATACCTTACAGATTATTTCACCACCAACTTTTTGTTTTCTAGCATCAACATCAGTCATTACACCCTTGGGAGTAGAAACTATTGCTACACCAAGCCCACCATTAATTTTAGGTAAACTGTCTGCACTTGAAAATATTCGTCTTCCTGGTTTTGATACTCTTTCAAAAGTACTGATAACTGGATTACCTGAATAATATTTTAGATCTATAGATAGAACTGGTTTCTTATCTTCAGTATTAATTTTATATTCTTTAATAAATCCTTCATTTTTTAGAATATCTGCAATTTTTACTTTAAAGTTAGAAGATGGTAGTGCAACTTTTTTATGATTTCTCACTAAAGCATTTTTTATTCTTGCAATCATATCTCCAATCGGGTCACTTAAACTCATATATTCCTTTCTACCAGCTCGACTTCGTCATGCCCGGAATTAATCCATGCAATCCTAAGTCTCTTAAAGCTATTCTTGATATTTTTAATTTTCTGTAAACACCATGTGGTCTTCCAGTGATTTGACACCTATTCATCACTCTGTTTTTTGCAGAGTTTCTAGGTAAATTAGATAATTTTTGTTGTGCTTTAAATCTTTCTTCTAAAGGAATTTTCTTATCCATAATAATTTTTTTCAAAGCTGATCTTTTTTTAAAAAGTCTATCTGAGAGCTTAATTCTTTTGTCATTTTTTTGAACCGCACTTACTTTAGCCATTTTAGTTGTCTCCTTTTTTAATAAATGGAAAATTTAATTTTTCTAAAAGTGCAAAACTATGATCTTTATTCATAGCAGCTATTACAACCACTACATCAAGACCTCTAATTTTGTCAATTCTATCAAAATTAACCTCAGGAAAAATGATATGTTCTTTTATTCCAAAAGTATAATTGCCAAATTTATCGAAACCTTTAGGCGACAAGCCCCTGAAATCTTTAATTCTAGGTAAAGCAATATTAACTAGTCTATCGATAAATTCATACATCTTGTTACCTCTTAAAGTAACTTTCAATCCTGCATTAGTGCCTTTTCTTGTTTTAAAGTTGGCAACAGATTTTTTAAATTTTGTAACAGTAGGTTTTTGTCCTGTAATTTTTCCTAAATCTTCTTCAGTAGACTTCATTATTTTTGCATCAGCACCATCAAGACCTAGACCCATGTTTATAACAACTTTTAGGACTTTCGGACCCTGAAAAGTATTTTTAAATCCTAATTTCTCTTTAAGTGCAGGTTGAATTTCTTTGTAATAAAGTTCTTTTAATCTTGGTATCATTATTTTTTAGCCTCAGTTTTTTTAATTTTTTCTTTTGCATCAATAAGTGCAAGGTTTGAAATATGAATAAAGCTTTCCTTAGAAATAATTCCACCCTTTTTTTCTTTTGTAGTTTTAACATGTTTTTTCACAATATTAATTCCTTGGACTTTTGCTCTGTTATTGGGTCTATCTATTTCAATAACTTCACCCTCTTTTTTTTTATCTCTTCCAGTTAATACTTTTACTTTAGAGCCTTTTTTAATCATTTTATAATACCTCAGGAGCCAGTGAAATTATTTTCATTTGACCCCTATTTCTCAATTCTCTTGTGACTGGACCAAAAATTCTGGTCCCAACAGGTTCGCCTTTCTCATCAACTAAAACTGCAGCATTGTTATCAAATTTAACTTTTGTACCATCTTCTCTATGAATTCCATATTTAACACGTACCACAACAGCTTTATGCACTGAACCTTTTTTAACTTTACCTTTTGGTATTGCCTCTTTTACAGCAACAACAATTGTATCTCCAATGCTGGCATATCTTCGCTTTGAACCACCTAAAACTTTAATACATTCAATTCTTTTTGCTCCAGTGTTGTCTGCAACTAACATTTCAGTTTGTACTTGTATCATTTAGAACCATCCATTACTTCAAATTTTTTATTTTTAGAGAAAGGTTTACATTCAATAATTGAAACCGTGTCTCCTGTTTTAAATTTATTGTTTTCATCGTGTGCATTGTACTTTTTTTTAACTTTAACAACTTTTTTTAAAACTGGATGAGAGTATTTTCTCTCAACAGCCACAGTAATAGTTTTATTTGGTTTGTCACTAGTAACTACTCCTGTTAATATTTTTTTAGGCATTCAATTTTTCCTTTAGTATTGTTTTTAATCTAGCTATTGTTTTTTTCGCTTGTCCAATTTTTGATGGATCTTTAATTTCAGAATTAATTCTTTGAAATCTAAAATTAAATAAATCTTTTTTTAATTTATCTATATTTTTTAAAACTTCGTCTTTAGATAATTTCTTAATTTCTTGTTTTTTCATACTATACAAATCTTTTTATAAATTTAGTTTTAATTGGTAGTTTTGCTGAAGCTTTATAAAGAGCTTCTTTTGCAATTTCTTCAGATACACCATCAATTTCAAATAAAATTCTACCTGGTTTAACTCTACATGCCCAATACTCTGGAGCACCTTTACCTTTTCCCATACGTACTTCAACTGGCTTCTTTGATACTGGAATATTAGGAAAAATTCTAGTCCAAACACGACCTTGTCTTTTCATATGTCTAGTTAAGGCAACTCTTGCAGCTTCAATTTGTTTTCCAATAATTCTTTCAGGCGCCATCGCTTTTAAAGCAAATGATCCATAATTGATTTTTGCAGCACGAGTGGCAGTTCCGTGGATTCTACCCTTATGCGCTTTTCTATATTTTGTTCTAACTGGTTGTAACATAATTATTCTTTAACCTCTTTAGGTACTGCCTTATTTGTTTCTTGACTGAATTCTCTTGCAAATACCTCGCCTTTATAAATCCAAACTTTAATTCCAATTATTCCAAAAGTTGTTAAAGCTTCAGCTTCATCATAGTCAATATCAGCTCTTAATGTATGAGAAGGAATACTACCCTCTCTCAACCACTCTGTTCTTGCTATTTCATTTCCACCGAGTCTGCCACTTATTGAAACTTTAATTCCTTTAGCACCTAACCTCATACAAGACTGCATGGCTCTCTTCATTGCTCTTCTGTAAGATATTCTTTTTATAAGTTGTTGGGCAATATTTTCAGCCACTAAAAAAGCATTAGTTTCTGGCTTTTTAACCTCTTTAATATTCAAAGATACTTCGTTGCTGGTAAATTTAGATAAATTATTTTTAATTTTATCAATATCACTACCTTTTTTTCCAATAACAAAACCTGGTCTTGAGGTATATATTGTAACAAAGCATTTATTTGAAGTTCTCTCTATCATTACTTTTGATACACCAGAGTTAACTACATTTTTTTTGATATGTGCTCTGATCTTGAAATCTTCAATTAAATAATTTCCAAAATCTTTCTTTTTAGCATACCAAACAGAGTCCCAACCTCTATTTACACCAAGTCTAAAACCTATTGGATTAACTTTTTGTCCCATGACTCTCCATTTGTTTTGCTTCTGATAATATAATTGTAATTGTTGAATATGGTTTTAAAATTGGTGCAGCCCTTCCTTTTGCTCTAGGTCTAAATCTTTTCATAACAACTTTTTTTCCACAATAAGCTTCTTTAACAATTAACTTATCTATATCGTATTGATTATTATTTTCAGCATTGGCAATTGCTGATGAAACAGTTTTTCTAATTTCTCTAGTAATTCTTTTTGCAGAAAATTGTAATTCTCTAATAGCAACATCAACTTTTTTTCCAACGATTGCCTTAAGGATTGGATTAAGTTTTCTTACACTAGATCTAATATTGTTATTAACAGATCTAACTGTGTCCACTTTTACTCTATTAATTTTCTTTTTCTTATTCATAATTATTTCTTAGCTGCAGTTGCAGGTTTGGCTTTTTTATCTGCTGGTGTATGACCAAAAAATGTTCTCGTCGGTGAAAATTCACCAAGTTTGTGTCCAACCATATCCTCAGAAATAGTAACTGGTATAAATTTTTTTCCATTATAAATCAAAAAACTTACTCCAATAAATTCTGGAATTATAGTTGATTTTCTTGACCAAGTTTTAATTGGCATTTTTTTTGGATCTAGCTTTTGTTTTTCAACTTTTTTAATTAAACTCTCCTCAACAAAAGGACCTTTCCATACTGATCTAGCCATTATTTTTTAGAATCCTTTCTTTTGTTTCTTTTTTTGACAATAAATTTGTTTGTTCTTGCATTAGTTCTTGTTTTTAATCCTTTAGCACCTTGGCCTGTCGGTGATACTGGATGTCTTCCACCAGCACTCTTACCTTCACCACCACCATGTGGGTGATCAACTGGGTTCATCACAACCCCTCTAGTATGTGGTCTTCGACCTAACCATCTTGATCTTCCAGCTTTTCCTATCTTAATATTTTTTTGGTCAGGATTAGACAAAACACCAATTGTTGCCATGCATCTTGAATCAATTTTTCTAACTTCACCTGAGGTCATTTTTACTAATGAATAATTTCCATCTAAACCACTAATGGTAACAGAAGTACCAGCAGATCTAGCGATTTTTCCACCACCACCTGGTTGTAATTCAACATTGTGAACATTTACACCAACTGGGATATCTCTTAATGGCATACAATTTCCAACTTTAATTTCTTTGGCAGATCCATTTTCCACAACATCACCAACATTTATTTTTTGAGGAGCTAAGTAGTAAAAATGAGTTCCATCTTCAAACTTAATTAACATAATATAACATGATCTATTTGGGTCATACTCAATACGCTCAACAGTACCAGATACATCGAATTTTTTTCTGTAAAAATCAACAAGTCTATACATTTTCTTATGCCCACCACCTGACATATTTCTAGACGTGATGTGACCATTGTTATTTCTTCCACGCATTGCATTTTTAGGTTCAACAAGCATTTTAAATGGTTTGCCCTTCCATAGACCCGTTCTGTCAACAAGAACGGTTCCTCTAGTAGATTTTGTATATGGTTTGAATGTTTTTAATGCCATTATTTAAATTCCTGTTGTTAGATCGATACTTTGACCTTTTTTTAGAGTTATAATTGCCTTTTTATATCCTTGAATATTTA
>Ga0209383_1000923_pt1 | contig 19433 bp, 18 predicted proteins | sample CoawatmetaG02DNA_FD_187510 | JGI IMG/M metagenome (GOLD analysis project Ga0209383, IMG submission 187510) | Marine microbial communities from the West Antarctic Peninsula - Coastal water metaG029-DNA (SPAdes) (version 2) | ecosystem: Environmental > Aquatic > Marine > Coastal ... | reverse complement strand
ACAGGTGTAATAAAAAAAAAGACTGCGTGCAGCAGCCTTTAAAGGGACTTTTTTGGAGAATTAAACCTGCCGAACGTTAACCTGCAATACCAACAAATACAGGAGTAATTTCTATACAGTTTGGTGTCGCCGGTTTGGGCACCAACCGGAGCAACTTAGCTTTATGTGTTTCTCCATAAGCGTTAACCGCTAGAGTAGATTCACGGGTTGCAGATAAAAAATCTGAACCTGGCTGAGTTTGTGCAGTGGCCATAACAACCTCCTATAGAGAAACAGTTCGCATGCTGGACCCAGTTAGATTTCTCTTTTGGCTCCAACAAATTCACTATAGCATCCGCGCAAAAAAATGTAATGGAATAAAAAACGATATTTTTATAACTTTTAATTATAAGTAGCTGCTGCACTATACCATAAATTGACTACACCAACTTAAAGCGGGTGTTGGCTACCAGTAAGGCCGCATCAACGCCAGTGCTAGCAGACTGATTAGCTCTAGCCCAAATATTAATCGACCGATTACCCGTGCGACAGAACGCCAACACTTTACCTGAAGACTGCTGCACAGCATCAGCCATCTGAGAGACGGCCTGTTGGGGAAAGTTCATACCAATAATGGGAATAAAGTAGTACTTCAAGCCTAATGCTTCGGCCGCAGCCTGCAATTTTAAATTGTTGGATGGGTGACCCTCTTCACCATCAGGGCGGTTATTAATTATAGTAGTGATTCCTTGAGCTTTAATATTGGCCATGTCTGTTTCTGAAATTTGCGGTGCTACGGCAAAAGTATCACTTACTTTGGTAATATCCATCGTTGGCTTTTCCTGGAGTTAATGTATTGAGTGCTGGTGTTTTATATATTTACTTACTCTAATGTAAAGGGGGTGTTATTACAAATAGCGGCCATGAACTTTGACAGGTTATCACACTGCTCGGTTTGGTAGAAAGCCAACGTGCACACACAAACAAGCCCAGGCATGCTCACTAAAAATTGCATGCCTAGGCTTGTTTAACGATTTAACTAAATTTAACCAAATTTAAAAGCTAGGCTGTAATGCGTGTAATTGCCCCATCGATAGCATCTACTATTTCGTCTAATTCAGATTGAGTGGCTATTAGCGCAGGGCTTAAACACAGGGTGTTGTTATGGCTAGTAAAGCTGCGATTAGTGCGCCCAATAATGACACCATTTGCCATACAGTCACCAGCAACTGCGATCGCTATACTCTCGTGAACCGGTTCACGAGTACCACGGTCTTTGACCAATTCAACACCTTGAAATAAACCTTTACCACGAACATCACCGATTATTGGGTGCTTATCTTTTAGCTCATGTAAGCGCTTGTTTAAATAATTGCCCATAACCACAACATTTTCTAGAAGGTTTTCGTCTTCTATAATACGCATATTTTCTAATGCAGCTGCCGGGCCAGCCGTGCAGCCACCAAAGGTTGAAATATCACGGAAGTAGTCCATGGGATCAGAGGAGTCAGTTTTAAACGTGTCAAATACCGCTTCAGTTGTTACTGTGCAGGAAATTGCGGCATAACCACTGGCTACACCTTTAGCCATAGTGACAATGTCAGGGAGTACGTTAAAGTGCTGATAACCAAACCATGTGCCAGTGCGGCCTAAACCACAGACTACTTCATCCATAATTAACAACACATTATATTTGTCACAGATGCGGCGAATTTCTTCAAAATAACCCTGTGGCGGAACAATGACACCACCACCAGCGGTAATAGGCTCTAGAATAACTCCACCTACGGTGTCTGGACCCTCGCGCAGAATCACGTCTTCCATAGCGCGTGCAGCTTGAATACCAAAGTCAGATTCACCCCCATTGTCGGCATGATAAGCAGAACAATGTGGAATCTCCACAAAACCTGGCGTAAAAGGCCCATATTGGTTTTTACGTTCATGCTGACCCGTAGAACTTAACGCCGTAATCGTAGTGCCATGATAATCACGATCGCGGTAGAGAATCTTATGCTTTTTGCCACCATATTTTTTGGCAGAAATTTGGCGCACAATCTTATAGGCTTTTTCGTTTGCTTCAGAACCAGAGTTAGAGTAATAAACCCGGCTCATACCTGGCATCTTGTCAATCAAGTGCTTAGCAAACAAAGCCCCAGGCAAGGTACCTGCGCTGTTAGCGAAATAGTTAAGCTTAACCAATTGATCGCGTACTGCATTCGCAATCGATTCACGGCCATAGCCTACGTTTACAGTCCACACAGCGCCAGAAACACCATCAAGATATTCTTTGCCCTTAGCGTCGATTACTCGCATTCCCTTGCCTTCAACAATCATAAACGGATCGTTTTCTTCTAGAGATTTATGCTGTGTAATATGGTGCCATACGTGATTGCGGTCATCTGCTAGGGCATCTTTTGTATCGTAGCTATTTACGTCGTATTTCATGGTTAAGACTCCAACTATAAAAGGCCCCATACAAGTTAGGGCCGTGCACTATATTAGGGCATTGGCCCATTTAAAGCCAAGCTTACTGGTAAAGTTAAGCCACGTCCTAGAACCAGTTAAAAGTAACGGGTGATACCAAACCTTGCCTAAATCAGTTTTTAACAAAAATCATTAGATTTTTACCTATACACACTTTAGAATTAGCCAACTAAAGTCTAACGAGCCACCACATGAGCCACCCCCTGTTCATCTTGGATGCTGGATTAAATGCCAGCTTACAACAGCAACTGCGCCAGCAGATTGCCAAGGCTATTTTAGATCACCACATTCCCTTAGATTCACCTTTACCGTCTAGCCGAAAATTGGCCAAACAACTGAATGTAGCGCGCAATACCGTAGTACTGGCTTACGAACACTTATTAGATGATGGTTACCTTATTGCACGAGAGCGAAGTGGTTATTTTGTTAACCCGGAGATCTTAAACCATAACGTACAGCTAGAGTCTCTGTCAGACGAACGTCATACTTTGGGTACTAAGCCAGATTGGCAGGGCCGCTTTAAATTACATCCAACCGAGCAAGATAATATAACTAAACCTGCAGATTGGCAGAACTATCAATATCCATTTATATACGGCCAATTTGATCCAGACCTATTCCCTACCAACCACTGGCGTGAATGTTGCCGTGACAATGTCAGTGTCCCTGCTATACGTAGTTGGGCTGCCGACCACTTTGTGGCTGATGACCCCATGCTTATTGAGCAAATTCATACGCGCATTCTTCCCCGCCGCGGCGTTTGGGCAGCACCAGAGGAGATATTAATAACCATAGGCTGCCAGCACAGCTTATACATGCTAGCCAAACTGTTGCTTGATAAAAATACCACCATGGGCTTAGAAGATCCGGGTTATGTGGACATGCGCAACATTGCTAGCCTTAACCCTTCCAAGCTTAAAGCGCTACCTATTGATGAGGAGGGTCTTATTGTAGATGAGGGCCTTGCAGAATGTGACTGCGTGTATGTCACACCAAGTCACCAATATCCGACCACAGTCACTATGCCCTTAGACCGTCGTCGTAAGCTTTTAGAAATGGCTAGCCAAGAAGATTTTCTTATTATTGAAGACGACTATGAATGTGAAGCAAACTTTCATCAAGCGCCCTCACCTGCTCTAAAAAGCTTAGACAAACACGGACGTGTTATTTACATTGGCAGTTTTTCTAAAACTTTAGCCCCTGGCTTACGGATTGGTTACCTCGTTGCAAGCAAAGAATTAATTGCCGAAGCACGGTCTTTACGACGCTTAATGATTCGCCACCCACCCGCTAACAACCAACGAAGTATCGGCTTATTTATTGCACGAGGTTATTACGATTCATTAGCTGCAACTTTGGTAAAAGCCTACCAAGAGCGTCACAAGATTATGGCAGAAGCCCTACAAAAGCACATGCCTGGGTTAGCCGAACAGCCTACTTTTGGGGGTTCCTGTTATTGGGTTAAAGGCCCAATAAACCTAGATGCTAGGGCGCTAAAGGCACAAGCTGCAGAACACGGCATTTTAATTGAAGCAGGTGATATTCACTTTTTAGGTGATACTCCACCATTAAATTACTTCCGCTTGGGTTACTCGTCTATTAACCCTAAACTAATAGAGCCTGGAATTGAGAAGCTTGCTCAAATTATGCATCAAATGGTGCTTTCTCAGACCAGTTAGGCAACCTTAAGCCAGCTTAATAAGCACCAAGCCAGAACAGATAACCGCCGCTGAGATCCACCTGCTACGCCCCAGTGTTTCCTTAAACATGTAGGTACTTAACAATGCACCGAATAGTACAGATGTCTCCCTTAAGGCAGCAACAATAGCAACTGGGGCCTGAGTCATGGCCCACAAACAGATCCAATAAGATGCCATAGACATAGCGCCACCGCCAATGGCAACGAACCAATGCTGAGTTAAGCTCACTACAAACACTTTAGGGTTATAGCGGTAGGCCCAAACAGTAGCGATCATGCCGTCTAAAAAGAACATCCACACCACAAAACTATTGAGGTGACCTATTTTGTTCACTGTATAGCCGTCCACCATAGTGTAGCCAGCAATCCACAACCCAGTTACCACAGCGTAGTAAAAGCCTGCAGTTAAAGGTTTTCCTCGCTTAAAGCGAGCCAGAATTGCTACTCCGCTGGTGATTAGTAACACTGCTACAATCTGAATTCGGGTAAATTCTGCGCCAAAAAACACCAAGCTAGCTAGGAGAACCCATACTGGGCCGCTACCTCTAGCAATAGGATAAACTTGGCCAAAATCACCTTGGGTGTAGGCTTTCACTAGAAACACCTTATAACCAAAGTGTAAACCTAAAGTGCCAATCAACCAGGGCCACATTTGAGCCGGTGGAAAATCTACAAAGGGTATTAGCACTAGCGCCACAATGCTGATACACACCATAATTAATCCCATAGCAATAATGGGTTCGGCATTTATTTTAACTAAGGCATTCCAGCCAGCATGCAGCGCAGCCGCTAGCAACACTGCAAAAAATACTTCTAGGGGCATGCGCTTAAAGCCTTTATGATTTTTGACTCAAATAATGGGCATAAATTACCGCAAGAGCGGCAGAGGCAAGCCTAGCTGCCGGGGGGTCTGCACGAGAAGTAAGCATTACAGGCACCCTTGCCCCCATCAAAACGCCCGCCGCAGTGGCCCCATTAAAGTACACCATTTGTTTAAAGATAGCGTTGCCTGTTTCGATATTAGGCACTAGAAGCACATCTGCATAACCTGCAACAGGGCTGTCTATACCTTTTAGTCTAGCCGCTTCTGGCGACACAGCACCATCAAAAGCTAAGGGGCCAAACACTTCAGCTGCAAGGTGATCTTGCTCCAACATAGCTCCTAAGAGTTCTTTAGCATTAAAGCTAGAAGGCATCGCTTGAGTCACCACCTCTGTTGCTGACAGCAAGGCAATTTTTGGCTTTGCATTACCTAAAGCGTGCATAACATCTGTTGCACCGCGCAGAATACTCAGCTGGGTCTTGGTATCAGGCAATACATTAACTACGGCGTCGGTAATACATAGAACACGACTATTCCCTGGCACCGACATATGAAATAAGTGGCTTAATCGCTCGCCTGTTCTTAGCCCATGTTGTTTATTCAACAGTGCCCGAATCAGCACGTCTGTATGTACATTACCTTTCATCAATAGCTGCGCAGTACCTTGATGTATGCATTGCACTGCTTTTTCGGCTGCATCTTCTTCGCCATTACTTGCGATAAGCTTAAAACGACTAATAGGCCAATCAATGGCCTTTGCTGCAGCATGAATAGCAGTTTCATCACCAACTAATACGGGTACAATAATACCCGCCTCAAAGGCCAACTTGGCACTTTCTAAGGCCAGTTCAGAACCGGCATTAACGACAGCTGTCGTCATGGCTGGCAATGCTTGAGCTTGTTTAAGCAGTTGCGGTGGACATACTGGCGTTAGGTGACTAAGCATAAAAATAGGTTTCCAGTTAAACGGGTTTATGTCGCCGCGGCAATCGCAAACGTGGCATTAACTGAGACATCAGCATTCCCACCAAGATTAAACCACATCCCAATAAACCTTTGGGTGGCAACACTTCATTTAGTAGCAAAAAGCCACCTATGACAGCAAAAACGCCTTCTGAACTCAAAATAATAGCTGCGTGAGATGGGTGGGCATGCTGCTGTGCTATGGTTTGCAGGGTGTACGCTATACCCGTAGACATAACGCCAGCAAATAAAAGTGGTACAGCTGTTGAAGCAATCATTTCCCAAGTAAGCTGTTCACTATACAAAGCCAAACCCATGGCTAAAATACCTGCGACAAAAAATTGGATTAAAGACAACTTCACAGTATCCATTTTTGATGCAAGGTAGCCAATCATTAACACATGTCCGGCAAATGCCACTGCACAAATTAGCTGTAAGGTGTCGCCTTTACTAAGGGTAAAGTCTTCGTTAATGCTCAAAAGATACAATCCCCATAATGCAACAACAGCACCAACCCATGTACCTAAGCCAGTTTTCATACGGAAGAAAAGTCCAATCAGAGGCACAAAAAAGATATACATCCCAGTAATAAAGCCAGCCTTACCTGCAGTGGTGTATTGTAATCCTACTTGTTGAAACGTAGCCCCTACAAATAAAAGGCAACCAGCCGCCAAACCTCCCAACATTAATGCTTTGTTAGACGATTTAAGCTCATTCTCTTGATCAATAGTTTTAGCCTTATTCCGACCTATCCACAGCACCACAGGAACTAAAGCAACTACACCTATAAAAAACCGTAAGCTGTTGAACCAATGTGGCCCCATTGTTTCCATACCCACACGCTGGGCAACAAAGGCAAAACCCCAGATACCAGCAGCCAGTAGCATTAATAAATTAGCCTGTATGGCTTTATTGTTCATATTTAACGTCCTTGTTAGTGTTCACTAAATTAGCTTTAGTAGGTATTCCACTATGAAAGCGGAACATTGAGTCTTCAGCACAAATAAGTTGCACTTCTAGGTCCCGCACCAAAGCAATACGCTGATGATAATCCTGCAATCCTGTGGCGCCAGGCTCCATTGCCACATCTAGGGCTAAAGACAAGTAATCTTGATAATGCCTCGCTTCAGATTTTAATAATGAGGAGTAGAACTTAGCCAAGGATTCGTCCAAGTGGGGTATCAGCGCTTCAAACCGCTCGCACGACCTAGCTTCAACAAACGCGCCCACTATTAAGGTATCCATTAACTTAGCTGGCTCATGTGTACGCACTAGTTGCCGCAGCCCGCCAACGTAGCGACAAGCATCTAGGTGATCATAAACGATGCCACGCTGCCGCATTATTCGGCAGACTTGTTCAAAGTGGATCAGTTCTTCTTTGGCTAGGCGCGACATTTTAGTCAACAAATTGGCGCGAGTTGGATGACGAAACATCAACTGCATAGCCGTTGATGCGGCTTTCTTCTCACAATGAGCGTGGTCGATAAGCAACAAATCTTGTTCTTGTAACGCTTTTTCAACCCAGGCTTTGGGGGTACTACACCCTAAAAACTGCTTTAGTTCCGATAGTGGCACAAACTTAACCTAAGACTAATTGTATAAACGAGCCGCATTGTACCCACAGAGGCTAACAGCGTCTAGGACTACCCACCTAGGGATTACCCGTGTTAAAAAAATGACCAATAAATACACTGTATAGATAGAAATTATTAGTAATAATATCAATAAGTTAAACTTATTAACTAAACTAATGCACATGCCCTAGAACTAGAGATAAGCAGGCATTTATGATACCATTATGGAAGATATACGAGTTAAATTGATTATTTCTTTGAACCATCGACATTTAAGGTTCAAGGCCATTAGAGGCTAGACCATGTTAGAAGCTTACCGTACCCATGTTGCCGAGCGAGCCATTCAAGGCATTCCCCCCGAGCCACTTAGTGCAGAACAAACAGCAGACCTTGTTGAACTACTAAAAAACCCACCTACCGGTGAAGAATCTACACTAATAGATTTGCTACGCAATCGTGTGCCTGCTGGGGTTGACCAGGCCGCCTACGTAAAGGCGAGCTTTTTGTCAGCCATTACCACAGGTGACGTAACGTCTAGCCTAGTGAGCCCGGTTGAGGCAACCGAAATTTTAGGTACCATGTTAGGTGGTTACAACATTGAAGCACTAATTGCCTGCTTAGATAATGACGATTTAGCAGCCACTGCAGTTACAGCACTGTCTCATACTTTATTAATGTTTGACGCCTTTCATGACGTAGATGAAAAAGCCAAAAATGGCAACGCTTATGCCATGCAAGTGATGCAATCATGGGCGTCTGGCGAATGGTTTACTTCCCGCAAGCAGTTAGAAGATAAGATCACCTTAACCGTATTTAAAGTGACTGGAGAAACTAACACTGATGACCTTTCCCCAGCACCAGATGCTTTTACTCGCCCAGATATTCCACTGCATGCCAATTCAATGTTCAAAATGGAACGCGATGGAATTAAGCCTGACGATCATGGCACTACTGGGCCCCTCAAACAGATTGAGACCATCAAGGCTAAAGGCTTTCCCGTGGTTTATGTAGGTGATGTTGTGGGCACGGGTTCTTCGCGTAAGTCGGCAACCAACTCAGTATTATGGTTCTTCGGCGACGACATTCCAGCAGTGCCCAATAAAAGAGCCGGTGGCTTTTGCTTTGGGTCAAAAATTGCGCCTATTTTTTTCAACACAATGGAAGATGCAGGTGCACTGCCTATAGAAATGGACGTATCTAATATGCATATGGGGGATGTGATTGATATCTACCCATATAAAGGCATTGTGTCTAACCATGAAACAGGCGAAGAGCTTAGCCACTTTGAGCTCAAAACTAATATTATTTTAGATGAAGTTAGAGCTGGCGGACGCATTCCACTAATCATTGGCCGTGGCCTTACGGACCGAGCCCGCACCGCGCTGGGAATGGCTGCGACAGATGTTTTCCAGGTGCCTAAACCCCCTGTAGACTCGGGCAAAGGCTACACCTTGGCCCAAAAAATGGTGGGTAAGGCCTGTGGCACTTTAGGAATTCGCCCTGGCACTTACTGCGAGCCAAAAATGACCACCGTAGGCTCCCAAGACACCACTGGGCCAATGACCCGTGATGAATTGAAAGACCTTGCTTGTCTAGGCTTTTCAGCAGACCTAACCATGCAGTCATTTTGCCATACAGCAGCCTACCCTAAGCCAGTTGACGTGAAAACCCATCACACACTACCTGACTTCATCATGAACCGTGGCGGTGTGTCTTTGCGCCCTGGTGATGGTGTTATCCACTCTTGGCTTAACCGTATGCTGCTGCCAGACACCGTAGGTACTGGCGGTGACTCGCATACTCGCTTCCCTTTGGGTATTTCTTTCCCTGCTGGCTCTGGCTTAGTTGCCTTTGCCGCTGCCACAGGTGTTATGCCCTTGGACATGCCTGAATCAATATTAGTGCGCTTTAAAGGTAAACGTAACCCAGGCATTACTCTGCGGGACTTAGTTCATGCCATTCCTTACTTTGCCATTGAACAAGGCCTACTTACAGTAGAGAAAGCAGGAAAAGTTAACGCCTTCTCTGGCCGGGTTTTAGAAATCGAAGGGTTAGAAGACCTCTCTGTAGAGCAGGCCTTTGAACTATCGGACGCTTCGGCAGAACGTTCAGCCGCCGGTTGCAGCATCACTTTAAATGAAGCTCCTGTCGCAGAATACTTACGTTCTAATGTAGTGATGCTTAAGTGGATGATCGCTGAAGGTTATGGTGACAAACGCACTATTGCTCGTCGTATTTTGGCGATGGAAGCATGGTTAGCTGACCCGCAGCTAATGCGTGCAGATAGTGATGCAGAATATGCTGAAGTGCTTGAAATTGACTTGGCAAAAATTAAAGAACCTATATTATGTGCGCCCAACGATCCAGACGATGCTCGTTTGTTATCCTCTGTTGCCGGCCAAAAAATTGATGAAGTGTTTATCGGCTCCTGCATGACTAACATTGGCCACTTCCGTGCAGCTGGTAAGTTACTTGAAGCTGCTGGTGGAGCCATTCCAACACGTATGTGGATTGCGCCGCCCACTAAAATGGATGCCGCTCAACTGTCTGAAGAAGGTTATTACAACATCTTTGGCAAGGCTGGTGCGCGAATTGAGATGCCAGGGTGTTCCTTATGCATGGGTAACCAAGCGCGAGTTGCAGACGACTCTACTGTGGTATCTACTTCCACTCGAAACTTCCCTAACCGTTTAGGTACTGGAGCCAATGTATTTTTGGCATCAGCAGAACTTGCGGCTGTTGCTGGAGTAAATGGTGAATTGCCTACGCCTAGCGAGTACTTTAAGTATGCAAATAAGCTAGACACCATGGCTGACGAAGTCTATCGCTACCTCAACTTTGACCAACTAGCAGATTATACTTCTGCTGCAGACAAAGTGATTCCAACGATAGAAGTTGCTTAAACGTTAATTAAGCTTCAGCACAAAAAAGCCCTTATTCTATTATAAAATAAGGGCTTTTTTGTCTCTTCATCACTGCTTTAACATTAATTTACTAGAGCTTAGATAGGGCCTGAGCCAAATCCTGTTGAATGTCTTGGTAGTCTTCTAACCCCACTGACACCCTAATTAAGTTATCTTTTATACCAGCTAATGCACGAGATTCCTCTGTCATCTTGCTATGAGTGGTGCTAGCAGGATGAGTGATAGTAGATTTTGCATCACCAAAATTTCCAGTAATTGAAAACAGTTTCGTATCATCTATACAGCGCCATGCAGAAGACCTGTCCCCTTTCACTTCAAAAGAAACCACCGCACCAAACAACCGTTGTTGTTGTTTTGCCAGCTCGTGCTGGGGGTGACTTTCTAAGCCAGGGTAAAATACTCGTTCTACTTGAGGTTGCCCTTCTAGCCAACGTGCAAGCTTTACGGCACTGGAGCAATGGGCCTGCATCCGCAAAGACAAGGTTTCTAAACCATTAATAAACACCCATGCGTTAAATGGGCTCATAGCAGTGCCCACGGTGCGTAGAAAGCTAAACACAGGCTCCATATGCTCTTCACTGCCTATGGCTACACCCCCAACACAGCGACCTTGGCCATCTATGTATTTAGTTGCTGAGTGCATTACAATATCAGCACCTAGTGCTAATGGGTTTTGCAATACTGGAGTGCAGAAGCAATTATCAACCACTAGTAGCGCATTGTGACTGTGAGCTAACAAAGCTAAAGCAGCAATATCACCCACTTCTCCAAGAGGGTTAGAAGGCGACTCTAAAAATAACGCTTTAGTATTAGGCGTAATAGCGGCCTGCCAGGCTTGGCTATCTGCAGGGCTAACATAAGTGGTGCTGATTCCTAGCTTAGCAAAAACATTGTCAAATAAACCAACAATAGAGCCAAAAATACTGCCCGACGATACAATATGATCGCCTTGCCTAAGGTGGCCTAAAAAGATACTTGTGAGTGCAGCCATACCCGAACTTGCTGCAACGGCTCTTGCTCCACCTTCCATAGTGGCTATACGCTGTTCAAAAGTGCGCACCGTTGGGTTGGTGAAACGAGAATAGATATTACCCTCAGTTTTGCCACTAAAACATTCAGACGCTTCCTCAGCACTGCCATAGATAAAACTAGACGTGGCATAAATGGCATCATTATGTTCTTGCTCTAAACCAGACATAGAGCCTGATCTAATGGCTTGAGTGCCTAGCGCAGTGTTTTTTAAATGCTCTTTTTGGCGTTGCTGTCTTTGGTTTAGGCTTGTTTTTTTCATGTTACAACTTACTTTGCATATTAGTCGCTAGAGAAACGTCATCATCGATCACATTAACTTGATGCATTGTATTATCATTGCGCACAGCTTCCAAGTTAGCTAAATAAGCTTCATCCACATCACCCGTTACGTATTTTCCGTCAAACACAGAACAGTCAAAGTTAGCTATATCACTACCACCACCTTGGGTTGAACGAATCAAATCTTTAAGGTTTTGATAAATCATACGGTCTGCGCCAATAATATCACCCACTTCTGCATCAGTACGCCCATAGGCGACTAGTTCATCAACAGAGGGCATGTCGATACCATATACATTGGGGAAACGCACAGCAGGCGCTGCAGAAGCAAAATAAACTTTTTTGGCCCCCATTTCACGTGCCATTTCTATAATCAGGGTTGACGTGGTACCACGCACAATAGAGTCGTCCACTAACAATACATTTTTACCGCGAAATTCAAGCTCAATTGGATTTAGCTTCTGACGCACAGACTTTTGCCGCTGAGTTTGCCCCGGCATAATAAAAGTACGGCCAATATAACGATTTTTAATATAGCCTTCACGTATTTTCACCCCAAGCTTGCTAGCAAGCTCAACAGCTGACGTACGGCTGGTGTCAGGAATGGGAATCACTACATCAATGTCGTGATCTGGCCAATCTCGTAATATTTGATCCGCCAGGTATTCACCCATTTTTAAGCGCGCTTTGTACACAGAAATTCCATCCATGACAGAATCTGGCCTAGCCAAATACACGTATTCGAATAAACATGGAGACAGCATTGGGTTTTCTGCACACTGACGAGTGAATACCAGCCCGCCCTCGGTTATGTAGATACACTCGCCAGGCTCTAAGTCACGCACCATAGTGTACCCGGCAGAGTCTAGAGCAACACTTTCAGAGGCAACCATATATTCTGTGCCAAGTTCAGATTCACGTTTACCATAGCATAATGGGCGAATTCCAAACGGGTCGCGCATACCCACAATGCCAATGCCCGTAATCATAGCTATAACCGCATAGCCTCCTACACAGCGTCGATGTACCTGACGCGCAGCATAGAAAATATCTTCTTCGCTAGGGACTAACTGGCCAATGCGTTGAAGTTCATGGGCAAATACGTTAAGCAGCACTTCAGAGTCTGAATTAGTATTAACGTGCCGTAGATCAGCCTTAAATATGCTTTCAGAAAGCTCTGTAGCATTGGTTAAATTGCCGTTATGGGCTAAGGCAATGCCATAAGGTGAGTTAACATAAAAAGGTTGCGCTTCAGCAGCGCTAGAACTTCCAGCTGTGGGATAACGCACATGGCCAATACCCATATTACCCACTAAACGTCGCATATGCCGGGTACGAAAAACGTCTCGTACCAAGCCATTATCCTTGCGTAAAAAGAACCGGCCATCATGGCAGGTTACCATTCCAGCAGCATCCTGACCACGGTGCTGCAAAAAAGTCAGGGCATCATAGATTTCCTGATTAACATAAGACTTGGCAACAATACCAACGATACCACACATGCTTAAACCCTCATTACAACGCTACAGGAGCGCTGGCGGCAACAGGTCTAATAGACCAGAAGCACTACTCGACATTTTATAGGACCACTCATCAACCAAGATAAAGTGAGGAATAATCAAAGAACTCTGCCACCATGTGTCGTTGCTTACTGGCGTTAGTGACAGCAGAGACACTATGACAATCACCAACAAACAACCCCGCACAATACCAAACACCATACCAAATAAACGATCAGTACCCGTTAGACCGGTAGCAGAAACTAAACGAGAAAAGACATTATTGATAAGTGCACCGACTACTAGAGTGGCAGCAAACAAAATAGCAAACGCAGCAATCAAACGAAATTGCGGCTGGTCGATCCAATCGATCATAAAACCACTCAGTTTGAACGAAAATAAACGTGCAACAAAAAAAGCTGCCACCCAACTCGCCAAGGACAGTAGTTCTTTAACAAAACCGCGTAGCAAACCAAAAACGCAAGAAACAGCGATTATGGCAACAAGTATCCAGTCAAAAACGTTGAGGCTTTCCATACATAACCTTGATTAAACGACCCGTTAACATGCTTAAGAAGAGCGTCCTGCTATAGCTTCTCTACTTGGTATAAAGTGACCATGCCGGTCATTTTAAACTTATTTTTTAACTTTTCCTGTAAAGCTTCAGCTTTTGGCCTATCTAACTCTGGGCCCACAAGCACTTTAAAAAGCGCACCATTAGGCACCATATAAGCAGCAAAACCAGCCTTAATAACCTTATCCTTTAACCGAGCTGCATTAGACCGCTTGCCAAAGTTACCCAATTGCACAACCCACCCGTTGGGCAACCCTTGTGGGTTCAGCAAACTATCACTTGACGTAAGCTTGGTCATATTAGTATTTTGTGTGTTAGTGGTTGATTCTTCTACAGCAATAATTGGGCTCAACTCAATTACCTGTAAGCTGCTCGGATCAACAGTTTCGAGGGCATTGCCCACGCCAAGAGACTCAATTACATGAATCACCTCAACTTCAGGAATTGGAGGCTGTTGGTGGGTAGATTGGTATTGTTCTAGGCCTGCGCCATCTAGCCAAAATGGCAATATAATCGCAGCCAAGCTCAACAGCATGACACTACCTACGATACGATGCTTCACTGTTGCCTCCACTAATTTTCTTCCTCTTTACGCTAATGCTACTTAGGACTCAATAAAAGCCAGTACTGCTCCAACGGTTACAAACGAACCGAAGACAATTACCCTGTCTTTTGTTGACGCCATTGATATGGCCTGACTAAACGCTTTAACTGGGGTGTCGCAAGCTGAAACTTGGGCAGCAGCAACACCACATTTAGCTGTTTCTTCAGCAAGCACTGCACTGGATAAACCCCTTATGCCTTGGCTGCTTGCAAGCATCCAGTGATCAAAGGTCTGGCTTAAAGCTGCAATGACTTGCTGATAGTCTTTATCACTTAACATAGCCAATACAGCGATAGTTTTGCCCTCACAGGCTTCATTGTCTAACGTAGTTGCTAAATTCTGCGCCGCTTGTGGGTTGTGGGCAACATCTAAAATGAGTTGCTTGCCTTGCCATTCCAACCTTTGAAAGCGACCTATTAAACGCGCCTTAGTTAACCCTGAGACGATATCAGCAACCTTGATATCGTAGCTTAAACAGCTAACGGCCTGCACCACTGCTGGCATATTCATAGCAGGTAATTTGGTTTCAGGCAAGTTAACGGTTAAACCAGAGCTATTACTCCAAGTGTGATTTTCAACTTTGAAATCAACACCGTTCTGAAAACACTGAGCATTAATTTCTTGCGCATATTGAGCCACAGACGCCGGGCAATTTAAGGCTCCTACAATGGCAGGTTTGTTAGCCCTATAAATACCAGCTTTTTCACGCCCAATCACATCTACATCATCACCCAGCCAATCTACATGATCCACCGAAATACTGGTAACAATTGCGACATCAGCATCAATGAGGTTCACCGCGTCTAAGCGACCACCTAAGCCTATCTCTAACACTGCAACATCTAAGTTTGCTCGTTGCATCAGGTCAAAAGCAAGCAAGGCATTAAATTCAAAATAAGTCAGTACAGTAGCCACCCCAACTTCATCGAAACGAGCCTTGTTTACGCGTTCAAAGCTCGCACACAAAGAAGCATCATCTACAGGTTGACCTTGAAACTGAATACGCTCGTTAAAGCGCACAAAATGTGGTGATGTAAGGCTGGCATAGGTTAAACCAGCCTGTTCCAAAATGGAGGTTAAAAAAGCAACACTAGATCCCTTGCCATTAGTGCCAGCCACAGTGATCACTTGCTTGGCGATCGGTGCATCACGCAGTAACCGTTTAGACACATGTCGAATACGGGTGAGGCCCATGTCAATTTCATGGCTTGGGTGCTGCTGCTCTAACCAGGTAAGCCATTCGCTTGCTTGGAGAAAGGATGGTGTTTGTGACATCAAAATTAAGCTTCTATAACCAGCGCAGGCTTTTGAGTCATGGCACTTAACAAACGTCCCACTGTGGCACGCATATCGTGACGAGAAATAATCATGTCAATGGCTCCATGATCTAGTAAAAACTCACTTTTTTGAAAACCGTCAGGCAACGTTTCACGGACAGTTTGTTCAATTACACGCGGCCCAGCAAAACCCATTCGGGCCCCAGGCTCAGCAATATTTAAATCTCCAAGCATAGCCAAACTAGCTGAAACTCCACCATACACAGGGTCAGTAAGCACAGAAATATAGGGAATGCCTTGCTGCTTTAGCTTTTCTAGGGCTGCACTTGTTTTAGCCATCTGGAACAAAGACGTTAAGGCTTCCTGCATGCGTGCGCCACCAGATGCTGAGAAACACACTAGAGGAATTCCCTGCTCCATACTTACATTTGCTGCTCGCACAAAACGTTCGCCAACCACAGCACCCATAGATCCACCTAAGAAGTTAAACTCAAAGGCAACAGCAACTACATCTAAGCCTACCAATTTGCCTTTCATAGCGACTAGGGCATCTTTTTCTTCTGTGGCTTTTTGAGCTGCAGATAAACGATCTTTGTACTTTTTTACATCTTTAAATTTTAACTTATCAACAGGTTCTATTTCTGCCGCTATTTCAGTACCAGAGTTTGCATCTAAGAACATGGTCAAGCGATCACGAGCAGGAACACGCATGTGATGTTCACATTTTTTGCATACTTCTAAATTCTTTTCCAATTCTGGCTTATATAAAGCTGCCGCACATTTTGGGCATTTTTTCCACACGCCTTCAGGAATGTTGCTGCGCCTGTCTTTATTACCTAGGTTGGTCAAAATACCAGCAGGAACAATTTTATCTAACCAGCTACTCATAGCTTCTCCTATCGCGACCGGCAGTCACAGTGTTGGCGTATTAATTTTATTAAACAGCAGTGTCCATGGCTTGGCGCATTTCTGATAAGGTTTGAACGACTTGCGCACACCCTTTTTCTGGATCACTCGCGTTGTCTCCCAACGCATTAACCAGCACGCTGCCTACCACAACCCCGTCGGCTATTTGGGCTACACGGGCAGCTGAATCTGCATCTCTAATACCAAACCCTACACCTAAAGGTAACTGGGTGTGTTGCTTAACCAAGTCTAATTTTTCTGCTACAGCGTCCGTATCTATTGCAGCAGCGCCTGTGACACCTTTTAGTGAGACATAATACAGATAACCACTGCCAGCAGCACAGATTTTCTTGATGCGCTCTTCTGTCGTGGTTGGCGTAATGAGGAAAATAGCATCTAAACCAGCTTGGCGAAGGTCTTTACCAAAATCTTCACTTTCCTCTGGCGGCAAATCTACTAGCAAAACACCGTCCAAACCTACCTTTTTGGCCGTCGCTACAAAGGCGTCGTAACCCATTTTTTCTACCGTGTTTAGATAACCCATCAACACTACTGGTGTGGTGTCATTTTGCTCTCTAAACTCTGCCACCATGGCTAAAATCATAGCCAGCGAAGTTTTATGGGCCAAGGCCCTTTCGCAGGCCAGCTGAATTACAGGGCCATCTGCCATTGGGTCTGAAAATGGAATACCTAGCTCTATAATGTCCGCACCCACAGACACCATCTGGTGCATTAACACCACGGTTACTTGAGGGTTAGGGTCACCAGCGGTAACGTAGGGAATTAAGGCCTGACGACCTTGGGCCTTTAGGGCGTCAAAGCAAGCTGCTATACGACTCATGATCTATTTCCTTAAACTTTAATGCCGTCGATATCGGCGACGGTCTGCATATCTTTATCACCACGACCAGACAAGTTAACAACAATTGTTTGATCTGGACGCATTTGAGAAGCCAATTTACACGCATAAGCAACAGCATGGCTTGACTCAAGGGCCGGTATAATACCTTCAAGCAAGCATAGCTCCCTAAAAGAATCCAAGGCTTCAGTATCTGTCGCTATGACATATTCGGCACGGCCAGTATCTTTTAAGTACGAATGCTCTGGACCAACACCTGGGTAATCCAAACCTGCAGAGACTGAGTGAGTAGGCAAAATCTGCCCATTTTCATCACTCATCAAATAAGTACGATTACCATGCAAAATCCCAGGCGTGCCAGCCGAAAGTGGCGCAGCATGACGACCTGACTCAAGACCGCTACCACCCGCCTCTACACCAATTAGACGGACATCTTTGTCCTCAAGGAAAGGATGGAACATACCAATAGCATTTGAACCACCACCTACACAGGCTATAACAGCATCAGGTAACCTACCTGTTCGTTCAAGGGTTTGGCGACGCGCTTCGCGACCCATAATACTTTGGAAGTCCCTTACTATTTTGGGGTAAGGGTGCGGGCCTGCAGCAGAACCAATAATGTAATACGTATTATCAACATTAGTGACCCAATCGCGCATTGCCTCGTTCAAGGCGTCTTTTAGGGTTTGGGTACCCGAAGTTACGCCAACAACAGTCGCACCTAAAAGTTTCATGCGATAAACATTTTGTGCCTGTCGTCGAATATCTTCAACGCCCATATAAACCACACACTCTAAACCGAGACGAGCAGCCACAGTGGCACTGGCAACACCATGCTGACCTGCACCTGTTTCTGCAATAATTCGGGGCTTACCCATATGTTTCGCTAGCAGAGCTTGGCCAATGGTGTTATTAATCTTGTGGGCACCTGTATGATTCAGGTCTTCCCGCTTCAGGTAGATTTGCGCCCCGCCATAGGTCTTTGTTAACCGTTTAGCATGGTAAAGCGGCGACGGCCGACCCACGTAGTGAGCCATGTCTAAATCAAATTCAGCCTGAAACGCAGGGTCTTGCCACAAAAGATCATAGGTATCACTAAGTTCATCTAATGCTGCAAATAGAGTTTCTGATACAAAACGTCCGCCATAGGGCCCGAAATGGCCATTAGCGTCTGGCAATACTGATGCTTTAGTCACTAGATGTTCCTTTTATTTCAATATGGTTTGATAATTGTGAAGGTAAATACGATAAATAGGGTTTTGCTTGACGCATAAATGCGGCAATCTTAGCATGATCTTTAACGCCTTTGTGGCTTTCAACACCGCCGCTGACGTCAATTGCCCAGGGATTAACTTGCTCGATCGCCAGTTGCACGTTTTGGACATCAATACCACCTGCCAGCACCACATCTGCAGCGATATCTTCAGGGATGCGATGCCAATCAAACTGGTCGCCTGTACCACCAGGTACACCCGCCTTATAGGCGTCTAGCAATAAGCCTTGGGCACGACTATAACATTGCCTTTGCTGATGTAGGTTAATGTTTGGGCGCATTCTCACAGCCTTAATCCAAGGCAGCTGAAACTGATCGCAAAACTGCGCTGATTCTTCACCATGAAACTGCAAGAGAGAAAGTGGTACTTGAGAAAGGATGTGGTCTATTTCTGCAGCCGTAGCATCGACAAACAAACCTACGCAAGAAACAAAGGGCGGCAAGGCACAAGCGATCTCTGCGGCAGTGGCAATATCAACCGCTCGAGGACTTGGTGGGTAAAAAACTAAACCAATAGCGTCCGCCCCAGCTTGTGCAGCAAAAACTGCATCATTTGCTTGGCGAAGGCCACATATTTTTACGCGAGGTTGTGTCACAATGAACCGCTGTTAGTGATCGCTAAAGGAGTAAAATCCACGCGTCAATGGTAGCAGATAATTCAGCCTTGTGGCGCACTATATAAGC
>Ga0209383_1000902_pt1 | contig 19714 bp, 18 predicted proteins | sample CoawatmetaG02DNA_FD_187510 | JGI IMG/M metagenome (GOLD analysis project Ga0209383, IMG submission 187510) | Marine microbial communities from the West Antarctic Peninsula - Coastal water metaG029-DNA (SPAdes) (version 2) | ecosystem: Environmental > Aquatic > Marine > Coastal ... | reverse complement strand
TGTTTTCCACCTGTTTTAATGACTGCGTACATAACAAATCCTAATCTGATTGCTAAAAAGGGATGAATTATACTTGAACGTTGCTCTTAATGAAAGCACTGTTAACGAAATAAGTTATAATTCTCTCTTTTAAATCAATAGAGACAAAACATGATTATTTTAGAGACAAATATGGGTGAAATTCATATCAATGTTGACGTGGAAAAAGCGCCAGTTACAGCTAAGAACTTCACTGATTATGTAGAGGATGGCTTTTTTGACGGAACTATCTTCCACAGAGTTATTCCTAATTTTATGGTGCAAGGTGGAGGCATGACTGAAGATATGCAGCAAAAGCCTACTAAAGCTAATATTGAAAATGAAGCTAAAAATGGCCTAAAGAACATTAAATATAGTGTTGCAATGGCTAGAACTGCAGCTCCTCACTCTGCCAGTTCACAGTTTTTCATTAACGCTAATGACAACCAATTTTTAGATTTTCCAGGTCAAGATGGCTGGGGTTATTGCGTTTTTGGTGAAGTAGTTGAAGGGAAAGATATTGTTGATAAAATTGAAAAAGTTGAGACAATAAACTTAGGTGGTCATGCCGATGTTCCTGGCGAGGCTATTATTATTATTAAAGCATCTATTAAAGATTAATTTTATGGGCCAGATTATATTCTGGCTATTAAAGATATGTCTACTTCATTAATCATCTCAGATCTTCACCTTACAAACGTTGAAGGTGATAAAGTTATTTTTTTTGATACTTTTTGCAAGATTTATGCATCAAAAGTAGATCAGTTATTTATTTTAGGGGACTTATTTAACACCTGGCTAGGAGATGATGTTTCAATTAAAGCTCATAACGCTATTATTTCCTCGTTAAAGGAACTAACTAAAGAAACTAAAGTTTTTGTAATGGTTGGAAATCGTGATTTTCTGCTATCTGATAAATTTGAAGCTGAAACTGGCTGCAAATTAATTGATGAACCTCATGAACTTGAGCACAATTCAAAAAAATATCTTCTTATACATGGGGATAGTCTTTGCATTGATGATATCAACTATCAAAAGTTAAAAAAAGTTCTGAGAAATCCACTAGTTCAGTTTATTTTTCTGAATTTACCAAAAAATATTCGCCTAAAGTTAACAGGACAGCTCCGTAAAAAAAGTGTTGAAGCTCAAATCTATAAATCTCCAAAGATTATGGATGTAAACCAACAAGCTACTGATATTCTAATGTTAAAGTATCCAGGGCATGATTTAATTCATGGGCATACCCATCGTCAAAAAACTCATATTATGAAAAAATATACGCGATATGTTTTGGGTGACTGGTCTCAAAATAAAGGTAATGCTATTAAATTGAGTGAGAGCCTAGAGTGGCTTGAAATTAACTGATAGTTCATAAAGATTAATTGAGCTGACTTTTAACTTTATTTTATCTTCAATATTAATTTTTGACTTGAATTTAATTTGAGTCATCATTGCTAGAGATGGAATATTTATTAAAGCTTTATCTCCATTAATCTGAACAATAATTCCCTCACCTTCCCAAGTATTATTTTGTTTCAAATAAAGACACTTAAAATGGTCAATACTTTGACGACTTGCTTTACCTATTTTTGGCAACGAAGAATTAATTGATTTTATTCTCTCTTTGACAGCCTTATCGTCCAGAGTTGTTAGTTTATTAATAAATCTTACTAACTGCTGTTGAACTAATAAATCAAGATAGCGCCTCATTGGACTTGTAACTCTTGTGTAAGCAGAAAGACCTAAGCCTGAATGATTTGAGGGCTTTACTGTAATCTTAGATCTTTTAAAGCCTCTGGAGGCTTCAAATGTTTTCGAAATGCTTAAGTTCTGAATATTATCAACAACTTCTTTACTAAAACTACCAGTATCTTGAGTTAGAAAAGGGATTGAAATATCATTTTCAATGGAAAATTGGGCAATTGCTCGACCAGCAATGACCATCATTTCAGCCACTAAATCTCTGCTTTTACTATCCTCTTGGGGCTTAATAAAAACCTTTTGATTTTTAACCTTAACATCAACATTTGGGAGGTTTAATTTGATTGCACCACAATCATTCCTAAAGGCCTTATGAGAAATAGTAATATCATTTAATTTAGATAAAACTTCATTTTTATTTATGATTTTATCGGCATGTCCATAACTCATATTTGTTACTTTTATCTCACTTAAATGTATTTCAATATCACTTATTTCAGAATTACTAAGCTTTAAACCAATAGAAATAGCATTTGAAATCTCTTTTCCACCTAAAGAGCAAGCATTTGACAACTCTGGGGGGAGCATATGAAAAATTTGATCAGGGAGATATAAATTTGACGCTCTTTTGGTGGCAAAAATATCAAGCTCACTATCAATTTCCACATAACTTGCAACATCTGCAATATGAATCCAAAGCTTATCCCCATCAACACTAATTGCATCATCTGCATCACTAGAATCAATATTATCTATGGCAAGGCAGGTTAGATGAGTAAGGTCTTTTCTAGTGAATTCTTTTGATACGAATTTGATCTCTTCATCTGAGTATATTTTATGTCTCTGAGGATAGGGATTCGTAAACTCAGACCAGTACTTAAGCTGGACAAGAAATTTGTGTGCATTTTCTGGAGTATTGTCCATAGATAAAGCGCTCATTGCTTTACTATGCTTTGATTGATTTAGAGCAACTTGCTCTATTTCATGGATCCAAATAATGTCATTATTATCAAATACATTGTTATTTAGGTTTGTTATGCACCTTTGTAAGCTTTCTGCTGCTAGAACTTTTTCATTTCTTTGTGTTTCAATTAATTTAACTTGCTCTAAAGAGCGAAGCATTAAAGCATTTTTAGTCCAATAAAAGTATAAACCGTCTTCAGACATTAAATAAACGCACCAAGCATTTTGGCTAGTATAGTCATCATAAATCCATTCAGTTATTTCTTTAAGTGATAGTGACTCTTCTTGAAGATCATTCAAAATACTCATATCAGCTTGATTACATTGATCAGATACGTTTGAGAACTCTGGATGAATATAACGAAAATCTTTTTCTCTCACTTTTTGCGAAGATCCATCAGAAAAAATAACTTCATACTTATGGGTAGTCGAGGCAACAATCTTTGCTGGCTTGCCTTTATATGCAACGAGTGCGCCAATTACTGACAAAAATTACTCCAATTAATTACCGAAAAAAATAGAGTTTCTATTAGAGTCCTGCCTGCTTTTCTTTAATATGTTTACTGATTGACAATACAGTAATAACTATTAAGATCAAAGTAAGACCTAAAGTGCCAAATAATTTAAAGTTTACCCAAGTCTCTTCGGTTTGTTGGGCTGATAAGCATAGATTTTCTATAGGAGTTTGAGCACAATCAAAGTTACTTAAATCTATTTTAGGATCAATTATTATTCCGCTATTTAAAAATTTCTCCCTAGCATTAAGTGCAGTATTGACAAAATAGCCATTAACAATTGAGATACCTATAAAACCAAAGCCCCAAAACCAAGTTAGGCGTTTCCAAATAGCTCTTGGAAGCTCAAGCTCTTTACCCATCATTCTTTCAAGTAGCGTTTTTTGGCCAATCCAGGTACTACCAATAAGTGCAACTGCAAATATTACATAAAGTACGCTTACTTTCCACATAACAAATGCAGGATCTCTTAATGCAATACTGATTCCACCAAAAACTATCAATAAAATAAAAGTAAGAACCTGCGAGGTTACAAACTTTCCAGTTGTAATTTTGGCATACATCATTTGTGCAAAAGTTGACGCAATCATTGCATAAATAGCAGCGTAAAGTCCGAAGAATTTATACACAACAAAGAAAAGAATTATGGGGCCAAAATCAAAGAGAAATTTCATTTATTTACTCCGAATGCTCTTTAGAGCAAAAAGTTTTACCATTTTTAATAATCGCATCAGATTCTGGTACATGAGTATCGCAAACACTACATGCAAGCATTTTTTTTCCATTTTTAGTGTTTGAAAATTTAGATGCGTCAGGATTCATAAATTTCTTAAATAGAGAAAAAGCGGACCAGCCTAAAAGCAACACTAATATTAATTTAATCAAAAAATAACCTCAAAATGACTTTCAATAAAAAAGAACAAATTTTACATAAATATCTATATTAAGTCACTTAGTGATTTAATAGATGTAATTTTATTAACATTGCAGTAATTCTGCCATTCCTTGAAATCTGTCCAACCACTGATAAATAAAAAATCAAGCTCAGCTCTTTCTGCAACTTCATGATCATATTTACTATCACCTAAAAAGAGAGCTGGAAATTCTATATTATTTTCTTTTATTAAAGATTCTAAAATCTCATCTTTTGTCATTGGGCCACCATAAATTCCACCATCAAATAAGTCAAAAAGTGATCTTTTTAGAAAAATATCTTTTAACTCACTTTCAACCCCACCTGAAATAATTAACCATTTAATGCCAAGAGTATTCTTTCGAAGGTCAAACAGAGATTGAGAGATTTCACACTTAATGAGCCCTTTATTAATTTCTGCAGTAACTTCAGAAACAAGGTCATCAATTTTAGTTTTTAAAGCCTTTTGAGGAACAATATTTGTTAAAAAATGATTAAAAAAATGACCCCTTGTTTTGCCTGTATTATTAGCTAGATATTCTACCAATGATGTTGCATATTTCTCTCCATAGTGAGAGAGGGCTACTTTATAGTAGGCCTCTTTCTTAACTTGATTGGAATTTAATATTACGCCATCACAGTCAAATATTATTGTTTTAAAATTATTAATCATCTACTAGTTATCTTCTAGAGTTTAAGAAAGTTGCTACTTTAATATTCGTCTTCTAAGTATTTCTTCTTCTACTTTTTTTACATCTTCTGGAACGTCGACAGCTAAACTATAACTATCAGTTTCTACAACCTTAATCGTTGAACCAATATCTAGGAATCGAAGTATCTCAATATCTTCATAAAGTTCTAGAGTTCCTTTTCTTCCAAAGTGAACAAATTCATTTAACTCTTTCTTACTAAATGCATATATACATACTTGTTTAAAGTAGTTTAGAGGAGTAAATTCTTTTGATTTTGTTCCTGGAATTAATTGACGTGACATATAGATTAATTGATTATTCTCGTTAAAAACAATCTTAGGAAGATTTAAACTACTAGGGTCCTCATTTTCGCCAATCTTACAATAACCATTAATGATTTCATTTGGATGCTTTTTTTTAGCTTCAATTATCAAGAGGATGTCCTTAGGATTAAGGAGTGGCTCATCGCCCTGAACATTGATAAAAATATCTGCATCTATTTGATTCGATGCATCAGCTACACGATCAGTTCCTGTAAGTGCATTTTCGCTTGTCATTACAACATTATAACCAGCACTCTCTACTACCTCTTTAATCTTGATATCATCTGTTGCAACATATATTAATTCTTTAGATAAAGCCTTGGAACATAGGTCCGTAACCCATAAAATCATTGGCTTACCTAGTATTGGGGTAAGGGGTTTTCCTGGAAAGCGAGAGGACTTAAAGCGAGCTGGAATGATGATAACTGTTTTCAATTTATAGTGCGTAAATAGAGGTTGTATTAATGTTATAAAGTGTAGGGGTTACTGATAATATTTTGACTGCAGAATCCATATCTTGATGCGCTTTAAATATCATATCATTTTCAATTCTAAGGGGGTCATCAGCACTATAACCATCAAATCCTGCTAAAAGAAGACGCGAAGCTTTTCCACTACTAGCAACTGCGAGCGCATAGCTAATTACAATAGAATTTGATAAAACACATGAAGTCTGCTCATATTTAAGCTGATTTGTCTCAACACTTAGCCCATAATCGAAAATTTCTATTGATGACATAAGATCTAAAACTTCTTTAGGAAGTGAAGATGCTGGGGTTATGAGTGGCTTAGAAAAGTTTAAAAGCTTTTCATAATCGGCTTTTAAACGAAGAGGATGGCATGCAATGCGAACATCAATTAAGTCATTATCAATTGATGATTGGGCATTAAGAGCTAAAACTAGCGGCTTTGAGTTTTTTATATAATCTTCAATTGCTCTTTTATGAGATGAAATTCCAGGTCCTGAGCCTATCAATATTACCTCTCTTTCTTCAAATAACTCTAATGGAGACCAAGTACCTTGAGAAGCTTTAGAATAATAATTACGGGCTTCAAGCAGACTACTTCTTGAATATTTTTTTCCATCTTTAGATCCTAAGTTCTCAATGACAGCGATAATATCTTCGTCTGTATATCTTGAATCTGACATCATTTCTTGAACATATGTCGGATGAACGCTATTTTTTCCTGATAAGTAATAAAATGGATTAGTGCCCCAGCCATATTTATCCTTTAAAGGTTTAAACTCTCTAGAGATCAAGGAAATTAGTGGATTTATATTAACTTTGGTATTTCTGAGCTCAGCAATTTCAATTGCCAGTAGCTCAGTATTTGCATTTCCAGCACCTCTTCCCATACCTGTAACAGTTGAGTCCACCCAGGTAATACCGTTATCAAGCGCAAATAATGAATTTGACAATGCCATCCCCATATTATTATGGGCATGAATTCCTAATTTACCTTTCCAATGCGAACGAAACAGCTCAATTACAGTTAATACATCCTTTGTATTCATATTTCCTAAACTATCAGCAAAGTAAAGAACATCGATTCGATATTTAGATGCCTCTTTGGCAAGAAGAATAAGTTCATTGGGATCACATTCACTAACTTGCATTAAGTTAAAACCAACTTTAAAGCCTTTTTCTTTTAAGATTTTGACAGCTTTAAGTGCTTCTATAAATTCATGCGTGTGAGAGGCTATTCGGATGATTGATATGTTAGATTTTGCAGAATTTGTAGGAAATAATTGGTTTAAATTAGCTATGCTTAGACCATCTTCTTCAATAATTTCAGAAGCATTAATCATTACACCCAATGTTAAACCATTTGGAATAACCAATGACTGGATAAATGAGTCATTAGTATATGCGCAAGCTCCTTTAAATCCATGTTTATTTAGAGTTCGAAATCCCAGTTCTACGACGTCTACTCCAGCATCCTTGACTGCAAAAATATAATCTTGAACAAGGCTATGGTCAAAATCCCAAGAATTATAGTACCCACCATCACGTAAAGTACAATCTAAAAAGATCGGTAAATGCATAATTTATTCCCCTTCAAGAGATGTTTTAAAATGAACTGCCTAGTCTATGCTTCTAACTCATGCAGAATAGTTTATTAATTTATGAATAAAGTAATTCTTTTTGATTTTTAATCATTAACTATAAGTCAAATTTAAAAAAAAACATAGTGATATATTATATATTGATATTTTATTTTATTTGAAATCAATCTATCTTTCGATAGTTTATTAATTGGAGTTGAGCTAATAATAGTTAAGATTTTATATAATATTTAATTCAAATTAATTTTAAGAAAAGTTAGATTTTATAAACTCATTTCTTATCTTTACAAAAATTTATTTTTGTCATACTGTATGCTATGTATAAGATTGACAAGAAAAAACATAAAAAATTTCTTAGACTATCAGTTTAGTCAATTATGTATCTATTCTTTAAATTAATAGTAAAATAGTTTTAGTGTAAAAAAGAATTCAAAGTATGAAAAAAAATTACTGTCACCTATGGGTTTCCTATTCCTTTTTATTCTTCAAGAGGTATAAGCTTTGAATTTCTTTTTTGGGATTAAGAATTCCATTGTGGATTCAACAATAACTATTCCTCGCTTTCAAAATTCGGGCCTTTTAAAAAAAGAGAATAAAGTTTTCCAATTAGAAATTAGTAACCAAACATGGAAAATAAATAGTTTAACTAATGTTGATCTGGATAGAGACTTTTATACAATTGATAGTAGTCTTATTGATAATGGAAATATTTTTTGCTTAGCGACAGAAGATGAAATTCTTAGATTAGAAAAGGATAATTATTTAAAGTTATTGAACTTAAATAATTTCACCGATACTAGCCCAGCTTTTAGAGCAAATCTTCAGGTATCTATAAAAGGTGGCGGGTTTTCCTCATATCAGTCAGAGTATCCATTTAGAATGGTAACAAGTAAAGGCAGCATCTTGAGCCCTTTAAGTAGTTTGCTTAATAAAGAAGCTGATGAAAATATTATTTTTTTTAAGAATATTTATGAGCTACCTATCCAAGAAGAGTTTGGAGCTTTCTTTGTAAATTTAAAAACTAAGAAGGTGTTAAAAAAAGTCAAAGTTGTAACTAATTTTTTAAATGAAATTAGAGTAGAAAATGAGTTTATCTCACCCGAAGTTTTTTTATTTACTGATAAATATATCGGAATTCCAATCCATTGCTCTATGAAAAATAATCATATTTCATTGGAACACACTCATCCACCTCACGAATATATCCTGAGTCAAGATAGATTTAAAATTGTCAGTATGCTTAAAAAGGAATTTAGTGAAATCATTAATTAAAAAGTTTGCTCGATCTGATTTTGGAGTTAGTTTAAGGAATAACTTTGGAGTGAGGCCTTCTCCAATATCAACAAATATTAAGTTTAAATTTGCTTCTATTAGTGATGCCTTTCTATGGCGGACAGACAATGACTATAAAACTACTTTTAAATATACAGATATTTTAGGTTTGTTTTATAAAATAGAAAATTCATCTGTAGAATTGCTTTTCTATACCAAAGATAATAGTTTTATTAAAAAAATTATTGTTAATCAGTTGAATTATTCAAACGAACTTTTGATTAATAAGGACCTTCTTGACGGAATAGAAGGATATGGTACTTTTTACATATTTCATCGAAACGATAATAATTCTAAAGATGATTTAGTTATAACAAATCAATGTTATGTGGGATTTTCATATAAAGGAAGTCTGAGTTCATTTGCGCATGGAAATACGTATGTAAGATTTCAAAGTCTAGATGGTAAACACAATGGTTCGGATATGGTAAAAAGTTCTTTTTCAAATAATTTATATCGAATACAAAATTCATTTGTAAATTTTACAAAATCTGAACTATTTTTTGTAAATCCGACATCTAAAAAAATATATTTTTCAATAGGAGCCGCTAAACATACTTTAGAAGAAAATTGCTCGATTTTAATTGATATAAGTGGTAAAGACGATATTACAATTATATCAAGATGTATGTTTTTGAGGCCTATTATATTTAATTATAAAGATGACTTTTTGGATGTCTATCATGGTTGATATCTGTAGATTTGAAATTTAATTTGGTAATAATATGAAGAAAATAGTTGTTTTTGTTCAGGCAAGGATGGGAAGTAGTCGTCTCCCGGGTAAAATTATCAAAAAGGTAAATGATAAAGAGTTATTAATCCATCAAATAGAGCGGATTAAAAAAGCTAAAACTGTTAATCAAGTAGTTGTTATAACTACTACAAAAAAAGAAGATGATTTTATTGTTGAGTTGTGTAAAAATTTTTCTATAGATTACTATAGAGGGAGTGAAAAAGATTTACTTGATAGGCACTATCATGCAGCTAAAAAATTTAAAGCTGATTTTGTAGTCAAGATTCCTTCTGATAGTCCTTTAACAGATAGTAATATTATTGATGAAGTATTAAATTTATGGATTAAAAATCCTGAGAAATATGATTATGTAAGTAACTTTCATCCTCCAACTTTCCCTGATGGTTTAGATGTAGAGGGCTGCCCAATGGAAATACTAGAAATTGCTTGGAAAGATGCAGCTAAAAATTATGAAAGAGAGCATACGTTTCCTTATATTTGGGATAATCCAGATAAGTTTAAAATTGGAAATATAATTAATCGCTATGGAAATATGTTTACAACTTATAGGTGGACATTGGACTATAAAGAGGATTTTGACTTTATTAAGGAAGTTTTCGTAAATTTCAAAGATAATCAAAATTTTCAAATGTCAGATGTATTAAATTTTTTAGATGAAAATCCTAAAATTAAAACTATAAATGAAATGCATAATGGCATTAACTGGTACAGAAATACTGAAGGAGAGCTTAAAACAGTGCAAAGATTTGAATATAAAAAAGAAAATAAACCGCTTCATTTACAAAAATCTCTCGATTTGCTCGAAGAAACAAAAAAAATCATACCTTGTGCAACACAAACTCTAAGTAAAGGCTACACCCAGTGGAGTGTTGGTGCTGTTCCTTTATTTTTAGAGTCTGGCAAAGGATGTGAAGTGACTGATCCTGATGGTAATGTTTATATAGATTATGGTATGGCTTTAGGCCCTTTTATTTTAGGCTATAGTGATGATGATGTTAATGCTGCAATATCTGAGCAACTCTTAAAAGGAACAATGTTCACCCTTCCTAACAGTCTTGAATTGAGAGCTTCAAAAGAGATAATAAAATGCATTCCTTGTGCTGAAATGGTGCGATTTGGAAAAAATGGAAGTGATGTTACTAGTGCAGCTGTAAAACTAGCAAGGGCGTATACAAAAAAAGAAAAAATTATTATTTGTGGCTATCATGGTTGGCAGGATTGGTATATTGCATCTACAGAAAGAGATGATGGAATTCCAAAAGTGATGAAGGATTTAGTGATCTCATTACAATTTAATGATTCTGTAGGGCTTGCAAAAATAATAAATGATAATAAAGGGAAAATTGCAGGATTAATAATGGAGCCAGTTGCTGCTATTAAGCCAAAATGTGTGGGGGCAAATAATTGCACAAAAGTTGAATGTAAGTCAGTTTGTCAAAATAACTTCCTGCATGAAGTTAGAAAAATTACGAAAGAGAATAATATTGTTCTGATTTTTGATGAGCTTTTTACTGGTTTTAGATGGGGCTTAGGCGGCGCATCTGAGTATTTTAATGTGTTGCCAGATTTGGCTTGTTTTGGAAAAGCTATTTCAAATGGAATGCCTGTAAGCTGCATAGCAGGAAGGCGTGAGGTTATGGAAAAATTTGAAGATGTATTCTTCTCATTTACCTATGGTGGAGAAACTCTCTCGCTCGCTGCAATAGTAGCTACAATAGATAAATTAAAAAAAGAAAATGTATATCAGCATATTGAAACTGAGGGTAATTATCTAATAGATGGTATTGAAAAACTAATATTAAAATACTCATTGAGTAATTATTTCTCTATATTTGGATACCCATTTAAATCCGTCTTTAAGTTGACTGGAAATGATGATTTCAACCCGTTAGAGTTGAAAACAATTTTTCAACAAGAATGTGCTAAAAGAGGGATATTATTCATTGGTTATCATCTTGTTTCTTTTGCCCATAAAAGAGAGCATATTGAATTTACACTTGATGTGTATGATGAAGTAATGAGGTTTATTAAAAAATCGATTGATAATCGTAATCTTTCTCAAATGATTGAGGGTGAAGTTGTGACTCAAATCTTTAAGAATGTTGGTGATAGAAGCTCAAAGGATTAGTAAAAGAATATGTATAAGATAAAAGGTACTGATGTAGACCATGAAATAAAAAGTATGCTCAAGTATGAATCTAACAAACAAGAAATGGATAAGTTGCTTGAGTCATTAGCAAGGCCTTATTTTGAAAATAAAGAGTTAAAAATACTCGATGCATGTTGTGGAATAGGTCATATATCAAGAATATTAAGTGACCTTTCTCCAGAATCTAAATTTACGGGAGTTGACTCAGAGAGTAAATTAATTAAGTTAGGGGATAAGCTAAATACAACTCAAAATATTTCATTAGTAAATGAAGATATACTAAAGTTTTTGCCAAAAAATCTCAAAATTTTTGATATTACAGTTTGCTGGAAAACTTTATCTTGGTTTGATTACTATGAGGATTTACTAGTTGGCTTAATTAATAGTACTAAAAAACATATTTTTATTAGCTCATTATTTTTTGATGGAGATATTGATTTTGAAGTAAAGGTTAGGGAATTTAATAAAGAGGCGGGTAAGAAAGGTTTTAATAAGAATTACAATGTTTATAGTTTGCCACAATTTAAAAGATTTGCTTTAAAGAAGGGTGTTAAAAAAATTGATGTTGTTGATTTTGATATTTCAATAAATATAGAAAAGCCCCCGATTAATGAAATGGGAACTTATACTATTACTGAAAAAAATGGGCATAAAGTTCAGATAAGTGGTGCAATTGTTCAATTTTGGAAAATTATAAGACTTGACCTATAGAAAACTTAATTTTTTTGAAAAATATTACCTACTTATGTTGAATAATTAATTGAATATGAGCTTGATATAAATTTTCACTTTTTACTATATAAATTTGGATATTAAAATTCTTGAGGTAATCATTTATGAAGTTATCATTTTGAAATTTTCATCCCATTTCTAAAATTATCTATATAATAAACCACATAAATGTAAGGGCGCAAATTGAGTTATATTTTCGTGATTTACTACAATAAATAAAATTACTATTAGATGAGCGAAATTACTTTAAAGTCTTTTCTGGGGCAGAAAAAAACATTTTTAAGCACAAGCACATCATTTTCTTTTACTGATCTTCTTGATCGCATAAATGGATATGAACCTCTTTTATTGGATCCAGAAGATAAGATAATTATTGAAAAATTAGTTAATGAAATTAAATCAACCAGCTCCTTTCCTATTTGGTGGTCTGAGCAAGAATCAACTTATATTAGTAAAATATCCAATAAAGAAAAATTAATTAATTATATAATTTTTCGTTATAAGTTTAGAAACTATCCATCGCAAGGAATTGTTACTAAATTTCCATTATATGTCCTTTTAGAGCCTGTATCTGCTTGTAACTTAAGGTGTCCTTTTTGTTTTCAAGTAGATCCTGATTTCACACGCAAACCTTATGCTGGAATCATGGACATGACTCTTTTTAAAAGAGTCATAGATGAGTGTGAGGAAAATGGAACAGGTGCAATTACTTTAGCCTCTAGAGGTGAGCCTACATTACATCCTCATTTTTCTAAGATGCTAGAATATTTAACAGATAAGTTTTTTGAAGTCAAAATAAATACTAATGGCACTAGATTAACTGATGAAATTTGTCATTCTATTTTTAAAAATAAAGTTGATGATGTTATATTAAGCATTGATACAGAGGATAAAGAATTATTTGAGAGCTTAAGAAAAAATGCAGTTTTTGAAGATGTATTGCAAAATGTAATGAATTTATACAATATAAGAAAAAAATTCTACCCTGATAGTAATACTGCTATTAGAATTTCTGGTGTTTATTCTAGTCCTACCCAAGATAACAAAAAATTTGCTGAATTCTGGGGTCAATATGCTGATGAAATAACTATTACTGCTCTTGAAGAGAGATGGGATACATATAACAATAAAACTCATCCTGATTTTTTGAAACCTTGTCAAATGATATGGGAAAGATTCTATGTTTGGTGGGATGGTGTTTGCAATCCTTGTGATGTTGATTATAAAAGTAAACTAAGTCCAGGAACTTTGTCCAAAGATAATAGTATTAAAGACATATGGCATTCTAAAACTCACAATTTATTGCGCCTGAACCATAAAAGTGCAATGAGGTCTGGATGTCTTCCATGCGATCGATGTGGAGTTAGCTAATGCAATGCCTTCATTAGAAGTATGCTTTATTGGTAATGGCTCGCATGCAAGTCGTATAAAAAAAATTATTTCTAATATAGATCATAATTTTAAAATTGTATCGCATGACAGGACTCTTAGTTTAGATCAGCAGCCTCATGTTCTTAATAGTGATATTATTTTTATAACCTCTCCAAATAATACACATTCTGATTATATCAAGTCACTCAGTAAGGGTTATAAAGGCTATGTTTACTGTGAAAAACCTCCTATAAATAAGGTTAGTGATTTAGAAATTTTTGATATTATTAATCCGGCTAAATTCTTCTTTGGGTTTAATTATAGGTATTCTGAAATTCAAAAATTTATACTTCAGGTAAAAGATAAATATGATTTTGGTGAATTGATTAATATTAATGTGCATATGTCATATCCTTTTTCTGTGAAAAAACATTATAAAGGTTCGTGGAAGTCTGATATTAAAAAATCTCCAAGTGGAGTAATAGAGAATTTAGGTATTCATTATTTAGATTTATCCGTCACTTTGTTGGGGGCAGTTAAAGGTGTTTTTTTAAATTTAACTAACATAAATAAAACTGGAACAGCTGGGGATACCGCTTCTGTGTCCCTTCTTCACAGCAATGGCTCTTCATCACAAACATTTATTTCTTATGCTACTCTTGCTAGAGAAGATATGTATTTTTCATTTGAAAGGGGCGATATTAATTACAATGGTGTTGAATTTAATGCTTATTACCCTAGAGAAACATTTAACCAAGAGGGGCTCTCTATTACTCCGCCAGTAGTTTTGTCTAAAAGTATTAATACTGAATCATTTCACTCTGATTCATTAAAAAACTGCGTAAACTTTTTTATTAATATTGTTTTAAGAAATGAGTCTTTTGACCATAATCTTTTTATTAATTCTAAGATTTCAACAATGGCTATGCTAGGTGAAGTTGATGAAAGTTAAATAATAGGATAATCCACAATTTTAAAGATAAGAAAATAATTAAAATATTTTTTTACAGAAACATTTTATGCGTTTATTATTTCAATTAAGAAATCACTTGGTATTATTAATTTTATCTAAATTAATTTAGGTTGTAACATCATAGTATGCATCTTTTGTAAATTTTAAATTTTGACTAATACTCGATAATTGCTTTTTCTTTGAATCAGCTACGGCCCACTTGCTTAAAGGTATAACGCGAAAATCAAAGCTTAATCTAGTTAAATTTTCAACATTAATCTTATTGCCGTGTTTTAATCCGGAATCAAAAATAACTGCTTGACCATAATTTAAGTTCATTGGACTGTAATCTTCCTTATCAAACTTACTTTCTATCCAAATAGTATTTGTGTTGAAGGCTAAAGTTATAGGCACCCAAATATTTATTTCTTCAATTGGATGATTATAATCCCTATCTCTATGAAAGCCCCCAACTGACATATTTTTAGGAAAATGAATTCGCAGCGTTGGTTTTCTTTGATAAATTAATTTTTCTTTAAATATAGTTGAAGATATATGATGAACAAAATCTTTATAAGTATTTAAAAAAATCCCTGACTCTTCTTTTTTATCTAAGTTGAATCCTTGGTCAATATTGTAGAGAATTTTATATATTGGTAATGATTGATCATTTTTGACAGTTACAATATTTTGAGGCAATAAATCATTAGATAAATTACAATGTAGGTTCTGAAGGTTGTCTATATTATATGAAGATAAGTGACTTGTAAATAACTCTGAAAAATTGAATTTATTTACATCGTAGTCAAAAATTTTTTTATTATTAGTAATGTTCATTTGAGATTAAAGATTTAATTTTTAATTATTATTTTATACTAACCGTTTTATAACAATGTTTACAAGAGAGGCTTAAAAGTAGAGCTAGAGATTGCTTTAATTACATCCTATATATTGCATTGAAATAATCATTAGGAACAGTGGATCGCTCATGAAGAATTTTTTCCCAATTATCTCTAATCGGATAAGTGTCAATGTCTAAAGGTTTGCGACTTGTATTTGCCCATTGTTTAACTTGAGCTTTAAAAAATAAAGTATGGCTAATACGGTTAAACTGTTCAAAATATTCATCTACAGTTTCATTGGTCATCTCATGCAAACAATCTATTGCAATACAAGTGTCTATAAATTTATCAGGTATTAATTGCAATTGCTCAGGGCTTATAAATGCAATTTCTGCTGACATCATATCTTCTTCTACATCATCAAAAGACTTAAAACTTTGAAACTTAAAAATTTTCTTTTCAGAGAATTCTCTTGATATATTTTGTTGAGAGATGTATAGAGCTGGAGGAATATCACATATTATATATTTAATATTTTTCTTGGCTTTACACATTGCAATACATGTCCTTCCAGATCCTGCTCCCAGTTCTAAAAAACGATGTCTTTCCTTAAAATCTATATTTTTAGAAACAACATCGACCTCAAGAATAGAATTCAATAGAGCAAATGATATCTTTTTATTATTATAGTTTATAGTGATAGGATTTCCAAATTCAGACTCCTCCATATATTCTAAGTACTCACCTAGTTTATTATTTACTAGATAGTTAAGTAGAATAATATTTGAGATGTTGTGCCCTATCGATTCACTAATAGTACTATCATCATGAGTTTTAAATATCATCTGAGTATCAACATTAATAGTTATTGCGTCATTGATTATTGGTTTTATTAATCTAGATTCCAGTGATGATTCGCCCCAATAATGTTTCTTTTCAATAGTTTGTTTATAATTTTCAATACCATTTTCGACTAATAGCTGAATATGAGACTTACAAAGATAAAGCCAATGGCCTGAATCATTTGTAAACGCCTTAGTTTTAATGAAATAATCTACCATATCAATCAACTCTTGATTTAGATCATCTGAATGAGCGTGTGATTCTAAATATTTAAGCCACCATAACTTAAATTTTTTAGGTGAAATTTTAGGAGTTGGTATTCTAAAAGTTCTATAAAGATTAAGTAGTGCGGGAGGCACAATACTTTTTAAAAAGTTCTTCATGGGTTTTATTGTTCCTAATGATTATTTTTAAGCAATATTATAATTAAAAATTACTTCCAATAAGCTCATTTTGGTTTTGTTGCAATAAAAACTAAGCTTCTAGAAAGAAGAACTCGAAGGTTAAATAGGTGTCTAATTATTTCTTTTCGGGGGGCCTTACCACTGGTTCTTTTCCAGTCTCTGTAGTTCCACCATAATCCAATTAGCAAGAAAGGAAACAAAAAAGGTAATAAGACTATTCGTTTCATTCTGCCACCACTAGGAGCCTCAACTTTCATGCCATGGTGTTCAGTATAATATCTTAATTGTCCATATGAAACATGTGAAATATGTCCTTTATCACCTAACAAATTATCTTTAAGGGGAATTTGATTAAAAGGATCAAACTGAAATAGATATCCAGAGCATAAAAACTGCCATCTTGAGTAAAGATTTTGAATATTTGGTGTGGTGATTATAACGATACCACCCCTTTTTAAAGTTCTGGCAAACTCAGTAAATAGTTCAAATGGTGAAAAAATATGTTCAATACCTTCGCAACATATAATTGCGTCAAATTCTTCATCTAAAAAAGGCAATGGTTTTTCCATATTAACTTGGTCAAAATGAAGTTTATCTTCATTTATATCTGCACTTATTACCTTCATTCCATATTCGGTAAGTTGGTCTCCAATCCATCCATTTCCGGCAGGTATATCTAAGACCTTTTTGTTTTTAACATCATCCTTAAAGTGATTCTTTACCTTACTAACAGCAATTTCCATATAGTCTGAAGTGTAAGGAACATGGGAAAAAGTTGGTTGGCTCATATATGTGAAGAAATAATTAATTGAAGTAGGAATAATACCTTGATGTTATCAGCTCATTCAACAGTTACAGATTTAGCTAAATTCCTTGGTTTATCAACATCAGTACCCTTAATAAGAGCAACATGATAACTTAATAGTTGTAAGGGTATGGTAAAAATAATTGGAGCCGTAATTCTACCCAGATTTGATGTAATTGGTATAACTTCCATTGCATTCATTGACTGTACTTTAGAATTTTCATCTTCAAAGACAATCATTTGAGAGCCTCTAGATTTGACTTCTTGAAGATTTGATTTTAGTTTACTTAAAAGCTCATCATTTGGTGCTATTGCAATTACTGGCATATTTTTATCAATAAGAGCAATTGGGCCATGCTTTAATTCGCCTGCTGGGTATGCTTCTGCATGAATATAACTTATTTCTTTTAGCTTAAGGGCTCCCTCCATAGCAATAGCATACATTGTTCCCCTTCCAAGAAATAGAGCACTATTTTTATTCTTAAAGCGAGTAGCTAGCTTTTTAATTTGGATTTCTTGAAGCAATGCTTCACTTACTAATCCTGGCAACCTTTTTAAGCCGTGCACAATTTCTTTTTCTTGTAATATATTAATTGTATTTTTCAATTTACCGATGGAGCAGGTTAAAAGTGCTAGAGCAACAAGTTGAGTAGTAAATGCCTTTGTACTTGCTACTCCAATTTCAGGTCCAGCATGAGTTTGAAAAATTAAATCAGAAAGTCTCGTTAAACTTGATTCTGCAGAATTAGTTATACAAAGAGTGCTAATATTAGAATTAATTTTCTTGGCAGCTTTAAGGGCTTCAATTGTGTCAGCTGTTTCGCCACTTTGTGAGAGTGTAATAAAGAGAGTGTTATTTAAAAGAATAGGTCGACGATAGCGATATTCACTTGCTACCTCAACATTGCATGATATTTTTGCTATATCTTCTAGCCAGTATTTTGCAACTAATCCAGCGTTATAACTTGTGCCACATGCAACAATTTGAACTTGCTTAACTTTATTAAAAATTTCTTGTGCGTTATGCCCAAAAGCTGAAATCACTACTGAATCATTTGTAATTCTTGATTCTAAAGTATCTCTTATAGCTTGTGGTTGCTCAAAAATTTCTTTTTGCATAAAGTGATCATAATCACCTAAATCTACTTGACCCATCTTTAACTTGGAGGTGATTATTGGGCGATTAACCAAATTACCACTTAAATCATAAATAGTGATTTTGTCTATTTTTATTTCAGCAACATCCCCATCCTCCAGAAATATAAATTCTTTAGTTACCGATAAAAGGGCCATTTGATCTGAAGCAATATAATTTCCATTTTTCCCAATACCAATTACTAGAGGTGAGCCTTTCCTTACAGCAATGATTTGATCTGGGTATTTAGACGCAATAATTCCTAGTCCATAAGACCCAGAAAAAGATTTTATTGCTAACTGAACTGATGAGATTAAACTACTGCATGATTTCATGGCGAAATCAATTTCATGGGCAATAACTTCAGTATCAGTATCAGAAGAAAAAGAGTAACCCTTAGCTAATTGGTCATTTTTAAGTTCAACATAATTTTCAATAATCCCATTATGAACTAAGCTTACTGAATTCATTGATATATGAGGATGAGCATTTTCAATAGAAGGCTCACCATGAGTCGCCCAGCGCGTATGAGCAATTCCAATGTTCCCGCTAATTTTTTGTTCTCTTGATTTTAATTTATCTTCAAGATTTTTAACCTTACCGACTGACCTTGCCCGATCAAAAGTTTTATTTTTATTTAAGACTATAAGTCCAGATGAGTCATAACCTCTATATTCTAAGCGGCTTAACCCTTCTAATAATAGTGATGAAATATCATTATTTGTAACGCCACCAACAATTCCACACATAACTTTTTATTAATAAAATAATGATTACTATTATAGTTAATAATAAGTTTTTGGAGCTATTGTAAATCAACTTGAAGTTATTTATTATTTTAGCTATATCCATAGAAAGTAAAGGGCTTCCGAGCTAAATCAACTTTTAGATTATAATAAAGCACATAATGAAAGCAGACCTCCATAATCATTCATACTATTCAGATGGCGTTCTATCACCTACTGAGGTTGTTAGGCTAGCAAGTCAAGCTGGATGTGATTTATTTTCATTAACAGATCATGACACTACTGACGGAATTGCTGAAGCTCAATTAGAGGCGGATTCATTAAACTTAAACCTTGTTAACGGTGTTGAAATATCAGCACTTTGGCGAAATATGGCTATCCATATTCTCGGCTTAGGTGTCGATATAAATAATGACACTCTACAAACTGGACTAGAGCATAATCAAAAATTGCGTA
>Ga0209383_1000897_pt1 | contig 19805 bp, 18 predicted proteins | sample CoawatmetaG02DNA_FD_187510 | JGI IMG/M metagenome (GOLD analysis project Ga0209383, IMG submission 187510) | Marine microbial communities from the West Antarctic Peninsula - Coastal water metaG029-DNA (SPAdes) (version 2) | ecosystem: Environmental > Aquatic > Marine > Coastal ... | reverse complement strand
GATTTACAGAGTTCAACCCGTGCTGAACACATCAAAGATATGCTACGCTCACATGGCATGGAGGGCAAAAAAATTGGCATCCAAGTAGATACAATGGGCCTGACACCACGGTTATTTTTGGAGATTAAAGAAATATTAGATGGTTGGTGTGACCTAACAATTGCACCCGATTTCATTCGCGTACTTCGCTTGGTAAAAAGCCCACAGGAGTTGGACTATTTTCGTAAGGCTGGCGAAATTATGGATATTGTTATGAACAAGGTTATCGAGGTGACTTACCCGGGAGCTTTTGAAGGTGATATTTACGCCACTTTTTATGACACACTTTTTCGACTTGATGCAGACTTACCTGCCCATATTCCTCCTTTTGGAAGTGGCGATTCTGCTTTAAACCTACGTTATACAACAAAACGCAAAAATGTCTCGGAGAATGATCAAGTCACACTCGAGCTTGGGCTTGGATATAGGCATTACCATGTGGCATGTATGGGTGTAGTGCTTACTGGTCCTGAGATTAATGACCGACATCTTAAAATGCATAAAACCAGTGTCCTTGCCCTTGATGCTGTGCAGACGGCACTTCGACCTGGAACAACCGTGGGTGAGCTATTTGATATCTATAAAGCTACACTAGAAGACCACAATGAACACGATGCGGTTTTGACAGTTGCTGGTTATACAATGGGTGCTATGTGGCCACCTACATGGATGGAAGAGCCACTAATTTTCGAGGGCAACCCATTAGTTTTGGAAGAAAATATGACGTTTTTTACTCATATGATATTGAATGATCGTGAAACAGGTCTTTCGATGGCTGTCGGTGAGACGGCAATAATTACAACTGGTGCTCCGGAAATTATCACTCACTCTCCACGTGAACCAATAATCAAGCGGTAATACAAATGAAGCACTTATTCAAAACGATACTCATATCCTTATCACTTTTAATCACTAGCTCAGTAATAGCAGAATCAGAAATATCTAAATATCCAGGATATCTTCAAGGTAAGAATGATTGTGGAGATAGTTGGAATTCATGCATGGTTTGTAAACCAATTATTAGAGGTTATACAATTGCTGCACAGGTAGATTTACTACTGATTTGCGACAACCAAACCAACATAAACATTCTTGGAGAGCAGTGTACTCATGAGGAATTTTATTGTTCGAGGAATTTACCCACCTAAGAAGAATAGTTAAAGTCCAAACTTCGTTTGATGTGTAAAGGAGCTATTATTAATAGTTAGCCGAGTTCAATGAGCCTCCCCCGTCCTCTTCAAAGTCTGAGTATATGAGAGGGGCAAGAATGGTATTCCAATATTTACCGCCTCCATAATATTGGAAACCAGTCTTCTCGCATCTTGTCACCATGATTCATTCCGTGGTCTTTATAGGATGGTGATGTTTCTCCAGAACGCTTACAAAATGTAACGTCATCACCAAGCCATCGAGTAGAAAATGCACGACGCATCGATTTAATCTCTGCATTTCCAGTTCCATGGAGTGTTTTATAATCAAACACGATGACATCACCCGGTTCCAAATCCCAACCTACAATATCATATTCTCCAGGATTGGCTTCGACATCAGGAACTGCCTCCATACCAATTAAATGCTGTTTATTCAATTGACTACCATCTTCAAAAATACGTGGATAAAACAACTTGCCCCATCGATGAGAACCTTTAACAAAATTTACTGCAACATCTGATTTGGCTTGATCAAGAGATACATAAACTGACGCCGTTTTGACTCCATCAACACAGTAGTAAGGAAGGTCATGGTGCCAAGGTGTGGCACGCGTTGTTCCTGGTGCTTTACAAAAGGCATGGTCATGAAAAAATTGCACATACGCTGTATCCATAAATTGTCCAGCTATTGAAGAAGCACATGAGTTAGAAACAAAGTCTAGATATTCTGGAATAAGTTGCCAATTACAATAACTATCAAAAAAGCGCCCAGACTCACCTTTTGGATTACTCTCACAAGGGAATGCATATTTCTCTGGATTGTCTAGATTCCTCTGCAAGCCACGGCGAAGTTTCTCCACCCAATCACTCATGAGCCCTCGAATTAATACAACGCCGTCTTTGCGAAAATTATCAATATCAATTTTCTTAGCCTCATAGATAGGTCGATCATCATTTTTAAGAATAATTCCCCTTTGCCATGAAACATGACCATTATTTGAGCTGCTTGAAACCTTCGTCATTCAATCCACTATAATTATAAAATTAGAGCCATTATTTTCCATTCTAGAATTATAAGTCAATTAGAACCAAAGTCCAAATTTCGTTTGATGTGTGAGGGAGGGTATCTAAATAGATAATTACTTTCTACACACCGTTTCATAAATAGTTGCATAATTTGCTGATGCTGTTAAATAAAACATCGCTTTTTCTCCATTCTTTTGTTTCCACTCTATATCAGCCTGATAAAGAAAAGTTCCAATTGCTCCATAAATTTCTTGACAAGATTCTTGCGAATAGGTTTCTATTTCTTTACCTGCAAGAGCAGTGTTAGTCATTAATAAACAGATTGCTAAAGATGTAATAAATTTCATAATGTCTCCTTAAATAAAAAATTTAAGTTTACTATCTTTTTAAGAACTAAAGTCCAAATTCCGTTTTTTGTGTGAGGGAGGGTGTATAAGCAATATCTTGGTTTCTTATGAAACAGGTTAAATTACATATGATTTTCAACGCCTGGACAATAAGTCCAATTCGCCTTAGGATAGTAACGCCTTATTAATTCATACACACCAGGATCATTTTCCTTTATCCATTCTCTTGAATAGTGAGAGCTTTTAAATCTTGGCCCTCGATTCATAATATAACCCTCTACTGAAATTGCCCAATACTCTCCAACTAAGTTGGAAATATCTTGCTCTTGGCCATCTTCAAGATATTGCTCAAAGTCTCCATAAATACCCCGCTCAATTGCAGAAAGAGCGAGATCATTTATCCTTTCATAGAAATAAATCTCGTTTGTTAATTCAAATACGATATGATTTAAAGAATGGACCAGTTCATGTATTACTGGATTTCCTCCAATATTCCAATTCCCTGGAAAACAAAGCCAACTAGCATTTGCAGTCATCGAAGTGTCAGTTAGACCCATTGCAAAACCTCCAGGCTCCTCTTCACTTGAGTACTCTGGCAATACAGATGTATTGCTATCAGCTCCATAAAAAAGAGAGATACGAGCTTCGTTTTGCTCAAGTTTTTCTCTTACCCCAGGCCACTCTGAAGTCATATACATAACAGCATCATATGAAGAATAAAAAGCTCCATCAGGGACATTACTACCACCTACAATAATGACACCTCCAGCTGATATATATTTCTTATAGTGACTTAATCCTTTAGGGCTTGGCGACTTGATTACCTTTCTGCCAGTTTCAATATATGGAAAGCTCTCCCAGCTCCCTGCAAATCCAGACCAATCTTTGCCTCTTCCCCATAACACGTTAGATGAAATCAGAACCTCTCTTATTGTTCCAGATCCCAAATGTGCATTACACAATGCATTCTCAAAATTTTCATAATCCTTCCAATCAATTCCCTGACGAGCTACTTTTTCAAAATTCTTAGGTCGGAATTTTGTTGCTATTTGATACAACTCATCATAAAGCCATAATGAAAAAGGTCCATTTCTTGCAACGCTGCCAGATTTTGAGACAAATGAATAAAGTCTATTATTTCTAACGTCAAAATCAGCATCAGCATGAAGATTAATGTAATGCTGAGTATTATTAACAACTATTTGGTCTTTAAAAAGATCGTTGCACTGTTTTTTTGATGGACTCAATTCATTATCAGCATAGACTAAACCAATAAAACCAATAGACAATAAAAAAAGTAGGAGTAGTTTCTTCATGCTAGGATTATATGTCAACTTGAACTCGGCTAAAGTCCAAATCCTTTCTGATATGAGAGGGAGAGTTTATTAATAGTTAGCCAAGAGCAATGAGCCTCCCCCCGTACCCTCAAAGTCTGAATAAATATGCGAGAGATAGTGGTTATTTATACTTTATTGTTATTAATCAATGACTTAGATAGACATAGATATTAATTAGTTATTATATAATTAATTAGGTAGCAATTTCATTTGAGTATATATGTGAGTATATAATTTTAGATTTTAAATAGTAAATCTTTTACTACCAATGGTTTAAGGAGTGAGTTCAATGTTCCCCATCTCCACCAACCATCTTATCTTTAACACCTTCCATAACGGAACGGGAACAGTGCAAGTGGGTCAGGGTGGTTAGCAAAAACCTCTTGATGGATGTCAATCACTGGAATATCCAGCCCTTTCACAACCTCTATCACCTCAGCTTTTTTTTGAAGCTATCGTGTGAAACTCCTTTACTGTTGTAACGACTCTATTCATAGTTCACTGCCATCAAGATTGATTATTTCTCCCTGTCGAATCGTCACCCAGATTAATGATGACAACACTATCACCGCTCCTATAAAAACGGCAGTCGGGGCTGAAAATTTTGTAGCTAGGGCTCCAATAACAAGTCCGCCAAGTGCAACCATGCTGAAAGTGATGCTGTGAATTCCCATCACACGTCCGCGTAAATTATCGGGTACTTTGAGCTGTAAAACTGTCATGGAGCTAACCAGATAGACCGAACTAAAGGCTGAAGCCAAAACTGCGAAAAAGCAGGCAAGCCAAAATGCCCCAGCCGCATTTGATAATGTCCCTGTAACCAGACTGAAACCTACCAGTGAGAATGCTGACAACGCTGCACAAGATAACATCAGAAACCCCAGTTGACGGGATTGCTGAAAGTGAGATATGAACAAGTTCCCAACTACTGAACCGACCCCGGTTGCCGAAATTAATAAACCATATCCACGTTCTCCATGATTTAATATGTCAGCAAAGATCGGCATTATCTGTACAAAAGATGTTCCAAAAAACATAGAGATCCAAGTCAACAGGATCAAGGTTAAGAATAATCGTTGATGAAGAACATATCTCACCCCATCTTTAAACTCGTGCCAGGGGTCAGTCTTATCCTGAATTACCAGCTCCAGTTCAATTGAAAACAGTACCATAACCATTGTTATAAAACCAATTCCACATATTACAAAGATTAATGAGGTGTCAGTCAGTGCAATGAGTAGTCCTCCAATTGCCGGAAAAATCATACGTGACCCCTGCCAAAGGATAGAATTTAATGCAACAGCGCTCATCATCTGTTTTGGTTCAATCAGCGCTGGAAAAATCGAAGAGCGCGATGGAAAATCAAAACCCTGTACCAATCCAAGCAGGGCTGAAATTAACAGAACGTGCCAAACCCGCACTAGCTCTGTGGCATCTAGTACCGCCAGTATAAACAGCAGTATAGCTGAAGCCACAGAAGTCAAAATTAAAACTGAGCGGCGGTTTACTCGATCTGCAACCAGACCACCAACCAGAGTTGCGAGAATGGTGGGTACCGCAGTTGCTGCACCAAGCAGGCCGAGATCGAGTGCAGAATCGCTGAGTTCGAAAACTAGCCATGCCATCCCTATAAAATAAAGCTGTGTACTACCTACTGAGGCGATGGATCCAAGCCAGAAACGTCTGTAAGGACCAGAAGAAAACGCATCAAATCGCACGCAGAACTCCTCTAACTAAATCCCATTGCTGCAGAACTTATTCTTGCAGCATTAAGTACAGCTTCTATAATAATAATTGCCTGTTTTGAGTTTTCATTAATAAAGATATCTTTTGGTCCACTTACGTTCAATCCAGCGATAGGAACTCCTTCATGGTTATAAATAGTTGCGGCACAAGATCCAATATTGGGCTCAATCATCCCAACACTCCAAACATAACCTCGATTGACATCAATTTTACGTTGACTTAATATTTGCTGAAGATTTTGAGGTGCTTTATTGGTTGCACCACCTACTTCGTGATTTTTATACATATTTCTTACTGTTACTTCACTAAGATCAGAAATAATTGCTCTTCCAATAGACGACGCATGTGCGGGTAAACGCGAACCAATATGCATATTACTAATCAGATGTGCTTTAGGAGTTTCACGAGTTAGATACACAACATCTGTTCCATCAAGAATGCCTAAATGTGCAGACATATTTGATTTTTTTACTAACTCTTGGATCGACTGTAATGACATCTGAACAACATCTCTTGATTGAATTGCTTGCGCCCCAAGTGAAATGATTCCAATCCCAAGGCAATAACCTTCATCTTCACTAATTTGTTCAATCATTCGGTTGTCGAGTAAGGAATAAATTAATCGCATTAATGTTGTTCGGTTTATAGATAAATGGCTTGATGCCTTAGAAAGATTACGACACTTGTTACCCTCACCAATATATTGAAGAAGCCTTATCGCGCGCTCAACAGGAGGGACTAAATAGCTTTTTTTATTTAAATTCCCATTTTCTAATTTTTTCATATTTCCTTTCAGATGAACGCCCAAATATGCATTATCCATTAGTATGTTTCTGCCCATGGATGCGAATTCCCAGTAAGATCAAAATAAAGCGACTTTTGAGACATGAAAGCGCGAATACCGTTTCTTCCTTTTTCCCTACCCATACCACTGTTTTTTTCACCACCAAAAGGTGTCGAAATTGAAAATTGTTTGTATGTGTTAACCCAGACAGTGCCTGCATTAATAGCCCGACCCACTCGCCATGCCTTCGGAAAGTCACCGGTCCAAATTCCACAAGCCAAACCATATTCATTCTCATTGGCTTGTTTAATGACATCAGCTTCATCATCAAAAGGCATTACAACCAAAACTGGGCCAAAAACTTCTTCGCGGGAAATCTGAGCTGAATTATCGACTTCAGTAATAATTGTTGGCAGGTAGTAAGCGCCTTTTTTATACTCTGCACCACTCGGGCTTTCCCCACCGCATAATATCTTTGCCCCTTCGTTGCGTGCCAGATCAACATACGTCGCTATACTATCGCGATGATCATGATGAATCAAGGTTGAAACTTGGGTATCTTGTGAATAAGGACTGCCAACTTTTAGTTTTTTTGTTGCTTTTACTAATCGCTTAAGAAATTCATCATATATGCCTCTCTGTACGAACAATCGTGAGCCCGCAATACAGCTTTGGCCAGTTGATGAAAAAATACCAAACAGAACGCCTGAAATTGCAACATCTAAATCAGAATCATTAAACACTATTACGGGTGACTTTCCTCCCAGTTCTAGTGAAATCGGCATTAATTTTTTTGCTGCTTGGATTGCCAAATTTCTACCAGTTGCGGTACTACCGGTGAAAGTTACTTTTGAAATATCAGGGTGATCTACTAATAAACTACCAATTTCGTTTCCTGAGCCAGGTAAAACTGAAAATAAACCTTTAGGTAGACCTGCTGATTCAACTATTCGTGCGAATTCAAGGCTTACTAATGGAGACCAAGAAGATGGTTTTAAAAGCACAGCGTTTCCAGCTGCTAATGCTGGAGCAACTTTTTGAGCGTCAGATGCTATAGGAGAGTTCCAAGGAGTGATTGCTGAAATTAATCCTAATGGCTCATAGACTGACATAGTCAATGATTTATTTCGTTGAGTCGTTAGTAAATCATCACTACTTTCAAGAAGCGCGCCAAAATACCTGAAAGTTTCAGAAGCAGACTTTGCTAAGGCCGCAGTTTCTCTCAAAGTTTTTCCTGTATCCCGAGTTTGTATTTGTGAAATTCTATCAATATTAGCTTCAATACCATCAGCTATTGAATACAGATATCGAGCTCGTTCATGCGGTTTTAAGGAGAGCCAAGAGGATTGTGACTGTGCCTTTTTTGCAAGTTTTATAGCTTCCAAAACATCATCTCTTGAAGCTCCAGAAAAAGAGCAATTCAATGATCCATCAGCTGGAAAAATTGAAACTATTTCTTCTCCAGTTCCTGTTTTCCATTCACCACCAATAAACAATTTTCCATCTGGCATTTTAATCATTTTTTTACCTTCAAATTACAATAGGACCAATACAATTTTTTATTTCACGCAGTACGCTATATGCAGTTGTTGCAGATGTTTTCGTGCTGTCTTTTAAGGGTTTAGCTTCTACTCGAAAAGTATAGCTTGCCAAAGGGGAATTTACAGTATATTCATGGATATTGGTAATTGCTTTTGGGTCTGCAACTAACTCTGCTTTAGTTTCATCAAAGCCAGCACCTGCAAGAGCAATTGTAGCAGCAACATTAGCATTTTTTGGATATGTGTTAGCAGCCTCACGAGCCGTGCCTCTAAAAATTACTGTTTCCTTCGATAACTGGTCCAAATCAAAAAGCGAAGAAGCTGGTGTCCCTGACCATGCAGCAGGCGGTTTTATACCCCTATATGAAACATCTAGTTCTCCATATTGTTGCAAAGATGCCAGTAAATCAATTCCTCCAATTGCTCCAGAAGGAAGTAATAGTTTAGAGTTGCCCTTTCTTGCAGAATTATACAAAGAATCTTCAAGAGCTACATCTGATAAGGCGCCAATTGAAACTACTACTGTGTCAATGCCTGCACTTAATATTTGAGGAACATGTTCAAAAACAGCATCATGACCAGCACACTCAACAACAAGGTTGGGCTTATTATTTATTAAAGCTTCTATAGAAGTAGCTATACAATATTCTGAAGCAATATCGTTATACTCTTCCTTCATGATTTGTTTGATTTGAGAGCTATATTCTGGTCGACAAACAATAGTTAAGTGCTCCAATCGCCTCTCTAGTTGAGTTTGAAGAAGTCCAGCTAGGGATATTGAAATATTACCAAAGCCAATTATTCCGAGTCTTGTCATGCTATCTCCTTATTATTTGCTGCACCAGCAGGCGGACCAGAAAATACCTCAGCATATGGTCCAATGCTACACATATCAACCTCTACCATTTGCGGTCCTTCCGCCTTCAGGGCTTTATCGATTGAACCTTGAAAATCTTCTACATCCCTAACAATTTGGTGAGGCAAATTGATAGACTTGCAAAAAATTGAAAAATTAGGCGTGGCTAATTTAGAGTAGTGTCGTCGGCTTCCATAATGATTATCTTGAATATTTTCAATTACACCATATGCCTGATCATTCATAAGTATATAAACCAGTTGTGCGTTTTCACTAACAGCAGTAATCATTTCTGCCAACCCTAACATTGCACCACCGTCTCCAATCATCACAATAGCTTTTGATTTCGGACTTGCAATTGCTGCGCCAATTCCCATTGATATTCCTTGACCAATACCACCACCAACAGCATGAACGCCTAATGAAGCTTCAGCAATTTTCACATAACGGTTGCCAAATGTTGAATTTGTAATAGTTACGTCTCTAACCCATGGGTGCAAGCCACTATAGACTGTATTCTTTAATATCATTGCTATTGTAGAATATGGTCCTAGTGTATCTAACAACTTAGATTCACTGGCACTACGAGCTTGCTCAATATCTTTATGAAACTTTTTATCAATATCTAGTTTTTTAGGTAGTAACTCTAAAAGTTTTTGCAACGCCTCTTTTGCATCACTATGAATAAACTTTTTTACTTCATAATTTCTTACACCTTGATAGTCTTCAGCATCTATTTGAACAAGTGGAGGAAGTTTCATTTTATAATTTTGAGTTTCATTACCTCTCAACTTAGAGCCAACGACAATCATCAAATCACTTTTTGCATAAATACCAGAGGCAGCTTGAGTCATATTAAATGCACCAAGATTTGAAGAATGATGTTCGCTAACTATTGCACGTCCATTTGTCGATGTAACAGCTCCAAAGCCCCTGTTCAAAAGTTCTGTTGCTTCAATTCCAGCATTTCGAGCCCCACCTCCGAGCCATAGCATAGGGCGCTTTGCTTTTTTAACTAGTTCGGAAAGTTCTCTAATTGAGTTTTCAGGTAAGGATATTCTGCATGACTCAGGTATTTCAATAGAACTAGGATATCTTAATTGAGAACGTTGAACATCTACTGGAATTTCCAAACTAACAGGGCCAGTCGGTGGTGAAATGGCTGAAGAAACTGCAGCAGAAAGAATTTTTATCGTGTTTCTAGAATCATTAATACGGAAGTAATTCTTCGATATAGATTTCAACATTTCAGGTTGGCTAGGTACACTGTGAATTGCTGAAGAATTTTGGTCTAAAAATTCTAGATCAATTTGAGTAGTAATATGTAAAAGTTTAGAGCCAGCAGTTAAGGCTTCTAACTGTGAACCTGCGGCATTACCAGCAGCAGTTCCAGTAGAAGTCATACAAACCCCTAACTCACCGCTAACTCTAGCAAAAGCATCTGCCATATTTAATGCACCTGCCTCACCTCTAGCCGGTACAAAACGTATTTTATCCTGTCGGGCTATAGCATCTAGAATTGGCATATTATGAATTGAAATCACTCCAAAAATTACACTAATACCTATATCATCTAAATATTGTGCAATGACATCTGCTACTGTTTCTATTGGTGATAATGATGTATTTTTCATATGATTAACTCTATATCTGTTTTGACAGCCCGCCTGAAATCTCAAGTTGGGCACCTGTTATATAACTAGCGCCAGAAGACCCAAGAAAAGCTATTGCAGTTGCAACTTCGTCTGGCTCTCCCAGTCTTCCAAGTGGAATACCTTTGTTAAGCGCAAGATTTTTATACCAATCATTTTTCGTTATTGCATGGTCTTCACGATCTTGAAATCGACGCTCCCATTGACTAGTGTTTACAAGACCTAATAAAATTGAATTAACTCTAATTTCTGGAGCAAATTCGATGCTCAATGATTTAATTAAATTTTGAACCGCAGCCCTTGCTGATGAAGTGCAAACCATGTGTTCTTCAGGTTGAAGCGCAAGAAGTGAATTGACAGCAACAACCGAGCCTCTTTCTTTTTTTAACATCGATTGAAAAGCACGCACTGGGTATATCTGGCTAAAAATTTTTAATTCGTATTCGCTTCGCCAGTCATCGTCACTCGTAGTATTGAATGTTGAGAGCATTGCTTGACCAGCATTATTAACAAGCAAATCACATTTTCCAAAAAGTGACATCACATCCTCAGAAAAAATATTTACTTCTTTTGGATCCAAAACTGATAGTGCTTTTGCAAATACTCGATTCTCGCCAAATTCAACTTTTAATTTATTTTCTACTTCTAATAATCGCTCATTAGAGCGAGCACAAAATGCTACTTTTGCACCAGAATGAAGAAGAGCCTTTACTGTTGCAAGACCAATCCCAGATGTTCCACCTGTAACAACTGCTACCTTACCTTCATAATTAAAATTAATCATAATTTACTCTCATACATTGGTCAAATTAAGGAAGCCAGGGTCTGGCCTACCCTGCATAGCTGTTCGTTGTGAAGTGGTTGGTGGCCCTGCTGTCATCCATAAATCCATAGATGCTGGGTCAGTGCGTGACCAAACCTTAGGCTGATGTGTTTTCTCATTAATTTTTTGTAACTCAGTTGTATATTCAACAACAAAACCAGGCGGTGATACAAAATAGGCAAAAGGATTGTCACCAGGACCATGACGACCAGGCCCCCAAGATGGATTATGTCCTGCTTGTTTCATCCTCCCAATAGAGTGCATAAACTCATCAATTGTTGACAACTCAAAAGCAACATGGTTAATGCTAGGATAATGTGATTTTACTAATGCAATAGAGTGATGATCATTGTTACATCTTAAAAAAACCATCTGATCGCCAGAATAATCAGAGACACGAAAATCTAACACAGATGTAAAAAACTTTTGTAATCCATTCATATCAGGAGTGTTTAGGACAATATGAGAGACTTTATGTGGATGACCCCATTTTTTCTTTTCAGGCAATTTAAGAGAGTCGGTTCGAAATCTTAAACGGCGCATATCTGGATCTAAAATCTCAAAACCATAGCCACCAGCGAAATCATTAAACTCTGCTGGTTTGCTAATTATTGTGCAATTTTTTGCAACAAGTTGAGTGAAAAGAATATCCATTGAAGATCGATCTTTTGTTGAAAAATGAATATATTCAATTCCAAAAATTGGGTGATTTACCAAACCATAAGTAATTGGTTCAGAGTTAGTGGATCGAAAAAAAACTATGCCATCTTCTGAGTGTGAAAGCTCTAACCCCCAGAGTTTTTCATAAAAAGAAGCACTCTCTATAATACTAGGTCCACGCATCACAATTCCACGTAGTCCATCTACCTGAGAAAAGTTTGTCATAATTTTATCCTTTTAGAATTTGTTAATAAATTGGGCTGCGCAAAAGCTTTAAGAGCTTTAGCAAAGTTTGTTGGAGATTGTTGATAAATTGCATGGCCTGTTTCATTAAGCTGAGTTAATTTACTACAAACTACAGACTGTAAAACTTGAAAAACTTTTTTAGCAGAAGCTGGAGTAGTAACTATGTCTTTAGCTCCAACCACAACATCTGTCGGACAACTTACTTTTAATGCATCTTGCAATAGATCGCCTGAAGCAAGCATCTTAACAGCCTGGGTATATCCTGGATTTTTTATATGCATCATTTCTTTAGCAACTTGCGAGACAATCTTTGGATTTTTATCTGGATTGGCTACAAGTTTACTGGCACGCTTAAGTGCGAATTTTTCCACCCCATATAATTCTAGTTCATCAATGCGATTTTTTGCTAATGGGTTTAGAGGGTCATTAGTTGATTGACCATGGCCTAATGCTGGAGAGGCAAGTAATAGTTTTGAAACATTTTTTGAATATCTCAAAGCAAAACTTGTAGCGATTAAAGCGCCTAGTGAATGACCAACCAATAGAGGGGTTCTTAGCTCTAGTCGTTCATATAACCCCTGAAGAGCTAAAGCATAATCATCAGCTATTGGCCAGTTTTTATCTAAGGGCTTTGATTGACCATATCCAGGCGCATTCCAAGCCAATATTCTCCAACTTTGAGGTAATTCTTTGATTAGTGACTTAAAAGATAATGCATTTGATCCAATACCATGAAGAAGCACTACCTCAATTTCATCTTCGCCCTTTTGCTCAAAATACTCAATTGATCCAGATTTTTTAAGGCTTAAATTATTCATCATATCAAGAAAATACAAAACCGTTATTAACGGCTAGCACTTGACCAGTCAAAGTTAGCGCTCCCTTTGTTAAAAGAAAGCTTATTGTGTCAGTTATATCCTCAGCTCCTTGAGGACCAAGTATAGCGCGATTTTCATTATAAAAACTGTGTCGAGCTTCAGGAACGTAATCCGTTGAATCTGTAGTTAAAATTCCTGGAGCAACTGCAGTTACTCCAATTTGGTCTGATCCAAGCTCACGCGCAAGAGATCTTGTCATAGAAATAATTGCACCTTTGCTGGCGACATATGACAATAGAAGTGGCGCACCCCATAAAGCCGTATCAGATGAAATATTTACTATTCTTCCAGATTTAGAAGCTCGTAATAGTGGCGCAGCTGCCTTAGTCATCAACCAAGTACCTCTCACATTCACTCGCATCACCTTGTCCCAGCTTGTTAGATCAATGTCTTCAAATTGAATGCCACCAATACCAGTTGCAATAGCAGCATTATTTACCAATCCATCAAGTTTGCCATTAAAAGTTTTAGAAACACTCTTGATCAGTTTTTGAATAGATGAAGAGTCTTCTAAATCAACATGAAAAAAGTCAGCATTCAATTTATTAGCAGTTTGTTGGCCTTCTTGAGTATTTATATCTGCAATAATTACCTTGGCCCCTTTCTCAGAAACACTTTTTGCAATTTCTGCACCTAAGCCTCTTGCGCCACCTGTTACTAATATTGAGCGATTTTTAAGCATTACGCTTTATTTTCAACATTTTGCTCGTAATCAACATTTAATTTTGCTTGACTATAGAGGGTGTATCGAATATTACCTACGCCAATATCATGCTGATATAACTTTTCATTTTCACGAGCATTGTCTGACATTGCTTCTAATATTTCTCGATCTTGCTCTAAAACTTTCCAGTGTTTTGATTCTAGTTCAGCTCGATAAAGAAACCTCCAAGATTCACGTTGAATACCTTTAACTCTCCTCATACGCCAAAAAAATACCTTGCAAGAACTATCGTTGATAGGCGTAACAAAACCAACTATACGCATACTTCCTCCTGGTCCAGCAGCTGAAGGATACGGGATATCAAGAAAGCAGAACATTGTTCCGTTATAAATTTCAAACTCCACCCAGTCAAAGTTTTCATCTACTTGTCCAGTACGTCTAGCAATAAATCCGTTCTCAGTTTTTTCAACATCCATTAGATCTTCTTTGGAGCCAAATCCTAACGTAAAACTTTCTGCATGTAAGTAAGAGCCATGCATTGGATCAGCTAGATTATCTAGAGCATATCTGTAGTTTGTTTGCCATACAGAAGTACACAAAATACCTGACCAATCCTCTGAAATAAATTCTTTTGGAACTTTTAGCGGGGGTGCTTTTGGGTTTTCAGCTGAAGGAATATATATAAAAATAGCATCATAAAGTTCCTGAACTTCAAATGTTTTAACAGCCTTTTGGCCTTCGAGAGCACAGTCCTTCATTGCTGGAACATTTATAATAGTTCCTTGTCCACTAACCACAATCCCATGATAACGGCATGCAATATGGTCTTTATGAATGATTCCATGTGATAAGGGAGCGCCCCTGTGAGGACATAAATCCTTAAGACACTGAACATGTCCCTTTTCGTTACGCCAAAGTACAAGTTTTTCGCCAAGCACTTCAACGCCTATAGGTGAAATACTATTCACTTGAACTGTTTTAGCTACAGGGTACCATTGTCCTAATATTCCATTATTAATTCTATTTTCAATTAATGCACTAATATTTATATCTGACAAAATTACACTCCTATATCTGTATTATTAATTCTTTGGTCGTTTAATTTTAGAAATTGGATGACTTTCTGGATAAGCAGGTGTCACTGGATTTGGATTGCCAATCATGACACACATCAGCGCCTCTTCAACACCTTCATTACGCAACCCGCGATAAACACCAGGTGGAATTGAGATTACATCTCTTTCTGTCAAAACTGTTTCTACTTCCTCACCATTGTGCTCAAAAAATAATCTAATTTTTTTACCCTTTAAAATAAAAAATACTTCTTCTGCATCGTAGTGAATGTGCAGTGGCCCTTCACAACCAGCAGGCAAAACCATAGTTGAAAATGTGAAGTGATCAGCTGTAACAACATTCGGATCCGATGCAACTCCCGACCCACCTGTTCCAATATATCTCATTTGAGCACGCTTATATTTGGGATCAAAATCAGCTTGAAATTTCAGTGCATTCCAATCAACTGTTCTGGTTTCATATCGAGCAGTACGACTCTCAATCCATTTTTTTAAACTTTGACCACTTGGAATTTGAACATTATGTGGCTCTATTTTTGGAAATTCAGGAGGGATATTTGACATAATTTACCTTTTATATATATTTATTATTAAACCTCTTAAGGCATCAAATTGACTATCAGGGATCACAAAGAACCTTGATATATTGTTAAATTCAAGCGCCAAAACCGTTTTCCCTATAAGCTAAATCTAGCTTATTATTAGTTTCTATAAGCTCATCATGAAGCAAGTCAAATGTCCAGTCCTTTAGGCCGCTTCGTGGCGCAATAACTTTCATGCTCGAAAGAGCAGCAGCAACATCTTTAAAATCATGAACTCCATTTTCATAAATACTCATCAAAGCTTTAGCGAGTGCTTTTTCATTAGTATCTAAATCTCGCCCTCGGGATTGATTAGCTAAATTTGCACTCTCTAAAAAGTCTGCATTTAATTCTACGTATTCTTTTTTCATATTTCACCTTAAGTTATATATGTTCATATATGAACAATGTGTTCATGTTTTATTATACTTCAACTAAACCAACAATATCCTATTTTTTTGTTCGGACCATGTGGATCTCTTCAGGCCTGATGAGTTGGAACCAGAGACTTGCTTCGAAGGGCAATTTTCCGGTCAATCAACAATTGCATCATCGCCATTTTCTGCGATGTTGCAGCGGGATCAGCCCACAGGTTATCCAACTCATCCGGAGCCATAAACCTGATAGACGCTGAAATGATGGGTGGGTTGTGGAGGCACGGCGCGCAGCTGGGATCATTGAACGCCAAGACTGCTGACATTTCGGGCCGGGTTCAACTGACAGATTTGTGACGGCTCAAGACGGTTACAAATTTTGACGTAAAATGATATCTGCGGCATCACTAAGTTCAGTCAGCCTGTCATAAAAACCGTCCACTTTACCTTGCGCGGTCCGTCGCATGTCATCGTCGCGTGCTTTGAGGTTAAGTCCATCCTCCGATGCACCAGCCTCGCCAACTGCGCGGGACGCCTTTTGAACAAAGGCGCAAATTGGGAACCGCGCTGCGCTAAAAGCCGCAAAGGCCCTTTGCGGACATGGATGAATATCTAATGCCTCGGCCAGAACCACGGCATCTTGCATGGCCATCGCCCCGCCTTGCCCCATGAATGGCGTTGACGCATGGGCCGCATCGCCGATCAGCAAAACCCTCCCTCGATGCCAGGGGAGAGGCAAAGCGACTTCCTCGACCGCTGTATACAAAATTTCAGAATCTGCGCCCAATTCGTCTAGAAAAGGTGACGCGGGCCCAGAAAACTCGCTAAACGTGGCGCGCATTTTTTCGGGCCAATCAATCGGCGAATGAAACGTGTCTTTGGCCTCAGCCACCGTGCCAAACGTGTACAAAAGATCATCGCTGATTGGCATGATGCCAAATCTTTTGCGCGCTCCCATCATCATGATCTTATCGGTCAATTCTGTTGGGCGCTTATGTACGGAACGCCAAATTCCAAAGCCAGAGTAGTGTGGCTTTAGATTGATGCCCATCATCGCGCGCATTTCTGAACGCAGGCCGTCGGCGCCCACAACAATATCGTAACGGCCTGTTTTGCCATTCAAGAATGTCACATCTACGAAACCGCTGGCCTCTGAAATCGCAGCAACTGATTGTCCAAGATGCACGGGCACACCCAATTCTTCGACTCGATCGGCCATGACACGGTGCATCTCAGCCCGTTTAATTCCAAGGACCGCCGGAATTCGCCCGTTGCCAGCTGTCGGGTAAAGGGTTTCGACAATTGCGTTACCAGATTGATCGAAATAGGTGTTCTGCCCTCCGGGCACCGTAAAACCGGCGAGAAGGATTGGATCAAGAAGACCCAATGTGTCAAGACTCACCAGTCCGTTGGCATAGACGAAAACCCCCGAGCTTTTAAATCGCCACACTTCCTGTTTCTCAATGATTTGAACACGGTGTCCTCGTTGCGAAAGAGCGACCGCCGCGCAACACCCGGCAATACCTCCGCCCGCGATCAAAATGTTATACGATTTGGCGTCCATGTCGCTCCCCTCAGGCCTGATGGGTTGGAACCAGAGACTTGCTTCGAAGGGCAATTTTCCGGTCAATCAACAATTGCATCATCGCCATTTTCTGCGATGTTGCAGCGGGATCAGCCCACAGGTTATCCAACTCATCCGGATCCACGCCAAGATTAAAAAGCTCTCCAAGATCAGACCCTTCAAAAACACTCATCCTCCAACTGTCATGAACGAGCGACCAGAAAGCAGTTCGCCCATCGTCCGATGACATCACTAAGCCGGAATCCTCGATCAGTACAGGTAAGTTTTTGACATCATCAGCCAAAAGATCACGACCCTGCATTCCATGAGGGACTTTCAGACCCGCTTTTTGCAGAAGCGTGGGAGCAAAATCGATCGCACTGCCTTGAATTCCCGTGACGTCCGTCCCGCGATTTGTCGGATCGGACCAGATCAGTGGTACGCGGATCAGCCCGTGACTGTGAAGCCCCCCTTTAAGAACAGTGCCATGATCTCCCATATAGTCGCCGTGATCTGACATGTAGATGATATTGGTGTTTTCGGATTTGCCAATATTCTTCAGAGCTTGCATCACAACACCAACTTGTTCGTCAATCATGGTGATCGTACCGTAATTTAGTGCAATCATGCGGCGCGTGTCTTCATCATCAGTATGAAATGGCCAGAACTCATCGGGTTTTTCCGCGCCAATTTCATAGATTCGCTTAATATGATTAGGTAAATCGCTTCTGGCGCTGGTTCGATGACCAAAACTTTTTGGCAACGGGATGTCCGCAGGATCATAAAGATCAAAATAGCGGCCTGGGGGTGTAAATGGGTGGTGAGGATCTGGAAAAGACACGACAAGAATGAATGGAATATCGTCCTGTGCCTCCAGAAATTCGCAAGCCTGCTCACCAACATATGACGTTGGATAGTGTTCCTCGGACAGTGCTGTGCGCCATATTTGTGGTGTTTCCGGTGAACCGTCTTCCAAAGCTCCAGCTCTTCCGCGTGGGTCTGACGCACCAGCCAGTTTGGCTTTCAGCCAACCAGAATAGTGTCCCTCAACCTGGTCACCGTGCCCAATGCACAAGCGAACATGATCAAACCCATAGTAGGGAAGTGGCAATTCCTTATTAGGGTTCTTGATCCAGCTTGTTCGAATTTCACATTCATATTCCGAACCCCGCCGTTGCGATCTTAAGGCTAAGTTGTAGGGCTCGTTTGGTTCTTCGCCTTTCCCATTTGATTGAGGTAACTGTACCTCAATCGGTGAGACGTTCTGAAAGTGTGCTTTTCCCACCAGACCTGTTCGATAACCACTAGATCGCAAGACATCCGCGTAGGTTGTGCAATCCAAGCCAAGTGGTATACCGTTTTGCCTGCACCCGTTGACCGACGTCAACTGCCCCGTTGCAAGTGCCGCACGGTTTGGTTGGCAAATTGGATTGGCGACATAGAAATTATCAAACCGCGTTCCACGATTGGCAATCGCATCGATATTTGGAGTTTGTACGATGGGATTCCCATAACAACCTAAATGATCAGCTCTTTGTTGGTCTGTCATAAAGACAATGAAGCTAGGTTGTTCATTTCCCATGTTGTGGTTCCTTTGTCACCTTATCTGATCTCTATATTCGGCAATCGGCTTCAATGGACCCCACATCCGTGCAGAAAAACGGTGCTCACCCTCTTTGTACACGGTGGTTTCTTGCAAACGTTCAAACCACTTTGAAACAAGGGGCAAATCGCCAAATACGGTCTCTTCGCAAAGGTATTTCAAACGGTCGAAAATCCCCGCTAGGGCAATGTCGGCGAGCGTCAATTGCTCACCACATATCCATGAGCCGTTAAACTGGGACAGTTCTTCTTCCAGAAGCACCATGTATTTCCTTAGTCCGGCACGGGCAGTCACATCTTTAGCGTGATCCACCGGAGCAGTAACCCGGCGCAAATAATCATCGGCTAAGGCCTTATCAGGATGGCGATGTGACCACTCCTGTAGCTGTTCCAATCCAAAACCTTCAACTCTCAATTTCATCATAGAATTGAAGCTGAGCGTTACGATGTGGCCAAATATCTGATCCTGTTCGATATACATCCACTTACGCATTATTGACGCCAAGTACGGGTCATCCGGCCGAAGCGGAGGAGTTGGATATGCGTCCTCAAGATATTCGACAATCACATTGGATTCCGAGACGACTTGGCCGTCTTCAACAAACGTCGGAACAGTTCCCGATTGGTTCAACTCAAGATATTCAGGCTGAAAATGATCGAACTTCCAGCTTTCGATGAAAACTTCATCCCACGGCAAGGATTTTGCCGCCAGCACCATGCGAACTTTCATACAACAAGGACTGTCACCAAATTGGTAGAGTTTTCGATCGGTCATTTGAACATCAGATCCACTGGATATGTCACAATTTCGGGAATGAAGAACAGCAAGAGAATTGCGATAAAGTAGCAGATGACGAAGGG
>Ga0209383_1000891_pt1 | contig 19840 bp, 9 predicted proteins | sample CoawatmetaG02DNA_FD_187510 | JGI IMG/M metagenome (GOLD analysis project Ga0209383, IMG submission 187510) | Marine microbial communities from the West Antarctic Peninsula - Coastal water metaG029-DNA (SPAdes) (version 2) | ecosystem: Environmental > Aquatic > Marine > Coastal ... | reverse complement strand
CGCTAACAGCTGGATATATATTTTCCCCTGGTATCGCTGTTGCTTTTGTAATATTTCTAGTAACAAACACAAGAGTATCACTAATATCCGGAGTTTTATCTATACGAAACGAATGAGTGGCTCCGGCGGAAACAGGAATTGAAAATGGTGTTTTTGCAATGCTTTTACCAGTTTGAGTTGTTATAATTTTAGTGGTCGGTGTTGCCCCAGCAAAAACAGTTACGGCGTTAGGAGATGAGGCTGACAGGATTAGCCTTACATCTAGAGTTTGATATATAACCTTTTGAAGCAAATTAGAATTAGATCCAGTACTAGAGTTTATATCTAAACTACCATCTGCTAGTCTAACTTCGTTGTAATCAGCGTGCTTAGTGCCTTGTTCCGAAAATAAGAAAATATCATATTGGTTTGAACCAGTAAAAGATAATGTTATACCGTCTGATATAGCAACGGCAGTTGATAGCGAAAATTCGCTAGTGTTATCTCCATCTGGATTTAGAGCTGCAACGGTAACATCGTTAGCATCTAAAAAAGCGTTACCAGTAATTTTATCTCCAACCTGCATAGTGTTAGCAACAACAGTGTCCATAACTACTTTTACACCACTGGAAACAGCGCCATTAACCGTGTCGGTAGTTGGTATTGCAGCTGGAAATGCTATGTTGCCAGAGTAAGTATCAAAAACAGTTTTGTTACCTAACCTTGCTTTAGTACTCTGAAATTTATTTGTTACAAAATTATAGTAATTATTAGATTCATCTTTAATTTCTAAACTAAATATTCCATCCCCTGTTATAGTAAACCTTCTTCTTTCGCCAATAATTTTTATATTACTAGTATCTAAAATAAAAGATTTTAAAACCTTACTGTTAGCATATCGCGCAGCGTGATCAGCATCAGACATTAAACTTCCATCTGGCATATAATGATATCCAGCAGGGGCAGTTTGTCCTTGAGCATTTGTTAATCTTTGTACCGCGCTAGCAGGTATATTGTGATACGACATAATTATTATTTATTTATTTACTACTTTCACTAACTTCAGAACTAACTGAAAATATTTCAGCTTTTATTTTAGAGTTATTTTCAAGTTTTACATCTGCAAAGTAACCACTTAAGCTAGATTTGTTTACAACATCATTTTTAACAAACATGATGTAATCACCCACAGCAGGTGTAGAACCGGTAGGATTAACTTTTATTGTTTTGTTTGCTACCTCAGTAACATCCCCATATTTGGTAATACCACTAGAGTCTATAGTGTTAAAGCCACCGTTTGCCGAAGGGGTTTGGTAATATATAACATCTCCAATCTGCAAGGACACATTCACATCGTTATCAAATCTTAATTCCAAAGAATTAACTTCTAATAACATACCTATTCCTTGAACATTAAAAGCTCCAAAATCTGTTTCTGATGTTACATTAAAATCTACACCTTTAATATAGTTAAACCATTTTCCTTCTTTTTCAATAAATTCATTTATTGCACCACGCTCTTTGTTTGTAAATATACTATCAACATACCATCCTTCTTTAGGATGTAAATTGTAATATTCTTTGTCTTGGAAGTTAACCTCAACTCTAGATTGACTACCTTCGTAGTTTAGCGTGTGGTATGATTTTATACTACTTGGTTGCTCATTCATTACAACATTAACGCTAGAGCTGTGGAATTGATTGTAAAAAGTGTTTCTATCAACTGTCTCGTCATGGTGCTTCCACAGCCTTCCATTAGCAAAAGTGTGGTAGTCGTTGGCGCAGCTAACTCCATTCTCTGCAATAAATGATTTAAAACTTACCCAGCCTTTTACATCTTCTCTAAAAGAAACTGTTACACTATTTAACCCTGGTATAGCCTCAGTTACAACAGGAAGTGTTATGTTGTACTCGTCATTTCTATCATCGTAACTACCAATGATTTTAGTATCTGGCTGTAGGTTGTCTTTAAACCAATCTTTCATTCCAGCATTAGATACTGATGTTAATCCATCTACAGATAATCTCATAACTGATCCTCTTACTCTATCCGTGAAATAAGCTCTATAAGCCTCCGATGCAAATGATTCTGGATTTTTTGATATTCCAAACTCACCTGAGTACGGAATTGCTTGACCTAACACGGCGTTTGTTGAAAGTAATTGAGGATTACCATCTGCATTAAACAAAGCGTCTTTGTCTGCTAGTATTTTTAAAATTCTATCTTCACAAAGCGTGATTAAATCTCCACTTTGCCCCCAACCGGCTTTTAACTTTTGAATACTACCGTAGGTAGGATTTATATCTTTAGTTATTTTCTCAGCCGCTATAAATTGATTGAGATTATTTATACCAACAGAACCATTGTATATTCCAGAATAAACTAAACTGTACTTTCTGTACTCCTCGTTTGGTTGCTCGTCTAAAGTTGTAGATGCTTTTACTCCGCTTGTTATAAACGGTAAATTAAAGCCATCTCTAATTCTATTAGACTCAACACCATTACCAAAAGAGTAGCAGTTGTGCCAGTTTAAAGTGTATTTTGTATTTGGACCGTGGAGTACCTCGTCGATGTAAATGTAAGGTGTTCTCGCTGGGTAACTAGTAAAGTTTTGTCCACTAGCATCCCAACCGGTAACTTTAACCGTTATAACACTGCCGTCTGGTTTCGTTATCTTTAAGTGAGAACCGACTTGAATATAAGAACCACCAACAAGGGGTTGGTCTTGCGTGTCTTCTGTAGCTAAAGATAAACGCCATTTTCCAGCTCCACTTTGCCCGGTTTCAAGTGTGCCTGGCAGAGAAGTTTTACTTACCGAGGTAGCAATCATATTAACAAGTGTTGCTGCTGGGGTTTCTACAGATTCAACTAAAGATCCAATCGGTATTGCTAGGTATTTTGTATCTTCTGTTAACTCAAGTGGGTTATACCCACTAGCTTCGTAGTATATATCTAAATCAGTGGATTCTCCTGGCTCTGTTTCCCATATAGCTGGATTATCAGGTAAATCACTTTCTTCTTCTTCTACGGCCTCTAAAAACTCTACAGTATACCCTACAGCCATTAAACCGGGATTATCAAGAGACCATCCTTCGTTGTTGGCATCGTTAATATTTATTCTATTAACGGAGTATTGACTATAACCATTCATAGCTGGTTGTTGAAAAACCATATTTTCACCGGCAGCTGGTATATCTACTGCCGCACCCCCAGTTACGGAATCGCCAAATATAGTGTGTGGGCTAAAGTCGGTGGTACTAGTAAGATTACCTGCTTCTTGGATAAGCAAGGGTACTGTATATCCAGCAAAACTTAACACAAAATAATCAGCACTCGCAGTGGGATGGTCAATTTCTTTAATAATAAGATATTCGCTCCCAACAGCGTTACCTAATTGATTAGCGCCATTATTATACGAAGTTAGTATCATGCCTACAGCTAGAGTGTGTATACTACCGTTGTTTTCACAGGTTAAACCGTGAATATTATCAACAGCAACCTTAAGGTTAGTGCCAGTAAATGTTGGCGCGCTGTTTGATCTTGCTACGCTCAACTTTAGACCATTACTTATTGGCCCTGGAGAATTACCTCCCGTTGGATCCCAAGCAAAAGTTCCATCATCAGTAGCAATATTTTTAACCTTCGCTTTAAATCCTTTAGTAAAGTTAGGAGTTAGATGTGCTGCTCTTCGAGGCGCGGCAGTAGAAGCAAATAAACTATTACTAGTCCACCTTGCTAACTGTCGATGGCTAGTGCCAGGGCTGATAACGTAAACTGATTGGGTTGGATCTTCTTTAAATCTAAACCTAACCGCTGGTTGTATCTTGTTAACTAAAGCTCGAATATCTTGCTGATCATAATATATGTTTTCTGTATCAGGAGAGCTACCTATATCAAAAAATTTCGTCAAGGGGCTTGTAGAATCCGCTATGTCGGGGTGGTATATTCCACCCATAGCAAAAACTATAGATGCGTCCGCACCGCCTATACTACTAATTCCAGTTTCAACGCCAGTGCTAGTACTGTCTAGTTCACCTGATGAATTCCATTCCAAGTTAGAGTTTGTGGTTCTTTTCCCGGCATACGGGCCAGCGTCAATAAACCAAACGCTTCCTGTTTCTTGTTCACTCTTGGCATTAAACTCGCCATACCTTTGAGCGGCTCGTTCGCCTGCATAATCAGCAACCTTCCAGCTTCCAAAGGAGTTAGAATTGTTGGTATTTTGCGGTTCCCAGTCCATTACTATTTGTGTTCCATTATAAGTACCTAATGCAGCATAAGCCGTTACGCTTTTCAACTCATCTACCAATTTTGAATTAGTTTGACTGCCTCCCTCGCTTGATGGGTTTCCAAACATATATTGGCTTACATCATTACCATTAGAACCCTGATCACCTGCCGCACGGTTATAGTTTCTAAAAAACGAGGCAAACTGACCAAATCCTAATCCAGTGCTAGTATTTATTGTTCCGTACTCCCCAGCGGTTTGGCCAGTTAGCAAATTGCTATGTAACGTGCCATTATCACTAGCCATGTAGTACATTTTTTTAGACCGCGAGGTTCTATACTTAACTTTTTGTGAGCTTTCATAGCCAATATTAGTATTAAACACGGTATCATTAACCACCTTAACAAAAAATCTACCATCAAACTCATTTGTGTTTTCTATAGTATATTTGTATATTCTTATAGTAGATTGGTCAACTATGAGTGATGAGTTTAAACCGGTTTGTGGATCGTTACATATAACGTTAACATCATCGCCTAGTGGCTCTTGTAATCGTACGTGGTAAACAGCTTCACCAGAGTTGCTTCCGTCATAATTAGTCGTTAATTCTGAAATTCTATATCTTTTTGTGAAAGAACTTTTGTTTAATGTAAACTCTACGTACAAAACTCCTTCTTCTATGTTGTGTAAATCAGAGCCGCTACTTAAATGGAAAGGCTCATAATTCATTTCAAAAAAATCTCTACCCACTACAGGTGCTTTGTCAACGGTGTCTCCAAAAATGTTATTAACCGAGTCAAACACATGTGTTTTCTCTTCTATTAGTATTTTATTAGCTTTTATAAAGTCTGGCGCTTCATTTTGTATTGCCAGCACTTTAAATCTAGCGGCTGATGGCACAAGGGTACTAGATTCTACACCTTTTTTTAGTATTAAAAATGTATCATCGTTTATCTTATTTCTATCAGAAGAAGGAAAAGATAACCAAGCATGTTCATCACCGGCATCCCACCATCTGTCCATGGCCATGTTATAGTATTCTCCAGAGGTTTCTTTTATATAAAGCTTAAAGTACTTCATATTTTTTGGAAATTTAGTGTTACCAAAAGAAACTTGTATTTTATTTTGTTTTGCAGCCTCAGTTTTATTTAGTTTTTCAAAACCACTTAAACTTGATAATACTGGCGTTTCTCTTCCATACTCATCTGTAAAAACAACACCTAACTGGTATTCTCTTAAAGATTTAATAGATTTTACTGGTTTTAAACCACTATTAACACCAACAATGTTGAAATTAAAATCAGGATAATACTCTTTTTTGGTACTTAAATTAGATACTAAATCAAATCCTTGAGTGTAATTCGCATACACAATTCTATTCCCGGTAACTTCTTGGGCTAAAGCTTTTTTAGGAACAGCATCCCAAGGCCTTAGTATTTGATTTGAAGGAAGGACTCGGTTTATTAGCTCTGACTTTACAACATACTCATTATTATCCCAAATATTTCCAGAATCATGGTTGTTTTTAATAGTATCTAAAACGTACACAATAGGAGATACTTCGTCTTTGTACAATATATCAACAGCAACAATATCGTCAGGCAAGTTTGGTGGAATAAAATTTGAAATTTTTATTTCATTAATCGAGTTAGTCATACCTAAATTATAACCTTTTTTAGGATGGTAATCAAAAGATCCAGGTAAAAATGCTATTTCAGTAAACGGTGAAAAAGTTGAATATTCTTTATCTTCGTATTGATATCTATAAGCAAATCTTGGAAACTTAAACTCAAACAGCTTTTCCGCTTCATCTAATCGATCAACCGCAAATCTCAGCTCGGTTTGAGGTGACGAAACGGTTGGAGGAACACCATTAATACTTAATATTTCTAGACCCACTCGCGCATTACTAGCATCTTGTTGTTCTATAGAAATGCTTTCAATATTACCGGTGAACGCGTTGTTACTACTTAATCCACCTAATGGTGTTGTTCTTAAAAAAAACTTATCAGCAAAATAAGAATAATCAGCAGGATTACCAGGATTAACAGTAGTTGAACCTTGGTTGCTTTGTGAGTCTAAAGTAAGAGTAAACTCATGAGTTCCGCCACTAGTTATCCACTCTCCAGCAGGTTGCCAGTAAGGAATATTATCGCCAGCATTGTAATACGAGTAAGTGTCATTACCAACTATATAAGGTTTCATTTGCCCGTCAACATAACCACTTATTACAATTGTAATTTTATAAACACCATCTTCAACAAAATCTATTAATGGAGTGGTTGAGATTTTATCATTCCAAGAAGAATCAACAAGCTCAATTAGAGGTGCTTGAGAGGGTGTCCCAGGGTTGTAAGTAGCGGCTGAAGAAAGCGACCAATTTGCAGGTTCACTAGCATTGGCGCTAGGCAAAATAAAACTTCCGTTAACAGCAACTTCATTAACCGCATCTGTAAAGCGGTTCCAATTATACTGCTTAATTATACACTTAACAGTGTAGTCCGTTATAGGTATTGCTGGCGGTTCGTCGTAATTATTACCTCCAAATTCTTTAAGCAATAAAGTATCGCCTACATTCCAGTCTAAAATAAACCCACTGTCACCAGCTAAATCAGTTTCTATATTAGTGTAAAATGTACTTCCAACCTTAAGAGTAGAAAAGTCATAAAAGTGATTGTAACTGTAATTTTCACCAATCCAGAATGAAGATGCGTTTTGAAAATTATTTCCAGATGTGCTGATACCGCCCGGATCACCTGTAATGCGCATTACACCAGTATGAATCTTATCTTGATTACTTCGCTCTGAAATCAACTCTATAGTAGGAGCATTTGTAGGAGATTTTTTAATAACAGTAATATGTTTTTCTTCTAATAACTTGTTACTGCTCACATTAATACCCCTAGATTCATTTAATAAATTTGTAGCAGAAGTTCCAGATTTGTCAGTGCCTTTTATTGAGCGAGTGATATTTATTTTTTTTGGCTCAGAGTAGTTGTCTGTCCAAAACAACATATTATCTATAATGTTAATACCTGTAATTAATCTATCAGGATTAAAGCTTAAAACAGTATTAGTTAGGTCAACTATAACAGGTGTGATAACATTTAGTTTAGTGTCATACTCTACTATGTAACTAGTGCTTTTAGTTACGGATATATTATCTATGCTTCCAGTAAAATCTGTGTCATTTTCGTAGGATTGAATTCTAAACGTACTATAAAGACTTGAATCAGATACCATGTTTCCTACGACTTGCCTTCTAATTGTATATTTTTTATTTTCAAGATAAATTGGATCTACTGTAAAGCCACCTCCATTTTCATTATAACAGTTTACTTTTAATTTACCTTCTACGTAATCACTAATTGTAAAGTTAATTTCAAAAAAATCGCCCGCGTTAACAATACCAGTAGGTATATCTTGTAGTATTTTCTTAAATTTCGCCGCGTTAGCAGCTGTAACTTTTTGATCAGAATAATTCCAAGGAGATTGTAAAGTCCAACTAGATGCGCTATCATCAAAGTCACCATTCACTATAAGCTCTTCGCTATCAACAACAAAATAATATAACTTATCGTTTTTTTCATCAGAAATACTACCAACACACTTAGCTGTTGCTGGAATAAAATCTTGTCCGGCAATTAGAGAGTTACCCAATATGTTTTGCGCAGTACCAACAGCAGATTCTTCTGAAGTCATTACTTGTATGTTTACCGCGTCTCTATACTCTCCGTTTGGAATAAGTCTCTCGTCAAGATCTTTATTCATCTTACCACCGGTAAACTGATGTTTAATTTCTGGCATGTACTAGTGTTTTATTTGTTTCGATTTACCTCTTAAAATTTGAGTGAGTTCCTCTAACTTTAGATTTGATAATCTTAATTTTGCAGTTCTAATAGCTGCAAACCTTTCCTTTTTAAATCTTTGTACTACATACTCAGGTGTATTTGCTCTCGTAGATAAAATTGCGTGAGCTATCCATTTGTACATAGCTTCCTCGGCAAACTTATGAACTTGCATTTCTCCGTCCGTACCAAGACTATCGCTTATGTAATCTAAGATCACAGTTTTCCCCGCAATATTAGAGCTAAAATGTATTTTTCCCGAAGCGCAATCCATGAAAAAAGATCCATTAGCTTGAGCGTGTTGAGGGTCTAGCCCAAATCTTGATCCTTCCATCGGCCAATAAGTATCATCTTGATAATCATCTTGATTTTCTGATGGAGTTGCAGAGCTATAATTATTCCAAGTTACTGAAGCACCATCAGTCCCTGAGGTTAACGTTGCTATTGATGTAGTATTAGTGACAACAATATCATCTATACTATTTGTAGAATTTAAACTTTCAAAAACCGCAGCTCCAGAACTAGAGGTTGTAGAAAAACTACCTCTACTAATTATAACAATATATATTTTATCATACCCTGATACATTTATAGCTTCATCATCAACAAGTGTTTTTGTTGAATTCTCACCATTCGTCCATTCTAAGTAACCGTCATTACCATTTATAGTTTGCAACCACGGTGTTAGATTTAAGTTTGGAGAAGTAGCTATACTACTCTCGTATGGATTATTAAACGAACTAGAACCCGAAGGAACAGGACTTGTATTACTTGCAGAATTATAGAATTCTGGAGGATTATAATCATTTGGACTAATACCAGTTATTCCAAATCTTAAAGTACCACCAATAGTGTTGGTAGCCGCCGCTTGTGCTACTCCAGCAGCAGATAGTTCTAAAGCCGCCATACCAGTGACATCTACTTCCTGCCAAACAATATTTACAGCACTCTCGCTACGACCATAACTTTCAAACACATGCTGAACGAATGTTAGCGCACCACTTACAATTCCTATTGTATCACTAATAGTTGTGGTACCACCAGTATAAGTCGTAGAATATGGAGTGTCTGTTATCCACGGGTCTGTTAATGGCCCGCTAAAATCCATATTAGTACCTATAGCAAAATTAGATGGAAAAGAATAAGCACCATCGGTGTTTTGTGATATGCTAAAAGGATTTGACGTACTACTAGTTGGATATAACGGGTGTTTTATACCAGCGCTATCACTCCAGCTTATTTTAGTGTAATTAACGTAGTCGTGAGGAAGTATCATTTGTAATGATGCGGGTACAATTATTTCCTGCGCTTTACAGGACTTAAATGTATCGAACGATAGTTCTTGTAAGGCTCTTTGCGCGTGGAAAGCTACGTCAGTTCTTTTTATCTTAGATATGATCTTATCTTCTCCAACATAAGCTATCTGGAATTGAGTTATAATATCGTCTAAAGATGTGAATTGGTAGCCACCAAAATCATTACCCGTGTAGTACTGCTGTAAAGTATTATCTAATAATCCCATTTATTTATTGTTTTTCTTGTTGAACTTTAGCCTGCTCTAATCCCGCAGCAGCCGTTGCTAGCGTTGGCTTGTTAATCGCAATACCAGCAAAAGCTAATATTCTATATACTAATTCAGATTCTTCCGATAAGTGTAATTGAAAATCAGTTGAAGAAGTTGAATTATAAAGAGCTTTGTCGCTTACAACTACGTAACCCCAATTTGGAGATACAGGTTTTCGCATGTAATCAGCTCTAACATTTCTTTTATTACTTAATTTTTTTGGTGTTGAAAGAAAAATCCTATCTCCAATAGCAAAATCACCACCTGTACTATTGTACGGTTCTAATCTACCATGAGCATTACCATCTACTGCGTTTGATGATTCTGAAGTAAAAATATACACCTCGCTATTATTAATCTTATTAGTATTACCTGTAGAATTTGTGGTAGATATACTTATAAGGTCTCCACTTGTAAATCCATCGCCTAACAAATTTATCATTTCTTGTTCATCAAAATAAAAGTAAATACCATCAGCAGGATTCCAATTCCCCGGATGCTGGATAGATTTTACTTGAATATAATTATTCACAAATTCACTCGTTGATAAATCAAAATCACTCCCATCGTCTTCAACTGGGTATGGGAAAATTTTTATTCTATCATATCCGTTAAAATATCTTAAATAAACAGGTCTTTTTCTATTAGGAGCAGTTAACTTACTATCTGATAACAACCTAAACTCTTTCATAGTGTTGATTTTTTCAGCTTCAACATATCTATTGTTTTCCGGATACTTAACGCGCACGGATCCTAATCTATATAAGTTTGGTAAATCATTTGTTAAATCAACGTCACCATATTTATTTTTAACAGTAACATTATCTGTGACCGCACTGTGTTCAAATAAACTAATTTTTTCTTCTAAATTATTTTGCATGTCAGCAAAATCATGGTTATTACCATGCTGTCTGATCCATTGGTTTATATCGTAAAAATATTGTTCAAATATTTCCATCTGTGCTTGATCGGCAAATAAGTTAAACTCTTGAGGGGTTATATATCCTCTTTGTTCTTTATTAGCAAACGCTAAAACCTTCTGGTATACTCTATCTATACTTATTGCCATAATTTCTTTTTAATTTGTAGTTTACGATCGCCCCGTAGAGCGACCGCATCTACAGTTAGATTAATTTAATCTTTTTTCAATATTGGAGTAAATCTCCATTCCTTCGTCAGTTTTAAACCAAGCGGCTAAAGCTGAATAAGGATGTTCATCAAAAGGAACGTTCATTAGTTTTCTATCGTTAGATCCCCATGAAAAAGTTCTGTTGTCAGTTGATAATTTTAGTATCCCCATTTCAGTCGCTTTGATACCAAAGTTTCTAAGTACAACGTTTTCATCATTTACTAATTCTAAGAACAAACCTGGGTTTCTCTTAGCGTATAATAGTAAATCTCTTTTAAGTTCCTTAGAGCTCATCTCTGACACCTTAGAACCTAATTCCACGCGCATAACAGCTTCCGCCATATCTATATCTAGATTTATCGCTGCGTTTAAAGCTTCAACTTCTCTTTCTAATACATCAATCTCGTTTTCAGCTATTGCTTGGGGTTTCCACTCGTAATACAAAGCTTCTCTATGAGGATGGTATAAAGATAATAGTTGCTGTAAAACTACTTTTTCTCTAGGAACACTAAGCATACCGTTTCTAAATATAATGTGAGATAATCTTTGATCACCTTTCATTTCATCTACAAATACAGTTCTTTGGTTTTCACAATACTTAATTTCTCTTTCATACCCCAACTCTTCGTCGAAAAAATAAATACCAGCAGCTTTGATCATTTTACTTAGAGGTTTTTTACCACTCTTAAGTATATACATCCTATCTTTCAGCTCCCATTTTGCTTTTTTTGGTTCTGGAGTTTCCACAACCGGTTTTTTAATTTTTGGTTCAGCAACCACAGTATCTTCAAAAAATTCTGTAACCACTTCTTCCATTGTTTCGATTTGAGGTTTTACCTCAACTTTCTTTGTGTTAGCTTTTTTAGCCATAATATAATATAATAATAATTAATAAAAATAAAAACCATCCCCATGTTTCAGGGGACGGTTTTGAATATAAATAGTCTAGTTCATTAACATGAAGTTGTTAGCACCTTGTGTAACTAAACATCTTTCAGATAAATAATTTACACGCATTGCGTCTAGCTCAGATGTAGCAGCCCCAACGGAACCAGTAACCCAAGTTTTCATTTTTCTGTCGTCAGTTTGAGAAGCTCTGTAACGAACGTGTAAGAAAGGACGTTTAAGGTTCTTTCCTAACTGTTGGTCATACACAGAAGATACCCCAGCAGGAACAATCATTCCTCTAATAGCACCCACAGTGTTTCTTGCGTTGATAGCACCTCTTGTGCCAGCATCATTTAAGTATTTCCAGTCAGACTTGTAGAAGTCATAAGAACCTCTTCTGAAACCAGAGAAACCTAAGTTTAAAGCCATGTCTTCAGAATTGTCAAATACTCCGTAAGAAGTACCACCAGCTCCATAAGAATTCATAGAAGCTAACATGTCATCCATCGCTAGCGAAGTAGCTCTGTTTACGAACATCATGTTTTCTTCAATAGCACCTTGAGAATCAAACTCAGCTAAGATAGCATCAAATTCAGCTAAATCAGTTGCAGCATTAACACCAGTAACACCAGAAGTTGAATTTCCTCTGTTTTCAACGGCAGCAAATAAACCTTCAGTACCACCTTGTGGTAAAGCACCACCGTTAGTTTGAGTGTCTAGAGTTGTATCATTAGCGATAACTATACCTTCAAGACATGTCATCTCACAGTTATCAGCAAATCTCATTCTAGTTTCTCCTTCAGCTTTTAAGTACCATAAGTAACCTCCAGCACCATCTTCACCAGAAACCTCAACCCATCCTACAGATGAAACGTCAGATCCAGAAACGTGATACATGTCTCTGATAATAACTGGTTTGTTAGTTAAAGATAAGAAATCTGGCTCATTAGCCGTAGTGTAAGGAGTGTCTGATCCTTTAGCCCACTCTGAACCATACTTAAGTACAGTTACAGCGTCATCGCCCATTGCGATACCAGCTTCAGATGCATGCCCTTGAGTATAAGGAAGAATTGTAACAACATCAGCAGCTACAACCGTTACTCTACCTGGGTAAGTAACACTTGCGTTAGCTACTAAACAAGTATCACCAACACGTAGACCGTGACTAGATGCTACATAAGTAGCGTTCGATCCAGCTTGTGCTGTAATCGTTACTTCAGAAGCAGAAGCATCAATCGTACCTGTGTACGCTAAATGTAATCTACCTTGTTCAGACCATACTACTCTATCAGCAGTCATAGACTCTTCAGCTCCTACTTGTGAAAGAAATCCTGAAATTGTTCTGTTTCCGAACACCTCAGCTTCTTGCGCCATAAGATCTGGTAAATATTGTTGTGCCCATCCTTCAGTCGCCGCCGTAGTAAAATCTACGTAATTTGACGATAATGTTGATTGGATTGGACTAGGGGTCAAGTTAAGTGACCCACCTGCAGTAATTGCCATAATTTTGTTTTTTTAATTTTTAAATTTATTGTTTTTAATTTTAAACTTAAAATCAGAAGAGTTACTACCTAATGCCTTAAACTTAGTTCCACCTGCGTCAATTTTTCCATGACTTTGTCTTGGATTCATATCTACATTCTTGGCTTTAGCCATACTATTTTTCATAGCATCAGCTTTGCCTTGGTCGTAAAAGTGTTTTGCAACAGCGTCCGGATTCATTGCTGTGTATAGAGATTTATGATAACCCTTAGCATCTGTTAAAGCAGAGTTCTTATCCAAAAACTTTTTGGTAAAATTGCTTATGTCGCTCTGAGTGTTCTTAATCTCTTCAGCATTGTTTACGTTAAACCTGTATTTCTTGTCACCGACGTTGTATTCAAAACCTTTGAATTTGTCGTTGAAAACATTATTTGTTTTCTGTGTAAAAATATCAGAGTTTGTTTTAACTGTTTTTTGAGTTACTTCTGACTCCTTGTTATATCTATCAAAGAAGTTAACTGCTTTTTGTTGCTCAGTTGTGAGCTTCGATCCAGCTTTAATATCTTCATAGTATGTAGACTTTTGCCCGTCTAAGTGGCTTTTAGCGCTGGCAACTTGCTCTTTAAGCGCTAATTTCTTTCTACGTATATCTCTATCGTCGTCTATATCTTCGTCGTAAGAGAATGTATCTTCCATAAGGAAGTTAATTTCTTCTTGGTCTAAATGAGGTTTTGTTTGCTTATAATACTCGTGCAATAAGCTAGTGTCATCTAGTTTTGAGTAATCTTGGTTAAGTTTAACATAGTCACCTAAGTCCCCACCAGTATCCTCCATAAATTCCATTAACTTTTGGATATTCTCTGGTAATGGTTTTCCAGTAGCTTGAGCTTCCGCTATAGCTTCTTCAACCTGCTCTTCCACTTCAACAACCTCTTCCTCAGTAATTTCTTCTAATACTGGAGCTTCTTGTGTTTCAGTTTCAACCTGTGTTTCTGTTTCGTTAGTAACCTCAGTCACTGCTTCCTCAGGTTTTTTTTCTGCCTCAGTTTCTACCTTTTGTTCTGGTGGTGGCGCGCTTAAATCTACTTTTAAAATGCTGTCGTCGCCAGCAGACTCGAATTTACTTTCATCAACCGTTTCTACGGCTTGGTCTTGTGTAATCTCTTCGACTACTTTTTTATTTTCTTCTTCCATAATATAATATAATAATAATTAATAATTCTAACTAGGGTCAAACGAACCTAAATCAAATCCTCCACCTAGTATATCATTACCGGCAGACTCAAAGTTTTTAGGTGCTTTGCCACTATTTCTTTGCTCAATCATTTCTGATTGCTGCGTAGCTTGTATTTTTGTTCTTTCGTCTTTACGATCTTCTTTTTGTTTTTCTCTTTGCTTTACGCCATCAACCTCAATTCCTTTGAGTTGCATGTTGTATTGGAATTCTAATGCCATTAGTTGCTTTTTCATCTCCACCTCTTGTTGCATTTTCTGAACCCCTATCTGTGATTCCATTTGCATTAACTCGGCTTTCCCAGCGTTTAATGCTTGGTTCTTTTGTATATCGGCCTGCGCAGCAGCTTGAGCAGCTTGAGTGTTAGACTGTGTTTGTGCTTGGATGTTATCCATTTGCAATTGTCTATCTTTTTGCTCTTTCTTTTTTCTTCGTATTTTTAAAAGTTGATTGGCTAGCTTAATATTACGTATTTCTCTAAGATCAATAGCGTCCTCTAACTCTATGCTTTTTTGCTGCAATGCCATTTGAATATTGTTTTCAAGCATACCCTTCTCTTCCTCATCAGGTTGTAACTCTATAAATATACCAAAATCATATAAGTGTAACTCAGACATCTCTTCTAGTGTGGCTACGTTATGAGCTCCGATAGCTTGTATAAAAGCATCTTTAGTCGGAGAGTACTCTAGTATATCGGATACTCTCAATGAAAGACACTCAGCGGTCTCTGCTGTTAAGAACAAACCAGCTTGTAGTATATGTCTAGTTGCTGTGTTTGAATTTGCTGCTGCTAATTTCTGAACACCAACCAAAGCATTTTTATCAGGCATACTACCATCTCTAGCTTCATTAAGCCCAGTTACATCCCTAATCATTTGTAAGTAGTAATTATAATTACCGATAAGGGCTTGCATTTTATTTCCACCAGATCCAGATGTAATTTCTTGAATAGGAACTTTACCTGGATTCATATCACCTTCCGACGTGAAGCTTCTACCTATCACAGAACCAGTTTGGAAGAACATGTTTAAGGCTTCTTGTGGATTGTAATTTGTTCCATTACCTAAATCTACTTCAGCTAATCCATCGGCATCTAAATAAACACCATCTGGAACCATTCTAGATAACACTTGCTGTAACTTTAAATGAGTTAATTGAATCATGTCAGCAAAACCAGTGATTCTTCTTACCAACGAATCTATCTTACCATTATACATTCTAGGAGCTACAATAGCATAATTCATCTTGACTTTAGTGAAATCACTCTTAGGCCTCATCATGTTCTTAGCCATTTCCCACTTAAGTAATTTGTCGGTACCAAGAATCATAGCGCCTTCGTAAAGACACTCTATAGACCTTAGCATTCTACCATACCCACCTTCTTTATCTTCAGGCGGGTTATACTGATCGTCTCTTGGAATAATCTTATCTCCACCTGTACCTGTTTCTTTAACTTTATAAACCTCGTTCATATAGGTCTTGTAGTTAAAGTATAACACTTGAATTGTATTGTTGTCTTCTTTATCTTCGCTGTGTCTTGAGTTATAGTTAGATCTATTGTTAGATTTATTTTTCATTATATCTTCAAGGTCACTTTCAGATAAATGAGGGAATTGTTTTGCTAGTTCGTTAACTGGAATTGTTTTAGTCTCTCCAACGTAGTATATATCGTCAAAGTAGGGAGACTCAGTGTAAGAGTATACTAAGTTAGCGGGATCAACATAATCAATAACAACACCCTCCGAGGTGTTGAACGACGTTTTAACCGCACCAATACCACATATAGTAAGGTCTTGATAAAATCTTTTTTTGATTAACTCATACTTATTTCCTTCAAACAAAACATTTAAAGCTTGTTCCTCGGCAAGTTCAACCGCTTGCTTGTAGTTGAGCTGCATGTGTATACTTAGTTCCTCACTAGATTCTGGTAGATCTTCATTAGCAACACCACTTTCCTTCGTGTCTACATCGAACCTAGATTGAACCTCTTGGTTAAACTCTCGCATCTCCATATCGCTAAGTATAGCCTCCATGTACTTAGTACGTTTTTCGACGCCATTAGGAGATTGAGAATAAGCTTTTATATCATAAGTACGCTCGGCGATACCATTAACAACTATATCTACAAATTTAGAGATAATTGGAATTGGTTTCCAATCTAAATTTAAATAGGACAAATCACCGTTTATAGATAACTCATCCTTATACTTTTGAATAGACTGCTCGCCTCGAGCGTACAATCTTAAATTATGAAAATCATTACTATTAGCTTTATGCCTATTAGAACCTCTATCGTTATTGAACCACTCTTGCTCTATAGCTTTACCAACTTTTAGCCCGTACTCATAGCTAAGCTTCTCAGCATCGCTTACGGTTTGACTTGGGAAATAACTTTTAATGCCAGACTCTGCCATATTTATTACTTGATTATTTGTGAATTACTTCCAGTGTTTGTGTATCTGGAAACTGTTATATTTAGTTTTGGTTTTTCAACCGTTGCATTAGGCGCGTACAAATGCCTGTTGTTAGCCATGATAGCTAGACCAGAACTTATAGACGCATCATGCTTTGTTCTTTTGTTTATATCAAACTTTGTCCAATCATTTAAAAGTTCGTTGAAATAACAATCCCCAAGCGTTCCGTCTTGCTTAATACCTACGTGATCGTTAATATACATTTCAATTGCAGCGGCGTGAGCTTGTTTTATGTCCTCACTTGAATTGGGTATTCCACCAACTTCTTTCTCTGCTACAGATAATTTATTCCATATTTTATCAGGTCTGTTCATGCTAAACCCTCTGTATCCTCTTCGTCTTAAATAATATAATAAACGAGGTTTATTGTTTTCTGCTAATATTGGCATACCATAAAATACTAAAGCCATTAGAACGTCCTCAAAGAACATCTCAGCCGTTGGTGGTCTTGACAGGTATTCCAAAAAGAAACTATTAGCTGGAGCATCTTCCATTGAGAATCTAGTTAAACCGTGTAAAGCTCCTTTAGAACCTACTCCATCTACTGTTCCTGATATATCGTAGCTATCACAACCAAAAGCCCCCATATGTTCGTTGCCGGGATGTTTTACACCGTTTTTAAGTACAACGTTGTTTTGTATTTGTTGAGGTGGAACCCAGCTCACCTTAAACCTACCCTTTTTATCTGGATAAAATATTACTTGTGAATCCTTAATGCCGTTAACCCACTGAAAATTACCTTGAGTAACTCCTAGTGTTGAAGACATCTCCTCGTTGTAGTCTATTTGCTCATATAATTTAACAAGATTAAATATACTCCCCTTTGTCTCATCTCTAAACGCGTGTTCTGTTGTTCTTGGGAATTGTCTGTAAAATTCGTTTAGCCCGTCAGAATCATCTTTTAAACCATCAACTTCATTCTGCCAGTTATCTATTACACCTACATCTATTAGTTCACCGCTTGGGTCGAACCTATCGACATCAGGAGTAGTGAAAACTGGAACTCCGTACTCATCAATAAATCCTTCGTAGTTCCATTCCATTGGGATAAACAAAGAGTATAAACCAGACTTTGTCTGGCCATTTCTGTTTCTTTTTGTAACATCTGAAGCATTGTATAGTTTTTTAAAGTTCTCACCACCTTTATCTAAAGCATTTGATGTTGATCCCATCATACACTTGCCAATAATTCTTGATCCTAATCTTAAACAAGTTTTTGTAACTCTCCAGTTATTTAATATGTTGTCTGGTCTTTCCCACTTGCCACTTTCATCATGCACTAGTAACGCTAATTTTTCACCATCATAACTATTGTCCCCAGTGTTCTTCCAGTCAATGGTTGTATCTAATCCTTTTATGTCTTCTAGTTTTTCATTCGCCGTGATCTTCTTTCTAGTAAACTTACTAGCGGGTACACGATAAGCAAGCTCGGATTTTGGGCGATCCATACCATCTTGTACAGGTTTAAAAAAGAATGGGTAGTTAATTGATATAGGGACAACTTTGTCGGTAAACATTTTTTTAGCATCTGCTCCAGATTTAGATAATATTCCATATCTACTATCACTTGCAAGAGTGGCTAAATTAACGGTCTCTGCAGAAGACATAAAAGAAAATCCAGATCTTCTATTCTTAAGGTAGCACATTCCATAACACCTTTTATCCGCCTTACAAGCTTCCCAAAATATAAAGAACAATCTATTTGCTTCTCTAAAATCCGGTGCTCCAACATCAATCTTACTCCATTGCAAGTACATATACTGAGTACCCGTTATCCAAGTTGGTTTACCATTATTCGTAAACCAAAACCCTTCTTCTCTTCTTCTAAATTCTTCATCTATATAATCGTGCCACTGATCCTTTTGATCTTCTGGATAAGCACGCCAGTCAAATATGTTCTTTAAGCGCTCTAATTCCTTTGGTTGAGTAAACTTAACCCATTTATCTTTCGGGTCCTTATACACGTCCTTAGGTACCTTAGGTAGAGCGATGACTAGGTTTTGTATCTCTATGATTTCTCCGATCTGACCATCGTGAGAAAGCACTATTATATCGTGGTCCTTGTCGTAACCATACCTCCACTTTTTACCCTTATTCATCCTAGAGACAGTGGTCAGCTTTATCGGTTCAACCGTCTTAACTAATGTTTGCTGGTACATTACTTAGACCTACCTTCAGCGAATCCTTTAAAGGTTTTATCCTTTACGTCTTCTGTTACTTTTCCTTCTAATAAGTTTTCTTCCTCCTGAATTCTATTAAGTATTTCAAATGCATCGAATATAGCTAGTTTCTTTGAAGCAGCCGCATTCTTCAGCTTATCAGCCGTTAAATCGTCTTCGGAATCAGTTACTATTGCTTCCTTCGCTACTTTGATCAGTTCCTCCACCGCCTTGTGCCCAGCTTGGATTATACTCCTCTTCGTTTCCTTGATGTTCATATTTGATTGTAATAAAATTAGATTTAACTCGATATAGTCTCTCGCCATCAACGATAAACTCGTATTCACTACTTGGTCTAAAACCAACTAGTTCGTTTACTTCAACTGTACCATCAGAGTACTTGACGATACCTTGTAAAGGTTTTTCAGATTCTATGTTAAATTGATCTGTAGCTTTTAATGGTGACACGAAACAATATCCTTTTGGACAAATCCACTCTTCATGTCTCTTGTACAGGAAAATCTGATCCTTAGCTATAAAGTAAGTTGACTCGTTGAAATAGCTCCTGCTATTCTTCTCTATACCTTTTACGTTATGCCATCTTCTAAAAACATTGTGGTGTACTAAAACTGTATCACCAGCTCTTATTTCCGCGTGTCCCAATATGGGTGTAGATAAAACCGTAGCCTCTCTATTGACAAACTGATGATTGTAAATCTCAGTATTCAATATTAGCTCCCCACCATCTAGTTTCTTGGTGTTGTTATATCTTTCTCCTTTTGGCGTTACAACAAAGTCGTGAACGCTTTTCATTAGTATTCTAGGTTGTATTCTACGGATACTGCCATGTTCTT
>Ga0209383_1000890_pt1 | contig 19843 bp, 22 predicted proteins | sample CoawatmetaG02DNA_FD_187510 | JGI IMG/M metagenome (GOLD analysis project Ga0209383, IMG submission 187510) | Marine microbial communities from the West Antarctic Peninsula - Coastal water metaG029-DNA (SPAdes) (version 2) | ecosystem: Environmental > Aquatic > Marine > Coastal ... | reverse complement strand
TTAATAAAGGTATAAAGTTGAGCTCAAAAAATAAATTAAAACCAAAAATTGTTTCATTATCTGATAATATGGAGACTGTCTTAGCTGTAGCTAATGATATTTCATTTAACAAAATTTTTTCTTTCCAGCTAGATAATTATTATACAAAAGGAGATATTGTAATTGTATTAAGCTGCTCAGGCTCATCTCTGAATATAATGGACATACTTGATTATTGTAAAAAAAATAAAATTTTTACAATAAGCTTCACTGGTTTTGCAAAAAAGAATAATCAAAAAAAAGCAAACCTTAATTTAAATTTAGATGTTAAAAACTATGGAGTTTCAGAAGATTTGTTTCAAATAATAATGCATATGTTAAGTCAAAGTATACGACTAAAGTTTATTAAAAATGAAAAAAAAATTACTTTATAAACAAATAAAAATTTACAAAAATTTTTCTTTCACGTAAATCATCCACTTCTTGTTAAAGTTATATGATTTATCATCAACATAAAAATCAAAACTAGGTTTAGTCATGTATAATTTGTGAAATTTAAGACCCCAATTTTTTAGTTGTTTCATAGTTTTTTTATAACCATATGATTTTACTTTTTTAAAATCATCATTAAATCTACCAGAATATCTAGCTGTAAGAATTTTTATATAATATCCTTCATCATATAATTTATTAATTAATTTGATTACATTTTTTTTGGGTTTTGATTTTGAATATTTACTTTCTATTGTTTTGCAAATAACATTATCAATATCAAAGCAAATAATTTTTTTATTCATAAATATTTTTATCAAATCATTTAATTAATACTATTTAAATAAATCATTATTATTTAAATAAAAATCAGGACAAATAATGGTACTCTTATTTTTAAATCCAAAGTGTTCTTCTACATTTTGCCAATATTTTTTTTGCTTTTGTAAATTTTCATTTAAACTAATATCATTATTTAATAAATTAAAAAAACTTTCTGTAGCTCTTTTTATCTCAAATTCACTATTATCAATAAGTTTACATCCTAACTTATTTAATTCTAAATGGTCGCCAATATAATTTAGTTTTTTTTCATAAACCTCTTGAAAGCTAATAATTTTACCTGTTTTTAAATTTTGAAATTTTTTTAGTAATAACATTATCCTATCTGGTAATCTATCCAGATCAGAGGGATTTGTTTCATCAACAACTAAACTCGGTTTTCTAAATAAAGCTGCCATTCTAGTAATACCAGTAGGGGCTGATATCACAAATTTACATTTTGATATTAGATAAAAATCTAAAAAATCACTACTATCAACACTATTTGCATAATCTATGATATTAAAGTCACTAAAATTTAATTTTGTTATATCTCGTCTTCCTATTCTTATTGCCTTATATCCTTTTGAAACCAAAAATTTTACTCCTAGATTATTACTATTAATATTTGTGTTTCTAACTGAATTTCCTGTTTCGTTATGAAATGAGGATGCTCTAGAAGCAAAAACAAAAAAATTTTTATTTTCAAATCCTATTTTTTTTAAGTAATTCTCACCTTCAATTTTTTCTTTATAGTTAAATTCAATTGTAGGTTTATATTTTAACAATACTTTTTTATCATCTATATGTTTTACTCCATTATAAATACTTCTTTTAACTCCCTCAGAGTCTTTACTAAAGTCCTCAAGAAACATATTAAAAAATTTATACTTTTTAAATAAAATGTAAATTGGTCCTAATACATGTCTTGGTAAAATCAATAATTTTTCTGACCATTTTTTTTTTAAAAAATGATTAGCTGTTATTTTATCGAAAAACCAGATAACAGGAATTTTTTTTGGATCATCTTTTTTTTCACAAATATAAATTTCAATTGGAATTGTCATATGTCCTATTTTGTGTGAAATAATTTTATTGATCCTAAAATTCTTAAAAATTCTAATTATGAAGAATAATAATATTACTGGTATTAAAAAAAAAAGTTTAATATATATTTGGTAATTTTTCATTATGTCTTAACTTTAATTAAAAAAACTTATAGTCCAATTATATTATTTGATTTTAACATCAAATAATATAAGTAATTTAAATAGAAATATGATTTCAAAAATTGAATTAAAAAAATTAAAGTTAAAAGCTTTTAAATTACGTCAAGATACTTTAATGATGTTTCAAAAAAAAAAGGAAGCACATTTGGGTGGTAGTTTCTCTATGATAGAGATCATTGTTGCTCTGTATTCCAAAATACTTAAAAAAAAAGATAAATTTATTTTAAGTAAAGCTCATGCATCTTTCCCACTTTGTATTTTATTAAGAGAAAGAGGTCTAAAACCTAAAATCACTACACATCTAGAAATTGATGAAAAAAATGGAATTTATTGCACAACAGGAAGTCTTGGTCATGGATTGCCTATTGCTGCAGGTATGGCTTTTGCAAATAAGATTTTGAAAAAAAAAGATAAAATATATGTATTAATCAGTGATGGTGAGTGTCAAGAAGGAACTACTTGGGAAACACTTTTGGTTGCAGCAAAACATAAGTTAGATAATTTAATAATACTAATTGACTATAATAAAATTCAAGCTCTTTCAAAATTAGATGATGCTATTCCACTTCATAATCTCGTAAATAAGATTAAATCCTTTAATATAAATTGTATAAACGTAAAAAATGGACATAATTTTATATCAATATTAAAATCTCTAAATCAAAAAAATAAAAAAAGATTACCAACTGCAATTGTTTTTAACACTATAAAAGGTAAGGGTGTTAAGGAGTTTGAAAATGATCCAGTTTGGCATGCAAGAAAACTAAATGTGGATGAATTAGTTATAGCAAAAAAAAGATTGGGTTTTAGATGAGAAGAACATTTGGAAAAATATTAACAAATCTTGCAAGAAAAGATAAAAAAATAATCTTGATTGTAGGTGATATTGGATATGGCATTTTTGATGGTTTTAGGAAAGAACACCCTGATAGATTTTTTAATTTGGGTATATGCGAACAAAGTATTATAGGAATGGCTGCAGGAGCAGCATTACAGGGATTGAAACCATGGGTTTATACTATTACCCCTTTTTTAATTGAAAGACCTTTTGAGCAAGTTAAATTAGACATTGACCAACAAAGAGCAAATGTAAATCTGGTTGGTTTTGCAGATTACCCAACTCTAGGACCAACTCATAGTGAGCTTGATGCTAAAAAGTTAATGTCTTTGATGAAAAATATAAAATCCTTTTACCCTAAAAATGGATCTGAAACTGAAAAATTAGTTAAAAAAACTTATAAAATAAATGGACCTACGTTTATAAGCCTAAAAAATGACATTGATTTAAATAAAAATTGGTAAAATTGTGAGAGAATTTAATATTATTACTTCACTTCATACGAAAACTAAAAGAAATTATATTGAAAGAATGATTTCTAAAAAAATTGAGTGTATGACCATTTCAAAAAAATATGGTCATGATTATTGGGATGGAGATAGAAAGTTTGGCTACGGAGGCTACAAGTATATACCTGGCAGATGGGAACAAGTAGCAAAAAAATTTATCAAAAAATACAAACTTAACAATCAATCAAATATTTTAGATTTAGGATGTGGTAAAGGATTTTTGTTGTTTGAAATTAAAAAAATTCTTCCAAAAATTCAGATTACAGGAATAGACATTTCAAAATATGGCTTGAAAAATTCAAAAAAAGAGATTAGCCAATTTTTATTTAAGGCAGACTTAAGAAAAAAATTAAAATTTAAATCTAAAGAGTTTGATTTTGTATTTTCAATAAACACACTTCATAATTTAGAAATTAATCATTTAATTCAAGCTATTAAAGAGATGGAAAGAGTAGGAAAAAAACATTTTATTTGCTCTGAAAGTTATAGAAATGAAAGAGAGCTTTTTAATCTTCAGTGTTGGGCCTTAACATGCGAATCTTTTTTTTCAAAAAAAGAGTGGGTTTGGTTGTTAAAAAATAATGGATATACCGGAGATTATGAATTTATTTATTTTGAATAAAAATTTTAATAATTCGACGGCTATACAAAAGTAACTTTATTATAATTTTTCATAAAAAGTTTTTCTTCGTCATTAAGTTTTAGTCTTGTTTTTGTAAAAAAAGAATTACTAAATATTAAATATTCTTCAATTTTATCAATATCTTTATTTGATCTCAAAACAAGTTCGTCTAAAATAAAGTGAACTGATTTTTTCATTTTAGTAATTTCTTTATATATTTGCTTTCTAACAAAATAATCTTCAGGTAAATAGAAACTTGATAACATTACAATTCCATCAACTTTTGTTTCTTTGCCCACAAGAGTTTTTAATGTAATTGGAAATTTTGCCTGTAGAAGCTCCGTTGGTGATAAATAAAAAATTCCTTTTAGTACATCTTGTATATAATCCTTCATTATAATATTTTGAATAGAAGATGGATAAAGAACTCCATTTAGATTTTTTAGATTGATATAACCGGCGAATTTTTTCATAATTTTAGACTGAATATTTTTTCAAATAATTAAAACCAATTTTAGTCATTGGCTTAATATTTAAAGGTCTATAAAAATTAGGAATATTTCTATGAGATTTTACCGTAACATCGTAAGGTGTAAGTAGATTTTTGAATCTACAATTAAGTGAAAACCTTGTCTCTTTTGTTTTGTTTATTGTATTTCCATGTAAAATTATTGGAGAAAAAATTAAAATATCCCCAAATTTAATATTTAAAAATTCAAAATTTTTTTTATTTTTATTATACATTTCTTTTGTAGTAAAATCATTAGTATTAAGTAGTTTTTCATTCATTTTTTTATTAAATCTTGGTTTGGTAAAAAACATTGACTTTGTATCATAAGCATCCACTAAAGGGATCCACACAACAACTTGAAATGGGCTTTCTCCAGCATAAATATCTGAATGCAGATCTAATAATGAGTCTTTATCTTTTGGCATTTGAATTGATAAATTAATTTTCTTTTGCATGGATAACTCATTACCAACTAAGTCATCTAAATATTCTTTAGCTATTTTATAATAGATTTCACTAAATACACTTCCAACGTTAATTTTTTTATATATATTAAATCTTAAAGAATTAAGTTCTTTTAAACTAACATAATGGTGAAAATTATTAAAAATTTTTGTGATATTTTCTTCATCATCATTTTTGTTTTTTATTTTTTTATTATTTTTGATATTATTAAAGATAATTTTTCTAATTTTATTCAGTAATTCTTTATTTCCAGGAACAATTACATAACCATTTTTTTCGAAATTTTTTTGAGTTTTGTTCACTAAACTTTGTTTTTATTTTTGTTTTCTTCTATTTTTGTCAAAACTTTTATATTTGACCATTCATCAGAGAAGCTATCTTTAATGATTTTTTTTTCAAATGCATCACACAAGTCTTCAATGGCATTAGTTACGGTTTTTTTAAATTCAAATCCTAAAAGATTTTTAATTTTATCAGAATTAATCATATAAGATCTTATATCTGCACTCTCTTCAACTCTAATTTCTATATCATTTTTGTTAAGTTTATTTTTCATAACAGACTTCACTTTTTCTGCTACTTCAATAATCTTTAAATTTTCTGTTCCAACATTAAATATTTCACCATTGTATTTTGAAATATCATCGCTGATTAATTTTTTATAAAGATCACACATGTCGTCTATATGACAATTTGGCCTAGACTGCTTACCACCAAACACTCTTATATAACCTTTGTTATATGCATAATTTGTTAAGATATTTACCGTTAAATCAAACCTCATTTTTTCACTAAAACCACACACAGTGGCAGGTCTAATAATTATTCCTGTAAAACTATCATCAAGATATTTAAGCAATATTGGTTCACATAGAGCTTTGTATTTATTATAATCGGTTATTGGTTTTAATTCATTTGTCTCTACAACATTAGGACTATCTGAAATTCCATAAACCGAACAAGTTGAAGCATATATAAATTTTTTAACATTATTTTTTTTTGAAACTTTAACTAAATCTTCAAAACAGTCATAATTTATTCTCTTAGATAATTCTGAATTAAGTTCATATGTTGGGTCATTGGATATGCAGGCTAAATGCAAGACTATATCAACATTATTTTTTATTATTACATCTTCAAACTTTTTTGGATCAGTAATGTCTTCTTTATAGTAAAAAAAATTTTTATTTTTTGGAAGATGATCATCTCCAAATAAAGATATATCATAATTTATTATATTGTGTTCTGTTTCCTCTAGAAGTTTATAAATTAATCTAGAACCAACATATCCTGAGCCACCTGTAATTAATAAATTCATAATTTTAATTTTTTATATATTTAAACCAATCTTTAGTTGCAAGCTTAATCTTTTTAGGAGTCCAAAGAGGAGCATCTTTCCAATAATTAATGCTCTTTATCACTATATTAAGGCCTTTCTCCAGCGTGACTTGAGGTTTCCATGATAAAAGTTTTTTTGCCCTTGATATATCTGCATGAGTTAAATCAGGTTCACCAGGTCTTTTTGGCACATATGTTTTTGGACCTCCAATAATTTTTACCATTTCATTTACTTTTCTGGGTTTACCAAAGCCAATATTAAATTTTTGATTTGGTAATTTTTTGATTAAGGCTTTATAAAAAGCATTACAGACATCAGACACATAAATAAAATCTCTTCTTTGATTTCCATTTCCAACAATTGTAAAAGGCTTATTTAAAATTTTTTGTTTTAAAAATACTCCTAGAGCCGCACCATATGCTGAGTTTGTTCTAGATCTAGTTCCATAAACATTAAAAAGTCTTAAAGACAAAAAGTCAAAACCATAAACCTTACTCCAATGTTCTATTATATCTTCGCAAACTAGCTTGGACATTGCATAAGGATATCTAGGATCCAAAGGTGAATTTTCGTTTGTAGGAAATTTATTTGGTATGCCATAGCAAGAAGATGATGCAGCATAAACTATTTTTTTTACTTTATGTATTTTCATAGACTCCAATATATTTATTGTACCATTTATGTTATTATCCATATAAAGCTTAGGCTCTACAATTGAAGGTACCACATCTGATAAAGCTGCAAAATGAACAACTTTATCTATATTTTTGAATAAATTTTTTATTTTTTGAAAATCTCTTATATCTGCCTTTACAAACTTAACTTTTTTATATTTTAAAGCCTTATTTAAATTTCTTAAAGAGCCGTCTTCTAAATTATCAATTACAACAATTTTTTTTATTGTTTTTTTTTTAACAACCAAATCAACAAAGTGACTTCCAATAAAGCCAGCACCACCAGTAACTAATATTTTCATAATTTTTTTTTATTTTAATAAATATTGAATATTTTTTTTTAATGAATTCAAATTTAACTTATTTTGATTTCCATATCCTGAAATAATATCTGAAGTTGCAATTGAAGCAATAAACATCGGTAACAAAAGATCATCTTTGCTAAATTTTGATATAATCCCAAAAACACTCATAAAACAGTCTCCTGCTCCAATTCTATCAACAATTTTAGTTGCAAAAGCTGGACAATAAAAAATTTTATCCAATTTATTTGAATAAGCATAAGAACCTCTATTTCCACAAGTAACCACTAAAGTTTGTATCTTTAATTTTTTTGCAAGTTTTTTCAAAAGATTAGAAACTTTTTCTTTTCTATTTCTCATTTCGAATCTTAGCTCCAATTCATTAATCACAGCACATTCACAACCCTTGTATTTACTAATTCCATGAAAGCCAAAATTTGCAGCATTAATTTGGGTATTGACTATGAGTGTTTTTTTTGTATTTGATATTTTTTTTGCCATTTGCTCATTGATTAAATAGTGACCATAATCAGTTACGATCACAATATTAGCTTCTTTGATATTCTGTTTAAAAAGATTATATATTTTTTTATATTCAATACGTGACATTTCTTTGTCATTAAACTTATAAAGACCTAAAACTTTTTCATTTACATCTAAATCTATAATTTTTGTTTTTGTAATAGTTGGTGAGTTGTTTCTTAAAAAGTATTTTAATTTAATACTTTTTTTTAAATTTTTTTTACAAAAATTTATTTCACTAGCATTATTTCCAAATATCGTGACCAATTTTGTATTATTTGAAAAAGATGAAATATTATTAGCGGTGGCTAATGCTCCACCTGCATAATTTTTTTCATTTATTTTTTCTAATGTTTGAATTTGGTCTTTACCTGAAACCCCAAGGTATTTTGAAAAAATATAGTTATCTATTATGCTTTCACCAAAAACTAAAATATTTACATTTTCTATTTTTTTAAAAATATTATTTTCAATATATTCGAAACTATATCTCTTTTTTATATTTCTTATTAAAAGTCCCTGATTTTTGTTGTACATATCAACAGAGTTAAGAATTTTGGAAGAACTGAAAGTTAAAGTATCACCATAAACAATTTTACCACCAACAGATTTTACAGCTTTTATTTCTTTATGTATATTTCCAGTAATGTCTTTTTTTAAATCTTTATAATCTGGTCCCTTAAAATAAATCTTAGGTTTTACAAATTTAATAACATCTATTGCTGTTTCAAAATCACTTTTTAAAACATAGTCAACAACTGATAAGCCTGCTATTACATCTGCTCTTTGATCAAATTTAAAAAAAGGTCTGTTTGGTGCTTTTTTAACAAATCTGTCTGATGTTAAACTAACAATTAGTATATCTCCATGTTCTTTTGCTTTTTTTAAGGAATAAAGATGCCCTGCGTGAAAAAGATCAAATACACCATGACATAAAATTATTTTTTTATTTCGGAATTTTGGAATAGAAACTTTAAAAGATGCAAAATCAAAGAATATTTTTTTAGCCATATTTTCTAACAAAAATTTAAATCATTCATTACAAGATAATTAAATTTATCATCTTTAAGTAAAACTTCACCATTATTATGTCCATAGTAATGAAATCCCAGATCAAACATAGAATATTCAATTAATTGTTAAACAATCTAAAGTCAAGAAATAAGAATTTGTTTAATTTTAGATTCATTTTTAAGGTCCATGAATACAATTTTTCTACTTTTAAATGAGTGTGCTGTAACCTCACAATGAATTGCATAAGAGCTCTTTGCAACATCAGCATGAAAAACATTTTTTTTTACTTTACATATTGGATTATCTTTTGAAAGTTTATGTATTTGAAGCAATCTACCACTTGCATCAAATATATAAATATTTAGCTTTCCTTTGTTTAAAAAATATATTTTTTGAGTATCTAAAAATTTTTTTGGAGGAAAATAATAATTTTTTTTTTGCCAAATCATCATTAATTGATCTTTATCTTTTTCATTTTTGTGAAAGATATAGCGAAAAACTTTTTGACTTTTTTTTAATTTCTTTTTTAAAAATTTTTGTAAAGTGATAGCGTGATTAAATTTAATAAACTTATGCATATATTGTTTTTAAAATTTTTGTAAAATTTGTAAACTTAATTCCTATTTTATTCTTAATTTTTTTATTTGATAGATTTAATTTCTTTGGAAAGTGAATCTTATTATCAAATTTTTTGATTGAACATGTTTTCAAAATAACATCATTTATATTTAAAAATTTAAACATAATTTTGATAAAATTAAATCTACTCATATATTGATCACCACAAACATTAAAATTACCAGTAATTTTTTTTCTTAAAAAATAATCCAAAATTTTTATTAAATCATTTATATATAAAGGTTTAAAACACTGGTCATTAGCAATCTCAAATAATTTCTTTCCATTAATATATTGCTCTAATACTTCAGAAAATAACGTTTTATCATTTATATTATCTCCATAAGTTTTAGATAAACGAAGAATTGAAAAATTATTATAATTTTTTTTTTTTAGATAATTTTCAATTTCTATTTTTTGTTTTCCATATAGCATACGAGAATTAGTTTTTGAATTTTCTTTATATAGAACTTTATCTCTTCCAGAAAAAATATACTCTGTAGAAAAAAAAATAAAATAAATATTTTCTTCAATTAATATATTAATTATTTTTTTAATTAATATAATATTGATTTTATGACTCTCTTTTTTGTTTATTTTACATTTAAGAGGATCACTAATAGCTGTAAAAATTATAACCTTTGAAATTTTTTTTTTTTTTATAAAATCTATAAAATTTTCGTTTTCAAAATTAAATTTTAAAAATTTTTTTTTCTTATTTTCTTTCCTGGATATAAAAATATTATTTTTTAGTTTAGTTCTTTTATGGTAGTAAAATCCAATTTTTCCAGAAGCGCCTATTATTAAGTTATTCATACCTTTTATGAAATATTAAAGATAAGCTATTGTAAACTAAAAAAAAAACCTTATAAAAAGGTTATGAAAATATTAATTTTAGGAGGTGGTATGGGTGGATGCTCATCTGCTGAAATATTATCCCATGTTAAAGGAGCTAAAATAGATCTTGTTGAAAAATCTAAATTTTTAGGTGCTGGTGTAAGAACTTTTTTTTATGGTGGACACCCTTATACTTTTGGTCCAAGACATTTTTTAACAACAAAAATAGAAACCTACAACTATCTTAAAAAATTCCTAAAATTAAGAAATTGTAACTACCATCAATTCAAGAGTTATGTTGAACAAGATAATCAATTCTATAATTATCCCATTAACACTGATGATATTGATCAGATGCCAGATAAAAATAAGATAAAAAAAGAAATTAAAAAAAAATCAAAAACAAAAATAGAGGCTAAAAATCTTGAAGAGTTTTGGCTGAAGTCTATTGGGCCAACTTTATACAAAAAAATAATAGAACAATATAACAAAAAGATGTGGTTGGTTAAATCAAATACAGAATTAGATACTTTTAATTGGTCTCCAAAAGGATACACAATTAAAAAAGGTTCGAAGGCAGCGTTTGATACTCATATCTCTTGTTATCCCTATGCAAAAGATGGGTATAACTCTTATTTTGATAAAATTGATAAAATAAAAAATGTAAACGTTCATTACGAAAGTGTTATTAAAAAAATAGATTTTAAAAATAAAACTGCTTTAATTAATAATAAAAAAGTTAAATTTGATGTATTTATAAATACCGTTTCTCCAGATGAAATTTTTAATTTTAAGTTTGGAAAATTGGCATTTATAGGAAGGGATTTTCACAAGATTGTTTTTCCAAAAGAGCACCTTTTTCCGAAAGATGTATTTTTTTTATATTACCCAAATCAAGAGAGTTTTACCCGTTTAGTTGAATATAAAAAATTTACAAAGCATAAATCAAAAACTACCCTTGTAGGTATGGAAATTCCCTCTTTAAATGGAAGGTATTATCCAGTGCCAATTAAATCAGAGCAAAAAAAGGCAAAAAAATATTTTGATAAATTTGTTGAAAATACTTATTCAATTGGAAGAGCTGGAAGTTATAGATATGAGGTTGATATGGATGATTGCATATACCAGTCACTTTTAATTAAAAAAGACATACTATCAAAATCATGGTCAGGACCAGTAGTTGGAGAAGAATTTAAAATAAAATAATTTTAAATATAGATTTTGTAATTGTTAAATTTACTTATAGTAGGTTCTGAAGGATCAATTGGAAAACAATTAAGTAAATTTTTTAAAGGAAAATATAAAATCTTTAAAATAGATAGATTCACTAAAGATCCTATTAATATCAATTGTAAAAATATTGATCTCTCCAAAAAACATATTAGTAATGCTAAATTTAAAGAGAAAATTGATCTAGTTATTTGCTTAAGTTTTAACTTAAATTTCAACAATATTTCTAAAAAAAAATATTTTTATGAAGGAAGAAATATTTTTAATAATACTCTAGAAATAATAAAAAAAAACAATATTAAAAAAATTCAATACTTCTCTAGTTTTGCTGTGTATGGAAAGAGTTCAAAAATAAATAAAGAAGAAGATATTTTAAAACCTTTTACAAATTATGGAAAATTAAAATTAGAATGTGAAAATAAATTAATTAAATTTTCAAAAAAAAATAATTTACAATATCAAATCTTCAGGATTCCAAATGTATATGGTCTAGAGATTAAATCCTCAATTGTTTATAAATTTATTGAAAACAAAATAAAAAAAATCCCAATAACTTTGAATAACAGGGGTTCATCTATAAGAAATTTTTTACATATAAATGATCTAGCAAATTTAAACCTAAAAGCTTTTAATAATAAAGATTCAGGTATTTTTAATGCAACAGCAAAAAATAATTATTCTATCTTGCAAATAGTAAAGATTTTAAAGGCAAAATATATTTTAAGTAAAAAAAATCTTGAAGAACCTAAAAAAATTATTGGAAGCTCATTGAAAGCAAAAAAAAAATTTAAATGGATTTCCCTTAGAGATATAAAAAATTATAAATAGTAATCTATTATTGTTTTAAATAATTTACAAAACTATCTAAAATCTTAAAAATTTTTAAATTTTATTAAATATTTTAAACTAATAATATTTTTTTGGATTATCTGATAATAATTTAAAAGTTTGAATAAACTTATCTAATGCCATATCAATATTTTTATTACTCATATTATAGCATGGTGTAAAAGAAGTTCTGTGAAACTTTATGTTCATTAAAATTTTGTGCTCCTCTAACAACTTCGCTTTTAAATCACTTGAAAAGAGGTTTTGATTTTTAACATTATGCTGCACTGAAATTCCAAAACCTCTACCTCTTATGTTTGAAAAAAAAGGATTTGCTTTGAGCTCATCTTTGATTGTTTTTTGGATATATTTTCCAACTTTATCTATTTTATTCAACAATTTATCTCTTTTTATTATTTTTAGGACCGTATCTGCAGCAACTAACCCCAGAGAATGACCTTGAAAAGTATGCCCCAATGTAACTCTGCCAAGTTTATTTAAAATTATCTTTTCGAATTCATCATTAACTAAAACAAAAGAAAATGGTATGGTTCCACTTGTAGTATTTTTTCCAACACAAGCAAAATCAGGATTTATACCATCCCATTCAAAATTAAATAATTTTCCACTTCTTCCCATTCCTCCATAAATCTCATCTAATATTAAATGAATATTATATTTCTTCAAAATTTTAGAAACCTCTTTCCAATACCCTTTTTGTGCCGGCACATCACCAACTAATGATCCTAATTGAGTTTCTCCTACCATCGCACATATTTTTTCTGGATTATTTTTTTTAATTTTGTCTTCCAGATTTTTTAATGATCTTTCTAAATGTTCTTGAACACTTTCATTGTTCTTTATTCCCATTCTAGATTTTGAATTATATTTAGTGTAAATATTGTTTTGATCAATTTGGATATTGCTTGTTTTTATCTTATCAAAAATATCAAAAATATCAAAAGTAGATATTGAAAGTGGATGAAGTGAAGCTCCATGGAAAGATTGTGATCGGTGAATAAATTTTGTTTTATTTTTTTTATTATTACTAAAATGCACACTATAACTTAACTTCATCGCTGCTTCTAATGCTTCACTACCACTATTTCCAGAATACCATATTTTTTTGTTTTTATTTTTTGAAAACTCAATAATTTTCTTTGATAATTTTTCTACAAGAGGATTTTCAAATTCATTAAAGTCAACATGACAATAAAATTTCATTTGTTTTTTTATAGCATCTAAAATTTCTTTATTATTATGTCCTAGAGTTGCATACCCAGTCCAACCACTTGTAAAATCAAGCACTTTTCCATATTTTGATAAGTACATGAATTCATCTTTTGCCGAAATAAATTTTGGAATAGATTTTGATGCAAATTTTTTAAAAGTGTACATTAGAATTAAGATAATTTTTTTTGTTTTTAAAAATTTTTAACATAAGTATAATTGATCTTATAGTAGAGATGAAATTTAAGTCAAATCTAGTCCTTACTACAAGCTTTATTAATTTATCACGTCATTTAATTTTGATAAATCTAAATTTAATTTTTGTTTATAGAAATTATCAACTATTATAATATATTACCAAATTTAAAGGCAATTTAAAAATAAGAAAATGTATTTTAAAATTTATTTATATTTTTTGATGCTTGGAATTAATTTTCTTAATTTAATAGAATATTTAGCATCAACATCTGTATAAATGATACCCATGCCTCTTTTTTTAATTTTTAAAATTTCTCCATCAGGTGAAACGATAAGAGAATGGCCAAATGTTTCTCTATAATTGTGATTTTTACCTGTTTGAGCAGGTGCAAAAACATAACAAAAATTTTCAATAGCTCTTGCTTTTAGAAGAGTAACCCAATGTTTCTTCCCAGTAAATTTTGTAAATGCTGATGGGACTGATATAAAATGTAAATTATTTTGACTAAGATCTCTATATAATTCAGGAAATCTTAAATCATAACAAATAGTAAGTCCCATATTGCCCCATGGGAGATGAGTAAATTTGAGCTGGTTACCTGGTTTAAAATTTTTACTTTCATTATAAACTTCCTTGTTAGATATTTTTACATCAAACATATTAATTTTGTCATAGTAAATTTGAATTTTACCTTGAGAGTTTATAAGGATTGATCTGTTTCTTAATTTTTTTTTTTCCTTAACAAATATAGAGCCGATAAGAATAAATTTTTTATTTTTTTTAGCAATCTCTTTAATTTTGTTAATTAGTGGATCTGCACTCATTTTAAAAGTATTATTGAAAATATCTTGTTTGTCGTTTGATAAAAAAGAAGTAGCTTCTGGTGTAAGTATCAGGTCAGCATTTATTTTTATAGCTTGATAAATAAACTTTATAACATTATCAAAATTTTTTTTATAATTTTTTCCAGATGTTAATTGAATACATGCAACTCTCATAAATAAATTTAATAATAATTTTTAATATCTGTTATTTAATACTATTATTATCCTTTAACATTTTTAAAATTGTACTTGAGGTTTTTATTGGCTTAAAGCCAAATTTTAATGCTTTAGAAAAATCAATATTCTTATTCCTATTCTTACTAATTATATATTTTAGTTTAATTTTTCTATTATAGAAATTTTTATAAATAGAAATTAAATTTTTTAATCTTATAGGATTTTTAGATCCTAAAACAAAAACATTATAAAAAAAAATTGTTTTTTTATTTAATAATGTTTTTATAAAATTATAAATCTCTTCTGAATGTATTGTATTATTGAATAAATCTTCTTTGTTATTAATTGTTACTAAATTAGATTGATTTTTTTTATATGCCCACATAAGGTTTGATATAAAATTAGAGTGTGAATTTATACCTACTGCTGCAGGTAATCTTAAAACTAAAAATTTTTTTTTATTTTTATTAGAAAATCTTTCTATGAATTTCTCACATTTAATTTTTGATTTACCATAATAATCCTTTGCATTTAATTTTGTTTTTTCATTTATTTTCATTCCGTTGATGTTTCCATAAACAGAATTTGAAGACATAAAAACAAAATTATTAAAACTAATTTTTTTAAGAATTTGTTTTAATGAATTAATATTATCACTGTATAAAATTTTATCATTTTTTGTATTTACTCTTGTTTTTGAAGCGCAATGAATAACTAAATCATAATGGCTTGAAAAATTAATTTTAACAAGATCAGTTTTTATAAGTTTAGTAGTTTTTTTTAAACCAATTGGTTTGTTTTTATTATAAAGAGCAAATAATTTGTGTTTTTTTTGTTCTTTTTCAAATAACTTTAAAAGGTGAAAACCAAGAAAACCACTCGATCCAGTGACTAAAATTCTCATTTATAATTATTTATTCAACATTTTTTTAATAATTTTTAAATATTATTGATTATACTGCTTTTTTTTAATTAGATAGCATAAACTAATGAAGTGTGCCCCTCAATAAATAAAAAGAACTTATCGAGAGGATATTTAAGTTCTGAAAAGACTTTATTTATTTTGAAACCTATAATATCAGTATAATAATAATTATGACAAATTAGATTTAATGCATTATTTAACTTCAAATTTCAATTTATTGAATTCCAATTCTCATTGGGAAAAATTAAAAAAAAATCATGTAAATATTGATAAAAATTATAATGGTCTAATATTATCGTTAAGTAAGAAAAATTTAAATAATCATAATTTTTTTCATTCTATTTTTTATATAGATGAGTCAAACTTTTATCAAACTATCAAAGAGTTAAAAAGTATGATCCAAGTAATAAAAAAAAATAAAGAAAAATATTTTTTTTTTTATATATTTAGTAATTTTTATGAAAACCCAATACAAAAAAAAATATTAAACAACGAGTTTTTAAAAGTAAAATTTAATTTTGAAAATCTTTATATACAAACTTTTGATCAAAATACTGGTAAATTATTTTCTGAGAGGAATAGAGTTTATATTAAATTTCCATTTGAAATTAAATTCATAAATTTTATTTCAAATCAAATAAAGAAAAATATTATTTTTTTTTCATCTAAACCATATAAATTGATTATACTAGATTGTGATAATACTCTATGGGGCGGAATATTAGATGAAGATGGGTATGAGAAAATTAAATATAATGGTGATGGTGACGGCCAAATATATGCTCATTTTCAAGCATTCTTGAAAAGAAAAAGAAAGCAAGGTTTTGTCTTGTCTATTTCTTCAAAAAACAACGAAAAAAATGTGTGGAATGCAATGAAAAAAAGAGAAATGATTCTGCAAAAAAGTGACTTTATTAGTCCAAAAATTAATTGGTACGATAAAGCTAAAAATATTAAAGAAATAATAAACCAACTTACTTTAAGGCCTAAAGATTGTCTCTTCATAGATGATAATCCTTTGGAGCTAGAAAAAGTAAAATCACAAATAAAAGATATAAATACAATAAATTCTTCAAACCATTTAAATATATTGGCAAATATAAACTCTGATCCTCGTTTATTTAAATATAAAATTCTTAAAGAAGATTTAAATAAGTATAAACAGTATAAGTTAAAATCTAAATTTGATGATGTTTCAAAAAAAAATGAACATTCAATGCAGTTTTATAAAAAGTTAAAACAAAAAGTTATATTTGAGAATATAAAAGAAAAAAATTTAGCTAGAGCGTTGCAATTATTTAACAAAACTAATCAATTTAATTTTAATCTTAATAGATATACAAATACTACTTTAAAAAAATTACTCAAAAACAAAATATATTCTGTTGAAATCATAAGTTTTAAAGATAAATTTGGTGATCATGGAATAATTGGAGCATATATAGTTAAAAAAGATAAATTTAAGATTGAAATAATTGATTTTGTTTTAAGCTGCAGAGTTTTAAATAGATATGTTGAAGATTTTATAATTTTAAAAATTATGAAAGCTAATAAGAACAAAAATATTTCAATTTTTTATAAAAAAGATAAAGTGAATGATATTCTTATACCAATTTTTTTAAAAAAAGAATATTTTGAATTAAAAAAAACAAATAAAAAACTTTTTAAATATGATATTAAACCAATAAGCAAATCTTATGAAATCGAAAAAATTTTTAACCAGCGAACTTAAAAAATTATTTAAAAAAGAGCTCAAAATAAACGTTAAGGAAAATAATAAAATTTATGACAATGAAAAGTGGGACTCGATAGGAAATTTTAATTTACTGTTATCAATAGAAAAAAAATTTAAAATAAAATTTAATCCACTTGAATTTAATAGATTAAACTCATTTAAAGGTATTTTAAACATTGTCGCAAAAAAATCTAAATAAAAAACTTGATATCCTTTTTAAAAGTTTAAAAATCAAAAAAGGTGATAAAATTATTATCCATTCAAATACAGCTGGAATATTACAATTTTACAAAAAAAACAAAGAAGATCTCTGTAAAATTTTTATTTCATATTTAAAAAAATATATTGGTAGAAATGGTGTAATTATAATCCCAACTTATAATTATCAATTTACAAAAAATAATGATTTCAATATTCAAACTACAAAAAGTGAGGTAGGTTATTTTGGTAATTATTTAATTCAAAAGAATTGGGATAAGAGAACTCTAGATCCTGTATTTAGTCACATTATATTTGGTAAAATAAGTAAATTTTATTTTAAAAATATAAATACTGAAGCATTTGGTAAAGATAGTATTTTTTCATCTTTTCAAAAGAATAATTTTAAAATTTTTTGTTTTTGTTGCTCTCCAAATAATATTACTTTTCTTCATTTTATAGAGAATATTTTGAAAGTTCCATATAGATTTGTCAAACGGTTCGCGGGAAATTTAATATACAAAGGTTATAAAAAAAAAATTATCTATAAATATAATGTTGGTAAAAAAAGTTTAGATTATTCAATTAAAGAAAAAAACATTGCTAAAATCTTGAACAATAAAGAATTTAAAAGAAAAAAATTTGGAAAATTTGAGTGCTATTTATTTCAAAGTAGTGCTTTAATCAAAAAATTAACAAAAATTTTAAAGAAAAATGAATATTATCTTATTAAATGAAAATATCACTTGAAAAATCAAAATCTTTCGCAAAAATTTCTGGTGATAAAAATTTAATTCACTTAAATAAAAAATTTACTTCAAATTTTTTTTTTTCTGAGCCCATTGTTCATGGAGCTAATTTAGCAATTATAGCTCTAAAACAAAAATTAAAAAAAAAAAAAAATTTAAAATTTGGCTCAATTACTTTTGATTTTAAAAATTATCTAAATATTAATGAAAAATTTGAAATTAAACATTTAAAAAATTCAATTAAAATTCAAAATAATATAAATAAGAAGTTAATTATTACTTTTGATAAAAACTCAGGACTTAAATCTAAAGTAGAAAAAATATTTAAAATTTTAAAATATATTTCAAAATTAATAGGCACAAAAATAATTGGTAACGGAGCAATTATATTTAAAATAAAAATTGAAAATTTGAATAGAAAGTATTCCAGTAAGAAAATTAAAATTAGAAAAATAAATGAAAATATAAAATTAATAGATATTGTTATAGAGAATTTTAATATTGAAATAATATGTGGAAAAACAAAACCATTTAAACCTAAATTAAATAAATTTAAATTAGATAAAAGTGTAATCAATAAAATAAAAAATAAAAAATTTCTTTTTATTGGACCTTCGAGTGATATTGCGAAAATTTTAATTAATTCTATAAAACAATACAGTAATGTTTCAAAATTTAGTTTTCGTCTTGAAAATAAAAGTAGGTCTATTAAAAGTAATTTTTTTAAATTAAAAAAAACTTTGGTAAATAATTATGATTATATTTTTTATATGAGTTCGGTAAAAATCTTGCATGATGATAAAAATAATAAAGACTTGTTTTTAACTTATAGATATATTTATTACGAATTCTTTAAACTAATAATAGATTATATTTTAAATAAAAAGAATAATTCTAAAATTTTTTATCCTTCAACTTTTGCTTTGAATGATAAAAAAAAATTTAAAAATATCAAATCTTATCTTGCGGCAAAAGAGAAAGGTGAGAGTTTGTGTAAAAAAATAAATTATAAAAACTTTGCTTACTGCCCTCGCTTACCTCAAATGAAATCTAGATCAAATTATAATATCTTGGGTTTTTACGAAGGACAAGAATTATACAAAATTAAAAAATACCTAGTCAATTTTATTAATTTTGCACATCATTAATTATTTCATAAACTGAAGAATCGGAAAGACTAAAAATTTCTACAGTTGAAATATCATTAATAGTTGCGCCTTTTTGAGGATTTTCATATCTTGCTATATAACTTTGTAATGTAGGTCCAATACCAGATTGTATGTTATAAATCATCAATCTTGGTAGAAATTATTTAACTTATAAATTAATTAATAATCAATTTTCTAATAAAAATTTTTTTCAGTGCATAAATCAAGCCAATTGAGCTATTAGTACTGGTCAGCTACACGCATTACTGCGCTTCCACATCCAGCCTATCAACGTGGTGGTCTACCACGGCTCTATAGGAAGAACTAG
>Ga0209383_1000886_pt1 | contig 19894 bp, 21 predicted proteins | sample CoawatmetaG02DNA_FD_187510 | JGI IMG/M metagenome (GOLD analysis project Ga0209383, IMG submission 187510) | Marine microbial communities from the West Antarctic Peninsula - Coastal water metaG029-DNA (SPAdes) (version 2) | ecosystem: Environmental > Aquatic > Marine > Coastal ... | reverse complement strand
CTCCTTATTGGGGAAGTGTCCCCTTCTTCAATAAAGCTTCAAACAACATGCGTTTTATATATTTTTATTATGCAATTGCAACACGAGATTTACTGTGAAAATCCAGTAAAATACGTATAAAACAAGGTAAGTTTTATGAATAAATCATCTTTTTTAATTGTTGGTCAACATGCTGTTATTGAGGCTCTTAGAAATCCCCATCGGAAGGTTTTGAAAGTTTTTTTAACCGAAGAAAGTAAAAAAAACATTCATAGAAAAAATCCAAAAAAAAATGTTCTCGAAGATGTTAAGGTTTATTTTAAATCAAAAAAAGAATTAGATAAATACACTTCAAAAGATCAGATCATGCATGGTGGTTACGTAGCTGAAGTAGAGCACATAGATCAGTCAGACTTAAAAGAATTTATAAAAGGAAAAAATAATTTAACATTTGTATGTATTGATGAGGTGACTGATCCAAGAAACATTGGGTCACTAATTAGAAGTGCTGCCTCATTTAATATTGATGGATTAATAGTCAAAGAAAGACAGTTTCCCTCAGATAGCAAGTTAATGTACAAAGCAGCAAGTGGTTGCATGGAGCATCTAAATATATTTGAAGTTTCAAATATAAACTCAACACTTAAGAACTTAAGAGAAAAAAACTTCTGGGTCTATGGATTTGATACAAAAGGAGATAAAAATTTTACCGATATCAAATGGAGTGGTAAAAATGTTCTTTTATTTGGTTCAGAAGGATTTGGCATGAGAGAACATACAAGTAAATATACAGACTTTTTAGTAAAGATTAATATAAGCAAAAATGTTGAAAGTTTAAATATCTCCAATAGTGCTGCGATTGTATTTCATCATTTAGATTATCTTAAAAAAAATTCTTAATTAATGTAAACCTTTTAGAAAAAAGATATAATTACTAGACATCAATCAATGGATTTAAGCAAACATTTAAAAATATAAAAAATTAAAATTCATCAAGAAATTTTATATCATATTTATGATCATAAATTGATTTATCCTTTAAACTTTTAATCATATGACCACCATTTAGAATATATCTTTTCTTCAATAAAACCTGATCATAAGTAGAAATAAGATTTTCTAGGTTTGTTGAGGGACACTTTATAAAAAAAGTTTTATCAAAAAGCATTTTTAAACACTTGTAAAAAAAAGAAAAATTTCTATCCACATCAAAAAAGCATTCTAAAATTATATTTTTCTTGAAAACAATATATCCAATTAGCTTTTTATTCATGTTAATAGATTTAAGATTCAATTTAAGTTTTTTTATTTTATAATTGATATTTATCCAATCATTTTTATTTCTAAAAACATATCCATTATTAAATTTATAATTAGAATTATAAATTTTCTTAATCTTATTATTTATAATATCATTTTTATATATTGATTTATTGTTATTTGAATTCTTTACTTCGACTTCACTAAAGTTGCAATTCCCCAAAAAACCAAATTTATTATAGAAATTGTCTAAATTTTTTCTTGCAATTAGAAGCATTACATCAAAATTTTTTTTTTTTAGTTCTTTTTCAATCTCTGAAAAAAGAATTTTTGATAAGCCTTTGGACTGAAATTTTTTAAATATACAAATATTACTTAAACAAGCTGTTTTAATTTGTTTATTATTTAAATTAATTTTTTTGCTAATTACAGTTAAACAACCAATGTTTTCTTTTTTTATATTCTGCAAAACATATGTAGTTGAACCGGGATAATTTTTCCAAAATCCGGAAAAATAAGAATTATTAATTTTCTCAAAAGTAGATAAAATATCTTTTTTAATCAAATCTAATTTAATTTTTTTTAAAACGTATTTTTCCACTTTAATTATTAAGAAACATTAATTATTTTTAAATCTTTGATGCATATCAAATTTTTTGAATTATCCTTGAAATAGGCTTATGGATTAACAATTTTTTTAACATCAAGTTTTTAGATTTCTTATATATCAAAGATTTTTTTGTATATTTCTTTTTTATTGTTTTTATTTAAATTTCTTAATGTTTCATAGAAACTTTCAATTTTTCTTAATTTTTTTATTCTTTTAAACATTGCTTCGTTACTGTCCCAAATCAAGCCGTTTCTTTTTTTTTTTATTGTTTGAATATCTTTATATATGCAAGCAAAATGTACTGTATCTTCAACCCTCCTTCCTTTAACAAAGTGATCTTCCTGGATAGACTCAATTTTATACCCAATTAGTTGACATATTTCAGTCATAGTATGTAGATCAACGTGTTGAAATCCCTCAACTTTATCTACACCAAGATCTTGAATTGCATGTTCTGTTAACAAAGACACACTTTCAAGAGGAATTAAAATATTTGATCTATAAGATGTGCTATCAAATAAAAAACTTATTGCACATCTGCGTAACATAAAATTTATGGCTGATAAACTCACGATACCATAAAATGAATTTTTATCTTTGCTTAAAGCCACTAGCACTATTTTACTAGACTCTTGTGAGCTACGAAGAAATTCAATTTGATTTTTTTTTGTATTCGGAAAATTTCCAAATAATTCAAGATAATTATTTATTTTTTTTTTATTTAAGAAGGTATACCAATTAGATTTATTTGCAAAATTTTCATCAGGTATGCATAAGTCTACGTTAGTTCCACTAATAAAAGTATCTAGATTAAATTTCATTTTATATTTTTTTTTAAAGCATTTAAGTATTTCTTAAACACTAAACTGGTTATTTTATAGTGTACAGGAAAAAGCAAATACACCTTTGAAGTATTTTTTTTAGTATTAACTAACTTATGTCTAAATAAAAAAATTTTTTTTAATTGGTTGTGATTTTTTAATTTATTTATATCTATAGGAATTAAAGGACCAACTCTTTTGGATTTTTTTTCTATACTTATTATGCTTTTTAGTTCATTCATTCTTTTTAAAATAATTTTTTTATTTAATTCATAATTATCTAAATTATTATCAATATCTTTTAGTGCATTAGTATCTAAATATGAATTTATCACTTCATTATATCTGTAATCGTACTTTGATTTATTATTAATTTCATTAAACTTTAAAATTGATTGAATTTTTCCAAGTCTTACATTTTTTTCTTGTCTTTTTTTACAAAATTTTAAGAATTTTAAATTTTTTGAAATAATTATTCCACCAGATATACTTCCAATAATTTTTGGTAATGAAAAAAATTCATATTCAGATTTATTAGGAAAAAGTGTATTTGAATTTAGAATTATGCTATCACACGAGTCATCAACTAAGTGTATTTTTTTATTTATTATTTTTTTTAATAAAATTTTTTGTTTTGATCCCCAAATATTATTGTAAATTATCATATCTGGTTTAACTAAATTGATTGTTGGGTTTGAAAAATAACCTACCGCATTAAATAAGCAGTTTGAAACCCACTTGCTTAAATAAATTTCATTTGATCTGTTTAATTTATTAAATTCCAGTATGGCTCCTAAGCAGGATCTTCCTGAGGGAAATAAGACAGCTTTTCTTTTAAACTTTTGATAAAAAAAATTTTCAATCTTGTGAATGAGTTTAAGGTTTATTTTTGTAGAATTTTTATAAGAAAGTTTTATTTTTTTTATAAAACATTGGGGCCACTGATAATTGTGTAATTCTTTCATAAATTAAAATAAAATTATTGATTGATACTACTAAATATAAGCTACTACTCAATAAAACATTAGATATAAAATAACTTAATAGTCATTTTAAAAAACTATAAAACAAATTTTTGTAGATTGATTTATTTGTCTAATTGAAGTAATAAACTAAAAATACAATGTGCCCTTGTAGCTCAGCTGGTAGAGCAATTGATTTGTAATCAATAGGTCCGCGGTTCGACTCCGTGCGGGGGCACCATCACACAAAGTACAGTCTAAAATTTTAACTATACAATCAAAGATAAAAATTTATATTCATCGATTTTCTTACGTAACCATCATTTAAATCAAACGGCTCAACTGAATGCCAAGATTTATCATTTTTTATAAAGCCATATAAATCGTATTTATTAAAATCTAGTTTAATTAAAGCTTTATTATTTTTTTTAAAATCTATTTCTTTTTGTGAATCTTTAAGATGTTCGTTATTAAAATTTTTAATGTTTGATTCCCAAAAAGTAGTTCCTATCTCACTTTCTCTCTCTTGGCCCTCAGGAAAATACAACATAAGAGATAACAATTTTTTCTTGCCATCGGTATGAGGTACAATTTTACCTTTATTAAAAATAAATGAATATTCAATTTGTCTTCTTATGTAAGTATAAAAAAAATTTTTTGTATAACTTTGACTTAAATCAAGTACTTTTGGTTTTAATAATTTTATTAGGGATTTTAAATCTTTAGCTCTTGATTTAAGAAACTCATTTTTTAAATTTTTGTAAAAATAATAAAAAAATTTTCTAGAAAATATACTATTATGGATTATCCGTAATCTTTCATCTTTATCTAACAGCTGATTATAGTCTTTGTCTGTGGAAATAATTGCATATTTATAATTATTTTCTTTAATATCAAAATTTTCTAATTTCTTGTAATCAATCTTGGGAAATGAATTATTGATAAATTTATAAGAATCTTCATCTAAAAAATTTTTTATCTTAAAAAGAATATATTTTTTTTTATATAAAAATTCAATATCAAATAAATCATTTTGATAATTTTGGTTAAATAAAAGTTTTTTCATATATAGTTTAAATTAAAATTGAACAATTTAATTAATCATATAAATAACTGTGACATCATAATAAAGCTACACTTTTTTTTATAAAGTTTGCAAACAATAGATCCGTGATTCGGCACCGTGCGGGGGCAACACACAATCATGAAATAAGTACTGACAACACTTGATGTAATTATTTCTTTCTTAAAGAATCTTAACCTTAAACAAAGAGTCTGTCCACAATAACTGCCATCATAGTGCTACCGAGAATACTTTTTTTGACTCTACATCTTCAATGAATTAATGGTTGCAAGATTATGTGAACTACGAGCAGTTGATTTGTAATCAATAGGTCCGCGGTTCGACTCCGTGCGGGGGCACCATCACACAAAGTACAGTCTAAAATTTTAACTATACAATCAAAGATAAAAATTTATATTCATCGATTTTCTTACGTAACCATCATTTAAATCAAACGGCTCAACTGAATGCCAAGATTTATCATTTTTTATAAAGCCATATAAATCGTATTTATTAAAATCTAGTTTAATTAAAGCTTTATTATTTTTTTCCACTTTTCTCTTGTCATGGAATAAATTATTTCATCTACAAGCTTATTTTTATGCCAAAATCTTTCGGCTAAATTTCCTTCTTCTTTAAATCCACATTTCAGTATATTAAATCGTGCTGCAACATGATTTGAATATACGTTAGCGAAAGTCTTTCTTATATTTAATACATCAAAACAAAATTTCATTGTAAGGTGAATTGTATCTGTACCAGCATTCATTCCCCAATAATTCTTATTTCCAATTAAGTAACCCCATGAACAAGTTTCATGTAATTTATTAATTGCATTTACTGAAGTGTTCCCAATATGAATATGATCATTTTTTGTAAAAACACCAAATAAGTATTTTGAATCATTTCCGTGGAATGATTTATAATAATTCATTAGATCCTCTAAAGTATAATCTTTAAAAGTGGATGCAAAAAAATCTATTATATCTTTATCTTTAAGCCAACTTAAATAATTATCGTTGATATGTTCTTCAGTTAACTCTTTAAGATAAAAATGCTTAGTTGATAATATTGTTTTATTAATTTTATTCATCATTTAAATTTATTATAAATTTTTATATACCTGCTCTATTAACTTTATTACTCTGTCATCATTTAAATTACTCTCTAAGAAATAGTTTGGTGTATATGCTACACTGATATTCATTTCAGGATCTGAAAAAGCAAGTGATCCTCCAAAGCCTGTATGTCCATAAGATTTCTTACTATTTCCAAATAATCTTCCCCCATCAATTATATACCCTATAGAACTCCATTTTATAGGCATTCTCAAAACATAATCAATACCGTAGTTTTCTATTTTAGTGATTTTTTTAAATGTTTTATAAGAAATTACTTTCCCTTTAACATTAAATTTATCATATAGTCTAGCTAATGAGGATGCATTACTGTGGCAATTTAATGCTGGTATTTCTGCGGTTATCCATTTTTTTTTATTAGTATCACTGATATTTACCACTGGATTTTGAAAAGCTCTTTTATGATAGATATCATTATTTTTTGATTTTTTTTCTTTAAGAGATCTTATTTTTTTTGTTCTTGCTATGTTGTTAAATGCATTTTTTGGTGTTCCTATAAAACAATTAATATTTGAATTTCTAACTAAATTATTTTTGATGTATTTACCCACAGACATATTGGTCAAATTTTCAAATAATTTGTTAATAATATATCCTATAGTCATTGCGTGATAACATGTTTCCTCACTAGGATTATGAAAGGCTTCTTGCTCGGCAATCAGTTTACTGCAATAGTTGCTGTTAAGCAGGTCTGATACCTTCATTTTTTTTCTCCATCCATAGAGGCCACTTTGATGTTGAAGTAAATGTCTAACTGTAATTTTTTGTTTATCTTTTTGTCTAAATTCAGGCCAATAGTTATGGACGTACTCATCTATATTTAAAATCCCCCTATCAATTAGCATAGAGATACACATAAGAACTATTCCTTTACCAGTCGAGTGAACGTTTACAATAGTATTTTTATTCCACAAAATATTTTTGTTTTGGTATCCACCATAGATATCAATAAGAGCTTTTCCATTTTTATATACTGCAAATGCAGCACCAAATGCACTATTTTGATTTAATTGAGATTTAAATATTTCTACTACAGTTTTGAAATTTTTATCAACAATCATTAGAGTATATAATCAATTAATTTTCTTGAATCGATGATTCACTTTAATTTGTCCAATTTTAATTTTTTGAGGCCTCATATGACTTGGTAGATTTTCTTTGAAGTGCAATTCAAGATTAAGTAAATCTTTATCTGTTTTTTCAATCATCTCAATTAATATTTCAACATGTTGACCTGTAATTGGATTTGATTTAGCAATACTTTTTACATTGGAAACTTTAGGAAACTTAAAGGCTACACTTTCTACTTCAGATAACATAAATTTTAGCCCACCTACATTAACAATATCTGTGTCCCTACCAATTATCTTAATATATTCTCCGTCATATTCTACTATATCTTTGGTGTTATACCAACCATCTTGATCAAAAGGGTCTGGCGCATTTAAATAACCCATCATTCTAAATTTACTTTTTAAATGAAGGGTATTTTCTATTATTTTTGTTTCCAATCCTTCTCCACCTATCTTAAAAAATAAGCTATTTTTTGATTTGCTTTTTACCCTAAAAACAGAAAATTCCGAGAGACCGTAAGTTTGCCTAAAATCGATACTTGGTAGTAAATTGGATAAGGTTTGAAGTGTTACCTCGTCCATTTGTTCTGAACCATAAGTAATAATTTTTAGACATTGAGGAACATCTTTTGGTATCATGCCACTCATCAAAAGCATTCGTAAAAATGTTGGAGTTGTGGGAAGTAATTCAATACTGTATTTATTTATTAGTTCTAATATATATTTTGGACTTCGTTTTTCAGGGTTAATAATAGTGCCACCATTAAAAATTATATGAAGTAAAGTATTTATTCCACCCGCATGATCAAACATCAGAAAGTTGATTGCTTTTAAAGCAGGCCTTGGCGTTTCAAATCTTTTAAACAATATAGTCGTGTCATGTAGAATAGCTTTTGGCTTACCAGTTGTTCCTGTAGAGAATAAAATTAAACCAGGATTTCTCTTTTTTTTAAGATCTTCAATTAAATTATTTGAGGTACTTTTTTTTTTTAATTTTGTTACTTTATCTTGCTCAACAATGTAATCTGCTTTAATCGTTTCAATATTACGCTCAATATCTGTAATATTAGCCTTTGTAAGTGGAGCAATTATAGCTTTAATATTTATTAAATATAAAAATGTAGAGATTGATAGTTCATCAAAGTCACCTATTAATATAACAACATCTCCAGAGCGAATATTCTTTAAAAAACTACGCTCAGATTTAATAATATCTGACAAATAAACATTTTTATTTTTATCTATTAATAATGGAATATTATTAGATCTTCTAATTTCAATATTTTTAAAAATATCCATAAAATTAATTTTGTTAATTATACAATAATTATTATCTATTAATTTGTAAAACCTAAATCTTTAAGATTTCTTTCAATTAATTTTCCTTTTTCAATGTTACTATGACTAGGAAAAAAAATTTTCTCACATTTATCATAATGAAAGTGGACAACTAAACTTTTCCGCGATAGGTTCTTATTCTTTATTTCATATCCCCCATGAAGTAAATTAGAACTCCATATTAAGCATTGTCCTTTTTTAAGCAAAGGTGCAATAATTTCAAGATCATTAGTTTTAATCATTTCTCTAACCCACTCCTCATAAATGGTATAAAATTTTTTAAATTCTTTTTCACTTTTTGGAATTGAAAGACCTATTTTTTCAAAACTAAATAAGGGTAACTTATGTGATTTTTTTGCCAGTGAAAGTGGCCCACTATCTTTATGAATATCTTCTAGTGCTATCCAAACACCAGTTGTGTACCCATGTGGTAATGAGCCGAAGTGAAATTCATCACTATGTAGAGGTTGTTCAGTACCTTTTATAAAATTAATTGTAGAAAATGGTATTGGCTTACTTTGATAACAGTATTGTAATAAAGAAATTAACTTACTGTTTGTAGCCAAATTTTTAATGGCCTTACTAAATTTCCATCCTTCTACTATTCTTGGGTTTTCGTTGTAATGATATGCATCAGAATTCTTTTTATAATTATTTTTATTAATGGCATTATTGATATCATCATTAGCTTCTTTAATTAATTTTGGTTCTACATTAAGATCAACAATACAATACCCTTCGCTAGAAAGTTTATCAGAATATTTAGTAAATTCATTTATACCATATATTTTTTTTAGGTTTCCATAGAAGTATGAATTAACGAATGGAGATTTATCTAAAGTGTAATCAAAACTCATAGAATTTTTATGAATTAAAAAATAACATTAAACTCCACCAATGGCAATAACTTCACCCGTTATATTCTTTGCTTTTTCAGAAAGTAATAACTCAACTTGGTCCATTACATCAGATGGATGTAGTTGTTTTTGGATAATTTGTTGACTAATAATCTTTTCTAATTGTTTGTCAGTAACACCAGCTGTTAAATCTGTTTTTATAGGCCCTGGTGCTATACAGTTTACAGTAATATTAAAACTAGAAAGTTCTTTGGCTAATGTCCTACTATAAGATTCAACTCCAGCTTTAGATGCGGTGTAAACTGATTCACCTTTAATTGCCAACTTGACTGCAACAGTAGAAAAATTAATTATTCTTCCTGTTTTATTTCTAATTAACATTGGTGAAAATATTTGATTTAAAAATATTGTACCAAGTAGGTTTGTATTTATAATTTTTCTTGTAATATCTTCTGGCATAGCAATTGCCAAATTCATTGAAGCAATACCAGCAACATTTATCAAGGCATAAATTTTATCATGCTTTTTTTTAATAATATCGTGAGCTAATTTTATAGAGGCAAAATTACTGATATCACATTCTAATATGTTCTTATCAGGATCAGACTTTGTAGCAAGACCAATCGCATTAATTTTTTTAGACTTTAATTCATCAAAGATATATTTTCCAATGCCTCTACTAGCACCAGAAACGACATACATTATAAATTTTTCGTTTTTGATTTTTTTTGATTTAAAAATTCTTCAGAAAGAAAGGTAACAGATCTAAACATACTTTTTGATTTAGACATAGTTTCTCCTGACCAGTCAAAATCAAATCCTTGCGTTTTTGCTAAATCTTCTAATCGTAGACAAAGGTTAACTATATTCATAGAATCAAGAGGAGTATCTTCTCCAATTAATGAAGTATTCCCATCAATACTGATTGAATCATTATTTACTAATTCTTTAATTATATTTTAAAATTTCAATCATAAGGCAATTAATACTTAATTATTTTAAAATTGTAAACACTAATTTAATCATTATTAAATATATAAATAATGATTTAGGTTAAGTATTTAAAATAATGTTTCCTTCAGTTTTTATTAAATTTTCTAGTTATGTAGGTTAATTAATTATTTGATGTTTCTTTTCGTGTTTGTTCGATCTTTATTTTTTTATGAAGACTATTATTTTTATCATACAATAATTCAAAGCTAATTTGATTATTAACTTGAATTTTAATTGTCTTTGCATTTCTAACTTCAAAATTATCTGCGACAGCACTTATAGGTCTTTTATTTGAATCTAAATTTTTTATTAAAATTTTAGATTTATCACTAACTATTGTGCCTTTCCATCTTCTAGGTCTAAAAGGACTAATGGGTGTAACTGCTAATTTTCTTGAATCTAAATTTAGAATTGGTCCATGTGCTGATAAATTATAAGCAGTGCTTCCAGCTGGTGTTGAAACTAGTACACCATCAGAGATAAGGTTTTTAATAATATTTTTTTTATTAGCTGTAATAGAAATTGATGACGCCTGTTTACTTTGTCTTAAAATAGAAATCTCATTAATAGCTATTGATTTTTTTGTTTGATTACTTTTGTTAGTAACAGTCATTTGTAGAGGATAAATTTTTATACTATTAGAAATATTCAAATTTTTAATAATGTTATCATTAGAAAACTTATTCATTAAAAAACCATAGTTTCCAGAGTTAATTCCATAAAAAGGTTTTTTATATTTATGTAATTTTTTTAAAGTTTGGAGCATGAAACCATCACCACCCAGTACAATTATTATGTTAGACTTTCTTAAACTTGTTATGTTAATTTTTTTTATTAGGAGTGATTTGATTTTTAAAGAGTCTTTAGTTTTATCAAATACTAAAAAGACATTGGATTTCATATAATGGTGCCCTCGGCCAGACTCGAACTGGCACTCCTAAAAGGCAAGGATTTTAAGTCCTTTGTGTCTACCAATTTCACCACGAGGGCATATATTATTTTCATTTGTTTAACTCTTTTTATTTATAACTCAAGACTTTATCTTAAAAAAAAATACCCTACAATATGTTGACTTAAGCCACTTTATTAGTTGAATTAATTATTTTATACTTCAAAGTAAGTTTTGTATTAAATTGATCTAATTAATCTCTATATAAATTATCCACAACTATGACAAGTTATTCATTTTAATTTTATCAATTCTTTCTTTTTATGTATCCTGATTTTATCAAATTGTTTATAGTATCTATTTTTTCCGTTAAGCTAAATTTTTTTTCATTACATATGTCTATAAGGCTTTTTTTTCCTTCAGCTAAATTAAGAACTTGTAAAACAAATTCATCTGAAGAACTCTTATCTTTAGTTCTAAAGTTCATAATTTGACTATATAGTTTTATTTTGCTTTTAGATAATTGAGGTGTCCCATATAAAACTTTCCCCAATGGGATGAAGTCATTTTCTATCGTTAATAAAATTTTATAATACACTGATAGAGTTTCAATAATTGTTTTAAATGATATAAAATTTTTGTCATCTAGTGATGTGTGATATTCTTTAAATCCTCCATATGTTTTTCTCATCAATAATCCAATCGGCAAATTAAATCCTGGGGAGCAAAATTGTCTTTCATCACTTCCATCTGGATAAAAATCAATAATGTTATATTTAAGTTTTGAATTTTCCAAAACATTTAGTGCAGCTTTATCTGAGATACTATTACCAATTCGAGATTTTTTATAATTAAATTCTGTTCCATTTCCAACACAATTAATAATATATCCAGCAATAATATTTTTTATATTTTTTTTTGAATAATGTAAAAAAGTAGCAGAGCCAATGTTTTCTGGTACAATTAAAAACCTGTAGGAATATTTATGAGGACCTGTTTCTTTAAGAATCTTGTATAATGAAGACCATAACAATGGCCCTGAAAGTTCATGATTGGCCATTTGAGGATGGCATAAATATGTTGATATAAGAATTTCTTTTTTGCTTTTTCCTTTAATCAAGGTGTCAGAATATACTAATTTTCCAGGCTTTAGCTCCGAATCAATAAATACTTTATAATTTCCTTTTTTTAATTTTTTGAAATCTTTATATTTTAAGCAAAACCCCCAATCTTTTTTATAATAACTAGCAACATAGGGTATTGCGTTTGGCAACGATTCAATTGTGTGAATTTTTTCTTTTAATTGTTTTAGACTTAAAGTCTTGTTAATTGGCGTTGAATATTGAACAACATGTAAATTGTGATCTTTGAACTTGGCAATTTTTTTTCCTGATGGAGTTACTATATAAGCATCATTTATATTCCATTCATCTGGAACTGTCCAATCTAGAACCTTTGTACCAGATTTAACTTCTTTTTTATTTAAATCAACTATTTCACCTATGATATCAAGACTCTCTCTAAATCCTTTACCAAGTATACTTCTACAAATTTTATACAATCTATCAAAATAAATCTCTAATGTCTTCTCGTTGACATATTTTTTTAAATTTAAATTTTGATGCACTGTATCACAAATGTAAATATACTTTTAATATACAAAACTTCTATTGAGGGTAAAATTTTTAGGTTTCTTATTTTTTGAGTAAGCATAATTACTTAATCTTTTTGATAGTTAATGGCATCACTTTTTTAATTGTTACCTATATTTTATTTATAATACAACATTTTTTTCTTAATTCTTCATATTCATATTTTAATTAAAATTTTAATGCTTTTTTAAGGATATGATTATCTAAATTACAATCTTTATAACCTCTCTTTACAACATTTAAATATCGTTCTGTTGGATATGTAAATAAAGTTTTTTTAGTCATAGTGTATGTCATTACTTTTTTACCATAATAGGTAAAATAATATTTCTTATATAGTATTGGATAGTCTTCATAAATATCCAATTTTTTTTCATCACTTTTTGATATTTCAAATAATGCTCCTGGAACAATTGATTTTTTTTTAGGCTCTATATCAGCAGCTCTATATTTACTTCTAAAGGTTAATTTAAAATTAGCTAAACTAAATTTTTTTAAAAAGAAGCTATTTTTACATCTTCTTTTCATTTGAAAATGATTTAAATTACTACCATAAGCGAAATAAAGCATTTAACTACCTGATAACTACTTCTATTTTTTTTATATTAATAAACTCTAATATTTCAGAGATGCACTTGTCAATTTTAAGTTGCTTTTCTGATCGTATAACTATTGATACACCTAGTTTGCCTGCTTGAAAAAAAGGATAACTACCAATTTCAACATCTTTATTTTTATCCTGAACGTAAGTTAAAGATTTTGCAATTTCACTTTCAACAGTTTTTAAACTTATTGTATGACTTAATATCGGATCTCCACCTACTATCTTATTTTTCAATCCTCCCAACATTGATTTTAAGATTGAAGGAACACCTGGTAAGCAAAAAACATTTTCAATATTAAATCCTGGTGCACCACTTGATGGATTTAATATCAAATTAGCATTACTTGGCATCCATGCCATTTTTTGTCTGCCCTCATTAAACTCACCCACGATATAATAAGCTTCTAATATTTTAAAAGCTTCTTTATGAATTTCATACTCAAGATTAAATGCTTTTGAAATAGATTGTGCGGTAATATCATCATGTGTTGGGCCTATACCCCCTGTAGTAAATACATAGTTATTAACTTTTCTTAAATGATTAACGTTCTCAATAATTGTATTTTCGATATCAGGGATAACCCTAACCTCATTAACTTTTACACCAATTGAGTTCAACCATTGAGCAATTGTGCTCGTATTAGTGTCTTGTGTTCTTCCTGAGAGTATTTCGTTACCAATAATAAGTATTGCTGCATTAACTTTTGTATTTTGTGTCATTATTAAATATACAATTTAAATATGGAATTTACCAAAGCTTTAATAAAAGGCAAACTTATCAAGCGATATAAAAGATTTTTTACAGATGTTAAAATTGGTAAAGAAATTGTTACGGCGCATTGTCCTAATACTGGATCAATGAAGGGTCTATTGGATGAGGGAAATGAAGTTTATGTATCTAAAAATGATAACCCTAAAAGAAAGTTAAAATATACCCTTGAGATAATCAAGGTAAAAAATAATTTTGTAGGTGTTAACACTCATTTTGCAAATAAAATTGCACTCGATGGTTTATCAAATAATTTAGTTAAAGAGATTGCAAACAATGACAGTATTAAGCCTGAGGTTTTTTTTGATAAAGAAACACGATTTGATTTTTTAGTTGAAAAAAATAAACAAAAAATATTTGTAGAAGTTAAAAATGTAACTTTATTTAGAGAAGAAAAAACTGCAGAATTTCCAGATTCAGTTACTACACGGGGTTCAAAACACTTAAAAACACTTATTGCAGCTATTAAAAAAGGTTATAAATCTTACTTATTGTTTTTGGTTCAAATTGAAGGTGTTGAAAAATTTAAAATAGCTAGAGATATTGATAAAGAGTATTATGAAAATTATTTGATGGCTAAAAAATTCGGTGTTAAGTTTTTAGCATATCGATGTAAGATAAATTCTCAAGAAATTAAAATTGAAAAAAAACTAAAGATAATTCAATAACAGTCTGAGATTTATAATTTGATTGTTTTTTTTAAACCATCCGGAAGTGAAATAGTATTCTTTATTTTAAAAAAACTTTTAAGTTTTTGATTATTCCCATATATTCCTACTTGATCGCCAGGTGTACTTTTTAGTGTAGTTATTTTTGAAATTTTATTTTTAATTTTAAAAATCTCTCCTATCAAATTTTTGATATAAGTCTTTTTGGATGTACATACATTGAATATATTGCAATTTTTATTTTTTATATTCAGGGATTTTTGGATTATAGAAACTACATCGTCAATAAAAATAAAATCTCTAAACCTATTTAGTCTTCCTTTAACTACAACTTCATTATTCTTATTGATTTGATTTAAATAAATACCGACCATGCCATGTTTTGTATTCTTTTTATCTGACCCTGGTCCATAGACATTAAATAGTCTTAGTATTATTTTTGTTGTATGTGGCAATGGATAAAATTTTATATACTGCTCAGATGTAAGTTTGCTAATACCCTAATAAGAGATTGGAACAGTTTTATCATTCTCTCTTACATTTTCTTTTAAATCTCCATAAACACACATGCTGCTAGTGAAAATAAAATTCTTTACTTTTTTTTCTTTTATAAATTTTAGTACATTTAGTGTGGATATTATATTTGAATTGGCATCACCTACAGGATCATCAAATGAAGCTTCAACTGAACTTACACCTGCTAAATGAACAACAGAATCAAAATTGTATTTTTTTAATTTTTTAAAAATTGAAAAATTTTTACAATCAGCTTTTAAAACACGCACATTTTTAGGAAATTTTTTATTAAAACCAGTTGTAAAATTATCAATAACAATAATATTATCCCAAAGATTACTTATTTTTTTTATTAACGAAAATCCAATAAATCCTGCACCCCCTGTTATAAGTATATTTTTAAAAATTATTCCCTCCTATTCTTTTCTTTATTTCAAATTTTAATTTTAATATTTTTTTCTTATATCAGATAATCTTCTTTTTAATAATTTTTCAGCTTTTCTAACATCCTTTATTTCATCAACAGCTATTGAATTTGAATTGAGTTTAATCATTTTAATTTTGATTCCTAAATCAAAGAATCTTAATATCTCAATATCTTCAATATCTTCAATTTTACTTTTTTTCTTTTTAGAGTAAAATTTACTTAGTTCATTTTTATTAAATGCATAAATGCAAACTTGCTTTAGATAGGTTAAATCTTTAAATTTTTTTTTGGAACCTGGGATAACAGACCTTGATATATATACTAGTTCTTGATTTTCATTAACTACAACTTTTGGCAAGTTTGTACTTGATGAATTTTCATTTTTGTGAATTTCATCATATCCACATATAACATGTTCGGGATATTTGATTTTTGCTTTAATAATCTTTTTAATATCACTTGGATTTATAGTGGGTTCATCACCCTGTACATTTACATAAATATTTGCTTTAATTTTTTTTGCAGCCTCAGCAACTCTATCTGTACCTGTTAAACATTTAGATGATGTCATTACTACGTTGTAATTTGCCATTTTAACAACATCTGAGATTTTTTTATTATCAGTTGCTATAAATAAATCTCTTTTATCTACAACTTTCGAGCAAATATCTGCAACTCTTAAAACCATTTCTCGTTTTAAAATTTTAACTAATGGTTTACCCTTGTATCGGCTTGAACCATACCTGGCTGGTATTATTATAATTTTTTTCATTTTTAGAGTTTTATTAAATTACCTAGCAAATATTAGAAACCTATTAAGTAAAATTAGCATAAACTGAGCTTGATTTGATCTTATATCTAGTTTTAGTGATTGAAATTAGTTCAGCTTTTCCATCGATAGATGAGTAAAGAGAGAGCATATTATCCATCTCTATTCTTCTTGCATCATCTGATTCATACCCATCAAAACCTGCTAGATAGATTTTTTTAGCATTACTGCTATTGCTGATTGCCAGAGCATATGAGATTGCAAGTGAGTTTGGAATAACTGAACTTTTATTTTCAAATTTAAAAGTATTAGGTATTACTTGTATTCCATAATTTTTAATTTTAACTCCTTTTAATTTTTTTTTAATATTTTCCGGTAAACTTTCTAAAGGTAAAATTAATGGATACTTTATTTTTTTGTATTTATTAATATCTGTTAGCAATCTCAGTGTATGGCATGCTGCAATCATGTTTATAAACTTATTATTTATATGTTCTTGGATATTTAGCCCAATAACAAAAGGTTTTTTATTAATTATGAATTTTTCTATGGCTGTCGAATGAATTTTTATACTATGACCAGATCCTAAAATTAAAACTTCTCTATTTTTAATAATATCTTTTGGGTCCCATGTGCCCTTGGTTTTTTGAGAGTAAGATTGACTTCTCATTTCCAAGATCTCTTTATTAAATTTTTTACCTCCTTCGCTTTTAAGACTATCTAGAACACCTAATATTTCTAAAGTTCCATATCTATTATCAGTTAACATTCCTTGAATAAAACTTGGGTGAATATTGTTCATGCCGGCAATATAATAAAATGGATTAGAGCCCCACTTATATTTTTCTAAGAGTTTTTGAAAATATGTTTTAATTAAGCTCAATAAAGCGAAGTAATTAATTTCTAACTTAAATTTTTTTTCCATTTCAAGAATTAAAGACTCTGTTTTGGTGTTGCCTGGACCTCTACCCATACCAAGCACCGTTGAATCAAGCCATGTTACTGAGGCTTCTGAAGCGGCTATTGTATTACTTAATGCTCTTCCCATATTATCATGTGCATGAATACCTAATTGTCCTTTATATTTTTTTCTAATCAATTTTATAATATCTAAAGTTTTTGCCTCATCTAAACTTCCCATACTATCAGCAAAGTAAAAAACATCTGCTTCAGAGCTACCGACTAAAGATGAAATATCTTCTATCTCTTTATTAGACTTATCTGCAATTTGCATTAAATTTAGACCCACTATGTATCCTTGAGATTTAAGCCATTTTATTGGTTTAATTATTTTTTTTACTTCCCTTAAATGACATGCAATTCTTACTAAACTAACTTTTGATTTTTTCTTATTTTTAAATAAAAGTTTAACAACTTCTATTGGATTGTTAAATTTATTAGATAAAATTTCTGCAGCATTTACCATTACAGCAATTTTCAAATTTTTTGGGATTATTAAAGAGTCTAAAAAATTATCAGTACTATAATAATAAGGACCTCTGTATTCATTTGCATCTAAAGATCTAAATCCTATTTCTATGTACTTTACCTTGATTTCTTTCATGGCTTTTAAATAGGCAGAAACTAAAGACACGGAAAAATCCCAATTATTATAGTAACCACCATCTCTTAGGGTACAATCTAAAATATTTAATTTATTTTTATTCATTATCAGGATATAAATATAAATACTCTATCAGAATTTTTATTAATTTTTAACTAAGATATTTTGCTTCATTTATGATTGAATACTCAGAAAAGTTCACAAAAATGAGAATTGCTGGAAAATTAGCCTCTCAAACTCTTGATATGCTTACTGAGAATATTAAACCTGGCATTAGCACTGAGTTTATAGATAAATTAGGGTATGAATTTATTAGGGATAATGGTGGATATTCTGCGCCACTTTTTTATAGAGGTTTTAAAAAATCATTATGTACATCTTTAAACCATGTTGTCTGTCATGGTATACCCTCTGATAGAATTTTGGTTGAAGGCGACGCTTTAAATGTTGATGTAACAGCTATAGTTGATGAGTATTATGGTGATACTAGTAGAATGTTTTGTGTTGGAAAAACTCCTATTAAAGTTAATAACTTAATTGATGCCACATACGAGTCAATGATGAGAGCAATAAATTTATTAAAGCCAGGATTAAAATTAGGCGACATTGGATATGAAATACAATCTTTTGTTGAAAAGAAAGGCTACTCGGTTGTTAGAGATTTTTGTGGTCACGGAATAAGCACAACATTTCACGAACCACCAAATGTTTTGCATTATGGAAGAAGAAATACAGGGATGGAGCTTAGACCAGGTATGACTTTTACAATTGAGCCTATGATAAATGCCGGTGAATGGGATGTAAAAATGTTAAAAGATGGATGGACAGCAGTTACAAAAGATAAATCTTTATCAGCACAATTTGAGCATACGTTAGGTATTACTGAAAATGGTTATGAAATCTTTACAGAATCTGTTAAAGGTTATTCTAAGCCCCCATACTTATAATTAATGATTGAAAGATATTCTAGAAAACAGCTCACTGACATATGGTCAGAGGAAAATAAATACCAAATTTGGCTCGATGTAGAGGTTGCGGCTGCAGAAGCGATGGAAAAATTAGGTCAAATACCTAAAGGTGTTGCTTCTGTTGTTAGAAAAAAAGCTAAAATAAATGTCAAAAGAATTCACCAAATCGAGAGTAAAGTAAAGCATGATGTAATAGCATTTTTAACCTCTGTTACTGAAAAGGCAGGGATTAAAGCAAGATACCTTCATCAAGGTATGACGTCTTCTGATGTTCTAGATACCAGTTTAAATATTCAATTAGTTCAATCAGGTAAAATTCTACTTAGTGATATCGATCAAATTCTCAAAGTTTTAAAAAAACAAGCTAAAAAATACAAATACACCCCTTGTATGGGTAGAAGTCACGGAATTCATGCCGAGCCTATCACATTTGGTTTAAAGTTAGCTTCATTTTATGAAGAGTTTAAGAGAAATAGAAAAAGGTTAGTTGATGCAATTGATGAAATTTCAACATGTGCAATCTCTGGTGCAGTTGGTACATTTGCAAATATTAATCCTAATGTTGAAAAACATGTAGCAAAAAAACTTGGTTTAAAAATTGAGCCTATATCAACTCAAGTAATACCAAGAGATAGGCATGCTTTTTATTTTTCTATTCTTGGAATTATTGCTGGATCAGTTGAAAGAGTTGCAATTGAGATTAGACACTTACAAAGAACAGAGGTTTATGAAGTGCAGGAATTTTTTTCAAAAGAACAAAAAGGTTCATCAGCAATGCCTCATAAAAAAAATCCAATACTGAGTGAAAATTTAACAGGTCTTGCAAGAATGGTTCGAAGTGCAGTTATCCCTGCCCTAGAAAATATTGCACTATGGCACGAAAGAGATATTTCTCACTCAAGTGTTGAAAGAAATATTGGTCCTGACGCAAACATAACTTTAGATTTTGCTTTAACTAGACTTAGTAATATTT
>Ga0209383_1000875_pt1 | contig 20079 bp, 16 predicted proteins | sample CoawatmetaG02DNA_FD_187510 | JGI IMG/M metagenome (GOLD analysis project Ga0209383, IMG submission 187510) | Marine microbial communities from the West Antarctic Peninsula - Coastal water metaG029-DNA (SPAdes) (version 2) | ecosystem: Environmental > Aquatic > Marine > Coastal ... | reverse complement strand
TTTTTGGAAAATAATGGATACGAGTTTCCACTTAAAAAAAATATATCATCTGGATTATGTTTTTTTATTAATTTTTTAAAATTATTTAATGAGTATTTTATACAGTTTTTTTTAATTTTTTTTTTTTGACTGGTATATCTAAAAACCTTATAATTATTTGCAATTAAGTGATTGTATAATTTATTACCTACAAATCCATATCCACCAAAGATTAAAATAGTTTTCATTAATTATGAATAAAATTTTTAATTTTTTATAACTTGTGTTCTGGATAAAACCTATCTTTAAGTTCAATTATCATTTCATCCAACATTGTTTCAAACGTGTAATCAGGTTTCCACTTTAATATTTTTATAGCTTTTTTAGGATCACCTTTAAGATGGTGTAATTCATTTGGCCTAATATATCTTTTATTTATCTTTATATAATTCTTATAGTTTTTTAGCTCTAATTTTTTAAAAACATAACTTAATACATCCCTTACTGATTTTGCTTTACCAGTTGAAATTACAAAATCCTCTGGTTTTTTATGCTGTAGCATCATCCACATCGCCCTAACATAATCTTTAGCATGCCCCCAATCTCGTTTTGCATCTAAATTTCCAAGCTCTATATATTTTTGATTATTAAATTTAATATCTAAAGCTCCCTTTACAATCTTTGCAGTCACAAAGTTCAAACCTCTTCTGGGTGATTCGTGATTAAATAAAATTCCATTAGTTGCAAACAAATGATAACTTTTTCTATATATTCTTACAAAATGATAGGCCGCATGTTTTGCAACTCCATATGGGCTTACGGGTTCCATTATAGAATTTTCATTAATTTTACTTTCTTTATTGTAGTTTCCATATATTTCAGAGGTCGCCGCGTTATAAAATTTTGATGATGGGCTGTATGCTTTTACAGATTCTAAAACATTCAATGTTCCAATGCAGTCAATTTGTGTTGTTAGAAATGGAGACTTAAATGAAATACCAACATGAGATTGTGCAGCCAGATGATAAACTTCATGAGGTTTTATCTTTTTTATTATTTCGTCAATATTAGATTTATCTAGTATGTCGCCATAAGATAAATTTATTTTTGAAAGTATTTTTTCAATCCTCAATGTTTGAAGTTCAGGACTAGATCTTCTAGGCAATATTCCATAAACAGTATAATTTTTTTTTAATAAAAATTCTGCAAGGTAAGAGCCATCTTGACCCCCTATGCCAGTTATTAATGCTTTTTTTTTCATAATGCTTAATATTTTAATAGAATAATTTTAGTATTAGTGTAAATAAAAATATATACAATTTAAAAAATGATCAAATATCCACTTATTCATTCAACTTGGAATAAAGACGAGTTTAAAGCTATAAATAAAGTAGTTAAAACTGGCATGTTTACAATGGGTAAAAATGTTAGTGAGTTTGAAAAAAAATTCTCAAAATATCAAGGAAAAAAATATGGGGTGATGGTAAATTCTGGATCTTCAGCAAATCTTGTATCCATAGCTTCGTTATTTTATAAAAAAAAAAATCCATTAAAAAGAGGTGATGAGGTCATTGTCCCCGCAGTATCATGGAGTACTACATATGCCCCACTACAACAACTTGGATTAAAGATAAAGTTAGTTGATATAGAATTAGACACTTTTAATGTAGATTTTGAAAAGCTTAAAAAGGCAGTATCTAAAAAAACAAAATTGATAGTTGCTGTTAGTTTACTGGGAATTCCGGCAGAACTTCAAAAAATAAAAAAATTATGTAAAGAAAAAAACATTCTTTTTTTTGAAGATAATTGCGAAAGCTTAGGTGCTGAAATTAATAAAAAAAAAACAGGATCTTTTGGAGATTTAGCGAGTCATAGTTTCTTTTTCTCTCATCATATTTGCACTATGGAAGGTGGAATGGTTGTAACGGATGATTTTGAATTATATTGTTTAATGAAGGTATTAAGAGCTCATGGTTGGTCAAGAGATCTTCCAAAAAAAAATCCATTAATTAAGTTAAAAAAAAATGATTTTTATGAACAATATAAGTTTATCTTACCAGGATTTAACTTAAGACCTGGTGAAATGCATGCTGCTGTTGGGTTGGTTCAATTAAAAAAGATTAATTCTTTAATTAATATGAGAATAAAAAATTTAAAGCTATTTCAAAAGTACTTTAATAAAGATGAAAATTTTATAATACCCAAAACCAAATATAAAAGTTCAAGTTTTGCTTTTCCCATGATCATCAAAAATAAAGATCCAAATTTTAAACTAAAAATATTTAAAGCACTTAAGAAAAATAAAATTGACTTTAGGTTAGTAACTGGAGGATGTTTTACTAATCAGAAATATGCGAAGTTATTTGATTATACGATATTTGATAACTTAAAAAATTCAGAACTTCTACACAATCAAGGTTTTTTTGTGGGAAATGCAAGTACCGATCTATCAAAACAAATTAAAAAACTTCATGATGTCCTGTCTAATATTATTTAATGAGGAATTTTAAAAGAGCTTTAATTACCGGGATCTCAGGTTCTGGTGGAAGCTATTTAGCTGAATATATAATAAAAAACCAAACAAAAACAAAGGTATTTGGTATATATAGAAATAAAACAGAAAATCTTACTCAAATAATAAAAAAAAAGTCTAATTTGATTAGATGTGATTTAAATAATTTTAAAAAAGTTTTTAATTCAATCAAAAAAATAAAACCTGACGTAATTTTTCATCTTGCATCAAATGCAGATGTGAAAAAATCCTTTGATTATCCAATGGAGATTATTAATAATAATAATAATTGTACGCTAAATTTACTTGAGGCTGTAAGAAAAGCAAAAATTAATCCAGTTATTCAGATTTGTAGTACTTCAGAAGTTTATGGTATGGTAAAAAAAAAAGAAACACCTATCAAAGAGTCAAATCCATTTAGACCCGCAAGTCCATATGCTGTCTCAAAAGCTTTTCAGGATTTAGTTGCACAAAATTATCAAAAGAATTATGGACTTAGGATTATAATAACGAGAATGTTCACGTATTTGAACCCTCGAAGAACAAATTTATTTGCTTCACATTGGGCAGATCAGGTTTCAAAAATAGAAATGGGCAAAATTAAAATTTTAAAGCATGGTAATTTAAAATCCACTAGAACAATTATAGACATTGATGATGCAATGAGGTCTTATTGGGTTGCAGCAAAAAAAGGTAAAATTGGTGAAATATATAATATTGGTGGAAATAAGATAATTGAGATTTCCAAATTTTTGGAAATTTTAAAAAAAAAATCAAAAGTAAAAATAACCACAATGATAGATAAAAATTTATTAAGAAAAACAGATGTTACTTTGCAAATTCCAGATGTAACAAAGTTTAAATTGCAAACAGGATGGAAGCCAAGAGTAAAATTTGAAGATAGTGTAAATTCACTTTTAAATGAGTTTAGGAAAAAAAATCAATAATATAATTATTAATTTTTTTATGAAATGGATAATATTTTAAAAATCTATAAGACATTAGGTGATAAAAAAAACAAAATAAAATTATTTGTTTTTTTAATACTAATAAGTGCAATTTTAGAAATTCTAGGTGTTGCCATGGTAGTTCCAGTTTTAACCTTAATTCTTTCATCTTCAGAGATTATTATAATCAATTTTGAATTCTTTAGTCTACAAAATTTAAAATTCGATAAAGAGAATTTATTGATAGGAACTGTAATTTTCATATTTTTTTTCTATTTACTGAAATCTATTTTTTTAGGATACTTTAACTACTGGAGATCTAAATTTATCTTTTCATTAAACGAAATAATAAGCGGTAAATTATTTAATATTTATCTATATCAACCATATAAATTTCATATTTCCAGGAATTCATCGACATCAACACGAAATTTAATTGCTATTCAGAATTATGTTAGAAATATTGATCAATGTGCGCATTTAATTACCGAACTCATTATTTTATTCAGTTTTCTAATTGTACTATTTCTTTATGAGCCAATGATAACTATTTATATGTCAGTTGTTGCATTAATATTTGGCACTATTTATATTAAAATTGTAAATCCAATAAATTTTAGAGTTGGGCAGGATAGTCACAAATCAACACAAAGTATTATTCAAAATATTAATCAAGGTTTATTTGGTATAAAAGATATTAAATTATATGGAAGAGAAAAAGATTTTTTAAAATCTTTTAATTTGAATATTAGAAAATTTTCAAAATCTCTAACTATTTTTGAATTTTTGCAGCCCTTGCCAAGAATTCTTTTGGAGTTTTTAGCTGTTATATTAATTATAATTACTGTTACAGCTTTATATTATTTAAAATATGAGAATAATGAGATTATTATATTCGTAGCCTTATTAGCTGCCGTTGGATTTAAATTAATACCTTCATTGAATAAAGTTTTATTCGCAATTCAACATTTAAAATATTATCTACCATTATCTGAAAATATTTATCAAGAGCTAAACTTAAAAATAACTAAAACAGCTTTAAATAATAAAAAAATACAATTTAACAATGAAATTGAACTTAAAAATTTAAATTTTAGTTATGGAGATAAGTTAATCTTAAAAAATGTAGACCTAAAAATTAGAAAGAATAGTTCCATAGGAATTATAGGTAAAACAGGATCTGGGAAAACTACTTTAATTAATATTCTTCTAGGCTTATTAGACGTAGATAATGGAAAAGTTACAATTGATGGGTATATATGTAATTTTAACAATAGATCATGGCAAGATAGAATAGGTTATGTACCTCAAAATATTTATATTGTAGATGATACAATTAAAAAAAATATAGCTTTTGGTATTTCAGATGATCAAATTGATGATAAAAAGATATTAAGATCATTGCAAATAGCTCAAATGGATAACTTTATTCATAAGCTATCAAATGGAGTAAGTACAATGGTGGGTGAGAATGGTACTCAGTTATCTGGTGGACAAATTCAAAGGCTTGGTATCGCTAGAGCAGTATATAATGATCCAGAAATTCTCATTTTTGATGAACCATCTAGCTCTTTAGATCAAGAAACAGAAGATAGGTTTATTGAAGCAATCGAAAAACTAAAAATTGATAAAACAATTATTATAATTTCTCACAGAGAAAGTGCATTAAGTTTCTGCGATGAGGTTTATAAATTAGATGAAGCTCAACTTTCAAATATAAGAAATGATAAAAATATTTAATCTAACAAAGACTATTTATTTAAATTATGCAATTAATTTATTCAGTATAAATATACTAATAATTCTTCTTTACATTTTTAATTTACAAAGATTAGTAAATGAAACAGCTATATTATCAAGTTTTGCAATTGTACTCTGTCAAATATTTTCAGGAAATTCAAGATCTTTAGTTTTAGCAACAAAAAATTATATTAAGGCTGATAGTGTTATTACATTGAGATTGATACTCATTTTTCCAATTACTATTTTTTGTTTATTTTTTTTATATCAATATAATTTTTCAGACTACTCTTTTGCAACATCAGTTTTTTGCTTAATAATATCACAATGGGTTTATGAAATTTTTTTATCAAAGGAAGAACTAATCTCAAAAAAAATTATTTTTAAGCATTTTATATTGTCGATAGTTATTTTTTTGCTAGTGGTACTAGCTCTGTACTTTAAAAGTATATTTTCTTTAAAAATAATCATATTTTCATATTCTTTCAGTATATTATATTTTATTTTCAGTGCACAATTTAAAAAAAATATTAGCATACCAAAAATTATTTTAGATATTAAAACAATAATTAATTTATTAATATTTTCGTCATATGGATCATCACTATCGATAGCAATAAGTAATTTTTTCTTTAGATTTTTTTTAATAAAATTTCTCACAGAGGATTTAGCTAGTACACTAATTATTTGTTTTATGATTGGTTCTTTCCCAGTTTCTTTATTTTCTCAAATAATAGGAGCATCTATGCTTCGACTTAAAATGAACTTTAGAAAAGTTTTTAAAATATCTTTTATAATTTTTATTGTAAGTGTAAGTATCTCTTTTCTTATTGTGGGGGAATTATTTAGCCAAGAGAACTTGAAAATTTTTAATATAGAAAATTCAATTAAATTGACATTAGTGGCATCATTTTTAGGAGTTTACCCAATGATGATAGGCTTATTTAGAAGGCAATTTTTTTTAACAAATTCCTACAAAAGACAAAACTTTTTTTATTTAGATATTATTTATAGTTTGGCAATTATCTTAATTATACCCTTTTTATATATGCTAGATAATCCTAACTATTTTTGTTTTAGTTTTTTAATTAGTGGTTGTACTTGTTATTTTGTTTATGGTTTTTCAAAATATTTAAATAATAAAAAATTATTTAAAATCTTAATAATTTTGATACCCATGCCAATATTTATACTTTTCTTTAATTCACTTAATAGTTTTGAGTTTAGTTTATTAAACTCTTTCAATTATCCAGAAACGATTATGAATAAGTTATTTTTTGCACCACTGCCAATTTCGTCTATTTTATTAATACCTTTATTACTTGGCCAATTAAATAATAAAGAAAATAAATCAATTACTATTTATTTTGTGGCTTTAAGTATTTTTAGTATGCTGTTTGTTACGTCGTATACTGAAAGATTTAATTTCTCTAATTTTATTAATTTTGCGCAGTTTTTTTTACCAATGCTAGCAATAATTTGTGGTGAAATAATTGGATCAAATTCAAAATTAAAAAACACAGTCTTAAAAATATTCTTTAAGATTGCCCTGATAGTAATTTTTATGCAGATATTATTTACACTAAGATTTAATACAGAAGGATTAAATCCTAACTTTATACTATTTTATGTATATCAAACAGAGCAATATACTAGCCTTGCGTTAATAATAATAGTTTTTGTGAATTTGCAAAATTTGTATTTAAAAAATTATAATACTAAATTATATTACAAATATTATTTAGTATTAGTTCTTATTTTAACCTATGTATACTTATCAAAGAATATGACGTTGTATGTATATACGACTATTTTTTTTATTACTCATTTATTTTTAATATTACGTACTTTAAAAAACTATCTATTTATAATACCTCTGTCTTTTATTATACTTCTTAGTGTTAATTATTTAAATTTTGATTACTCAAATTTTATTATTCATAGGACTGAGTGGTATAGTCTTTATTTTTTTGAAATAACCTCATCAATAAAAAGTTTTTTATTTGGTTCAAATATTAAAAATGAACTTTACAAAATTACACCTGGAGTTTTTAATTATTATTTAGATTTTATCTATAATTTTGGTTCTATATCTATAGTTCCATTATTATTATTAATATCTTTAACAGTAACTAGAATTATTAAATATACAAAAATTAATACAATTAGTTCTGAAAATTTATTTATTATAGTAGTACTAGCTGTTGTTGTATTTATAGACTCGTTTCTAAAAGTCTCTTTAAAACAACCCTATATAGCGATAATTTTGTACTTTTTATGGGGCATTTGTCTCTCCAGCTTGGCCACAAATTCAAAAAACAATAATTAGTTTTAAAAACTGAAATATTTATAGTTTTAAATAACTTTTCTTTAATTTATATCAATATAATTTAGTTATTATTTTGTATGAATACTTTTCACGTCTTTTTGTTTTATAAATATTGATAAATAACCAGGTACTATAATAAATAAAAAACCACCATTAAAATATCGAGTACCCCCAAATATTTATATAATTTATTTTGTAAATTGGATTTTTTTAATGATGATAGTTATTTTAGTTTTAGTTCCTAGTTTTTAGCAGATAAAACATTTTTTTTTAAACTTATCAATATTATTATCTTTATAACTAAATTTTATATATACAATTTATTAACTGAAAGAGAATACTGAAGTATATAATAGATTTAAGTTAGATTTAAACTAGAATTAACATAATGAATATATTGCTTTTTTCACAAAGGTTTTGGCCTGAAAACTTCAGAATTAACAATATTGCTGAAAGCCTTAGAAAAAAAAATAACATTTTTGTGGTTACAGAAAAACCAAATTATCCAGATGGAAACATTAAAAAAAAATATAAAAAATCCTTTTTTTTTAATGAAATTTGGAAGAATATAAAAATTTATAGATCACCAACTATATCTAGGGGTAAAAATAGTAAACTTAATCTATTATTAAATTATATTAATTTTATAATTATATCTCCAATTGTTTTATCAAAAAATTTAAAAAAAAAAAAAATCGATATAATATTTGTATATGCTACTTCTCCGATTTTTCAGGCATTACCAGCAATTATATATGGAAAATTAAATAGCATACCTGTTGTGCTTTGGGTCCAAGACATTTGGCCAGATGTACTGAAGGATTTGGGAATAATAAAGAATAGGCTAGCTTTAATTATTATAAATTATTTTGTTAAAATAATTTATAATAATTCTGATTATATATTTGTTCAATCGCTATCTTTTAAAAAAAAGATATCCAAATATTCGGATAAAAAAATAAAAATTCTTTACAACCCAGAAACAAAAAAAATAATAAATAAAAATTTTAATAAAATAAATAAAAATTTTATAATAACATATGCAGGTAATATAGGGAAAGCACAGTCGTTTGATACTCTCATTGAAGCACTAAAAAAAATAAATAAACCAAAATTTAAAATTTATATTTATGGTGATGGGTCAGAAAAAAATAAATTACTGAAAGATATTAATAAATTTAATTTAGAAAAAACCGTTAAAGTGTTCAAACCTATTTCCAAGTCAGAAATAGATATTGTACTTTCAAAATCCAATGCTTTTTTATTAATATTGGGTAGTGGTGATGGTCTTTCAAGCACACTTCCAGCCAAACTCCAGACTTACATTGCGCATAATAAACCTATAGTAGTAAGTGCAAATGGTGAAAGCTATAATTTTGTAAAAAAAAATAAGTTAGGTTTTGTATCTAAAGCTGGTAACAGTACTGGATTATCACAATCAATATTAGATGTTCAAAAGTTAAAAAAAAAAAACTTAAATTTAATTAAAAAAAGGTCATTAATGCTATTTAAAAATAATTTTGAAATTAATGAATGGACCAGAATATTAGAACAAAAGCTTGAAAATTGTGCTGAAGATTATAAAAGATGTAAAGTTTATTAAAATAAATCAAATATAAAGAGTAAATATCATATGAAAATTCTAATTATAGGTGGAGCGGGCTATGTAGGTGGAGCCGTAACAGATTTGTTAAAAAATAATTCTGATAATGAAATAATAGTTTATGATATTTTATTATACGAAAGTTTATTTCAAAAAGATGTTAAATTTGTAAATGGAGACATAAGAAATTATTCTCTTTTAAAAAAAAATTTAGATTGGGCAGATAGTGTCGTATGGATGGCAGCACTTGTTGGGGATGGTGCCTGTAGTATCAACCCTTTAATTACCCAAGAAATTAACTGTGACACAGTTCAATATTTAGCTGATAATTTTAATGGTAAAATAGTATTTTTTTCAACATGCTCTGTTTATGGAGCCCAGGATGAAGTACTTAACGAAAACTCACCAACAGATCCTTTATCTGTCTACGCCTCAACAAAACTCGATGCTGAAAAAATACTTATAAATAAAGATGCATTAATTTTTAGGTTAGGAACGCTTTTTGGAATTGGAGATGCTTATTCAAGAATTAGAATGGATTTAGTAGTAAACGTTTTAACTGCAAAAGCAATTACTGATAAAAAATTAACTGTTTTCGGTGGTAGACAGTTTAGACCATTATTACATGTAAAAGATGCGGCTAGAGTTATAGAGGAATCAATCAGATCTGAAAATAAAGGTATTTACAATCTACATTTAGAAAATACTAAAATTATTGATTTAGCTGAAAGGATCAAAAATTTATTTACAGATGTTCAAATTGAAAAAGTTGATATGAAATTTCAAGACTCAAGAAACTATCAAGCAGATGGGACTAAATTGAGAAAAGACTTTAAATTTCGACCAAAATATACGGTTGAAGATGGAGTAAATGAAATAAAAAAATTAATTCTAGAAAAAAGAATTACCGATATAAACGATCCAAGATATACTAATCAAAAATTTCTAGAATTGTTCAAATCAAAATTGGAGTATATTAACAATGAAACCTGAGTTATTTGAGGGTGGTATATCTGTAGATAAAAGAGGAAGCGTTTCATTTAACAATAATTTATTACTTCAAAAAATAAAACGATTTTATATTGTCCAAAATAAAAAAAAAAATTATATAAGAGCATGGCATGGACATAAAGTTGAGGCAAAATACATTTTATGTATAAGTGGAAAAGCAAAAGTATCAGCTGTAAAAATTAATGATTTTAAAAATCCGTCAAAAAAAATTAAACCCTTCCATTGGTATTTAGACAGTAAAGTGCCAAGTGTAGTTTATATTCCGCCTGGATATGCCAATGGGTCTAAATCAATTAGTAAGGATATGAGATTATTTATTTTTTCTACAACTACTTTAAAACAAAGTTTAAAGGATGACTTTAGGTTTGATGAAAACCTTTGGAAAATATGATTTTGAAGAAAAATGTCTTAATATTAGGGGCTACAGGCATGCTGGGTATAGAAGTCGTAAGAGAGTTAATTAAAAAAAAAAATATTATTCTACACGTCGCAATTCGAAGTCTTAAAGATAAAAAATTAATTCAAAAATATTTAAGTTGTGATATTTCGGGTATAAAGTTTTATAAATTTAAAATAGAAGGTAACTATCAAGCTACCTTAAAAAAAATAACAAAAAATAAAAAATATATTGTAAATTGTATAGGTATAATAAAGCCCTACATTAATGAAGGTAGCTATTTAAGTATTGAAAATGCTTTAAGAGTAAATTCAAATTTTCCACATGTATTAAAAAACTGTGTAACAGAAAAAGTCAAAATTTTTCAGATTGCTACGGACTGTGTTTATGATGGAGTGAAAGGAAAATACAATGAAAATGAATCGCACAATGCAACTGATGTATATGGAAAATCAAAAAGTCTTGGTGAAGTAAGAGGTAAAAATTTTTTTAATTTAAGATGCTCAATTATTGGAAAAGAAATAAAGAGTTATAAATCATTATTATGTTGGTTTTTGAACCAAAAAAAAGATGCAAAAATTTTTGGATTTAGAAATCATTTATGGAATGGAATTACAACAAAACATTTTGCAAAAATTATTGCTGTGCTTATTCTAAAAGAGATAAAAATTCCAAATTTACTTCATATAATACCAGGCGATATAGTTAATAAATATGAATTGTTAAAAATATTTCAAAATAAGTTCCAAAGGCATGATCTAGAAATATCAAAAACTAATGCAAAAGTTATTGTAAATAGAACATTGGCCACAAATCACAAAGATATTAATAAAAAAATAAATAAAGCTATGGGATTTAAAAATGTGCTAACAGTAAAAAATATGGTTAACGAAATAATTTAATCAAATCAATTGTTAAATTAGATCAATGAAATTAAAAAAAATTAAAATCTTAACAATCTTAGGCACAAGACCAGAAATTATACGACTATCAAAAATAATTCCAAAACTAGATAAAGAATTTAAAAATATTATAGTTCATACTGGTCAAAATTTTGACTATGAGTTGGATAAGATATTTCTTAAAGAGCTAAAAGTACGAGCACCAAATTATTACTTAAATGCAAGAGGTAGTTTTGCAGAACAAATATCTATCATAATTTATAAACTTGAAAAAATTATTGAAAAAGAAAAACCAGAAAAATTCTTAGTTTTGGGAGACACAAATAGTAGTGTTGGATCAATAGTTGCAAAAAGAATGGGTGTTAAGGTTTACCACATGGAAGCTGGTAATAGATGTTACAGTAATAAGAGTCCAGAAGAGGTTAATCGAAAAATAATTGACCATAGTAGTGATATTTTGCTACCTTACACTTCAGGTAGTTGTCAGAATTTAATTTTAGAAGGAATAAAAAAAAAGAATATAATTAAAACAGGTAATCCCATTACGGAAGTAATGCATGCCTATAGAAAGAATATAAGTAAATCAAATATTCTCAAAAAGTTAAATATAAAAAAAAATAATTTTTTTGTTCTCACAATGCATAGACAAGAAAATGTTGATAGCTATGAAATTTTAAAAAAGTTTGTTAGCACATTTAATATAATTGTATCAAAATTTGATAAAAAAATTATATGGCCAATACACCCAAGATCAAAAAAAATGTTAAAGAAATATAATATTAAATTAGATGACAGAATTTTGGTTATTAAACCACTAGGCTTTTTTGACTTTGTGAGATTAGAAAAAGATTGCTTATTAACTTTAACGGATAGTGGCACTGTTCAGGAAGAGAGTGCTATTTTAAAAAAACCGTGTCTAGTAATAAGGGAGTATACAGAGAGACTTGAAACTATAAGGGCTGGTGGTGCTACGTTAGTTGGATCTAATACTAAAAAAATATTAACCATCATAAATTATTATTTGAATAGAGACGTAAAGATAAAAAATATTAGAGATTATATGAGCAAAACTGTAAGCTCAAAAATAATAAAAATTTTAAAATCTAATATTTAAAGTAATAAATCTAAAATCAATGAATTTAAATTCTATAATTAGTAATAATCACACTAAGTCTTTTATTATTTTTTTAATTATTTTTTTTATTCATATTTTTTGTATAAATTTTTATCCAATTAATGATGAATTTATTTTCCCAATCGGAGCAAAGCTTCTGGAAAGCAATAATATAGAAATAATAAGTAATTTTTTTAGATATAACGCAAATACTTTAGGTTTTTCCACTGTAATACTTTTCTTTTCAAAATTTATACCATTAAACTATTACCTTATTGGAAAGTTGTTATCATCTAGTGGGATTATTTTAATTTATATTGGAATTAATAACTTAATAAAAATATCAAAAGTAAATTTAAATGAAAATGATTATCTATTAATATTATTAATACTTCTGAATCCAATTATTTTTGCCTTTAGCTTTAGAGCTACACCTGATTTTTTTTCAGCAACACTTGCATTATTTAGTATTTCTTTTTTAATAATAAAAAAAAGTTTTTTTTTAAAAGGTTTTTTTTTAATACTTTTTTCGTGTGCAGTAATAATTAAACCGATTAATGCAATTACTATTCTTCTAATATTTTATAATTTAGATTTAAAAAATTATCTTTGTAAAAATAACATTAACTTGTTTTTATGGGCCTCAGCTTCAATGCTTATTCCAGTAATTTTTTTAGTTTATAATTTTTATTTATTTGATTTTTTTTTAATACCTAATCATTTTAAATTATTAAAAAGTTTTGAGATTTTATTATTTCTAACGAAATTTATATCCTACCTTGGTTTTCTCAATTTATTTATTCTTCCTCTATATTTTGATTACTTATTTAAAAATATAAAAATAAATTATTTTAAAATACTTTCATATATTATATTTTCAATTCTATTATCATTTTTTTTTATTGATGATATTGGGGAAATTAACTTTGGTTTTTTACAAACCTATTTTAATTACAATTTTTTTTCTTTTATTTTATTAATGAGTTTTTGTATTTTTTTAGACTTTGTGCACTTTTCTTTAAACAGAAAAGATTTTGATAGAAAGTTATTTAAATTTTCTATTTTTTTTACAATAATTTTTATTTTTATGTTATCAATTTTTCATCCTTCTCAGAGATATTTGTTAATAATATTACCATTACTCCTGCTTACAATATTTGATATTCAAAAAAATAAAATTTTTTTTATATTAACAATTTCTTTATATGTATTAATGAACACAATCTTGTTTGTTAACCACTACTCCACATCTAATAATATTAAAAATGTTCTAGTTTATTTAAAAAAAAATAAAATGATTCAAGACACATACCCAGGCTTTATTGGGCAGCATGCACTTAATCATTTCGTTGATTTTAATAAAGATATGAGAATTTCAATGGATAAAGATATATTATTTGATAAGAATAAAAAATATTATGTATCTGACATTGAGCCAAAAGATAAAAACAATATAATTTTTTTTTCAAAATCTAACAATTTTTTTAAAAAAAATAAAAATTTATATATATTAAAAAATAATTTGTGATTTAATTTTAGTATTATAGTTAAAAATAATATTTAAAATCATCACTTCCCTAAAGGATAGATTGTAATCAAACTAAAAAAATAAAAAAAGGGCCACTTAACTTTTATTTGTAGGTAATTTATCTTTCTTATATATAAAGTTAAGTTTACTAATGATATTATTGTATAGTTTTTTTTCTAAATTTATAATAATTAAAGGTCAAAATGACAGATAAAATACATATAACCATCCAAAAAATTCTATTATATCTTATTCCAATTGGTTTAGTTACTGGTCCATTTATACCTGATCTTTCAATATCACTAATGGCTTTAATATTTATTTTTTTATCGATTAAAAATAATCTCTGGAAATATTATTATAATAACAAATTTGTTAAATTTTTTTTACTATTTAATTTATTTTTAATCATTTCTTCTTTAACTTCTGATGATATCCTATTTTCTTTGAAAAGTAGTTTTACTTATTTTAGGTTTTTAATTTTTTCATTATCTTTGTGGTATTTATTAGAAAATACTAAAGATTTATTTATGAAAAATTATTCAATATACTTATTCATATTGTTTTTAGTGTTATTCTTAGATGCTATTTATCAATTTATATTTGGTCATAATATTCTAGGGTTTGAGTTGGTTCAAATGGATAGAATTTCAGGCTTTTTTAATGATAGAATGGTGCTAGGAGGCTTTTTTATTAGAATGTGTCCACTAGTAATTGTATTATTTTTTATATTTAGCGAATTAAAAAATAAAATTTTGTTATCAATAATTTTATATATAGCTGGTATTTGTACAATAGTCTTAAGTGGTGAAAGAACTGCATTAGGTTTATTTTTTATTTTCTTATTTTTAATTTTAATATTAAATCGAGATAAAAAATTTTCTTTAAAGTTAATTATCCTGCCACTATTTATTATAATTAGCTTATCTGTCTTTAATAAAAAAGTGCAATATAGGTTCTTTATTGAGCCATTTCAACAATCGAATATAATATCAAATTTATTTTTAGAAAAATATTATCCTAACGAAAAAAAAAATTATATTCATGATGATAAAAGTTTAGTTATTTTTAGTAAAGAGCATACACAACATTATAAAACTGCATTTAAAATTTTTTTAGACAATCCATTTTTAGGGATAGGTCCAAAAATGTATAGAAAAAAATGTGGGGATGAGAAGTATAATTCTGGAGCTGAGTCCTGCAGTACTCACCCACATAATTTTTTATTACAAATTTTATCTGAAACAGGTATTATTGGATTTGTATTTTATCTTGTCATGTTGTGCTTTATTATTTCTAAGCTTATTCGCTATTTCAATAATCATAAAAATAACCAAAAAAATAATTATATTGAAATAATATGTTTAATTACTTTTTTTATAAATATATTTCCTTTTGTTCCTACCGGAAATATTTTTAACAACTGGTTATCAATAATTTTCTATTTTCCTTGCGGATTTTATTTACATCAAACTAGGCTTAAAAATAGGGATGAATACAAGGCAACTTTCAATAATATATGATTGGTACAAAAACAATAGGTAACGCAACTATGCTTTGTTATGATAACGAAGTACCAATTTTGACAACTGACCCATGGTTTGGACACAAAGATCCTGCTTACTTTGGAAGTTGGGTTTGTTCTCATGAAATTCCAGAATCCACAGAAAAAGAAATTTTAAATAGTAAATATGTTTGGTTTTCACATGGACATCCAGATCATTTGAATCCAGAAAGCATTAAGAATTTTAAAAAAAATAAAATATTAATTTCTAATCATTATGGTGAGAGAATTCATCAAGACCTATTAAAAGAGAAATATGATGTAAGAATTTTACCAGACAGAAAATGGGTAGAATTATCAAAGAATATTTCAATATTATCTATTATAACACCAAATCAGGACTCAATTTTATTAATTAACATAAATGATACACTTTTTGTAAATTTAAATGATGCTGAAACAATCAATTGTACAAAATATATAAGAAAAATATCGAAAAATTTTAATAGATCATTTTTATTGGCACTAGGTAGTTATGGTGATGCAGATATGATTAATTTTTATGATGAGAAAAGAAATTTTATAGTGCCACCAGCTGCAAATAACTCCTATGTTGGTGAACATTTAAGTTTGGTTGCAAAATCATTATCATTAAAAGGAGTAATACCATTTAGTTCTTTTCATCAATATCAAAGATCTGATTCTATATGGGCTCAAAAATACACCACTCCAATACATGAATATAGAAAAGGTTTTGATGAAAGTTTAGAATTTGTCGAACCTTTTTCTTTTATAGATTGTTCAAGTAAAAAAGTTGAAAAACTATTAGTAAAACCCTTAAAAGTTAAAATTAAAAAACCAGAGGATTTTGGTGATAATTATTCAGATATTCTAGATGTAAATGATGTAAAAAAAATAAAATTTTATTTTAAGAAAAGAGAAAAACTTTTAACAAATTTGGGATATATTATTTTTAGAGTAGGTGGTGGGGATAATATTATTGATCTCAATAAAGGTATTAATAAAGGTGTTACATTTGAGTTGCCAAGATCAAGTTTAATGCAAGCTATAGAATGGGAAATCTTTGATGATTTATTAATTGGTAATTTTATGAAGACCACTTTGCATAATATGAGTAGCTTATATGAGGGTAATTTTAACCAAAAACTAACTAAATTTTCTGACAATGGTAGAGTTTTTGATGAGGAAAACTTGTTTAAATATATGAAGTTTTATAATCAAAAATCAGGAAGAGAATATATTTATAATATGTTTTTAGATAAATCGAAATCTGTCTTTCAGAGATTGTTATCAGGGCAAGACAAGGAAAGTAAATTTTTTAGGACTATAAAATCATTTTATTATAGATTGAAATAATGAATGAACAAAATTTATTTTTTGTATTAGTTATATTTTTAAATATAATTTTTTTTTATAATCTAAAGAAACTTACTAGTATCCTCAATCTTTATGACTATCCTTCGAATAAGAGGAAAATTCATAAGGAGAAAACCTCACTATTGGGAGGTATTATTTTTTTTGGAGTAATACTATTATTTTTTTTATTTGATAAGAATTTTAACAACAATTTAAAAGAATATCATTATCTCACACTTATAATTCCACTTATATTGATGTTTTCTGTAGGGTATATTGATGATAAGATTGGTTTATCTTCATTAAAAAAAACATTTTTATTTATTATAATAATTTTTTTTCCAATATTTTTTAATGGTGATTTTCAGATATCAATATTAAAGTTTTCGTCAGTAGAAAAAAATATTGAGCTAGGTATTTTTTCTATATTCTTTACTATTATTTGTATTTTTATTTTTATCAATTCCTTTAATATGTACGATGGTATTAATGGCCAAGCAGGCATTTATTCATTTATTTTATTTTCTTATTTCCTTTATAAAAATATTAATGTCAATTTATCTTTATCAATTATCATTACATTACTGTTTTTTTTAACCTTTAACCTTAAGGGTAAAGTTTTTTTAGGTGATAATGGAAGTATTTTTATATCTTTTTTAATATCATTATTTGTTATTAATTCTTACAATCGTGAAATAATCAAGAGTTGTGAGGAAATATTTATTCTGATGATGTTACCTGGAATGGATATGACACGTTTGTTTATCGAGAGATCATTTAAAAAAAAGAACCCTTTAGGTGCAGATGGTAATCATTTCCATCATCTTTTGCTCAAAAATTACTCATCAATTTCAGTTTTAATTATTAACTCGTCTTTAATTTTTTTACCAATATTAGCTTTAATTTTCGGCTTTAGTGAAATTTTAATTATATTGTCTTTCTTAATAATTTATTTTGTATTATTTTTCCTAATACGTAAAAATTAATTTATTTTTGAAAGTATTTTAAACCACGCTCAATTCCATCTGAAATTTTTATTTGAGCCTTAAATCCAAGCTTTAATTGTTTTTGGGTTGATCCGCCTCTAGCATAGACACCAGTAGGTTTAGATTTTTTTGTTATTATATCAAAATTATAACCAGTAATTTTTTTTCCTAACTTTATAAAATCTATAAAGCTAGTATATATTCCTGTTGATAGATTAATTGGAGAGGCATTATTAACGTTATCCATAGTTTTAATTACACCCTCAACACAATCATCAATATGAATAAAATCCCTCATTTGCTTGCCATCACCCCATACTTGAACAAACTTGTTCTTTTCTGCCATAATTAAATTTTTACACAAATTAGGAAAAGGGTAATTAATATCTTGATCCTCTCCATATCCTGAAAAAGGTCGGTAACAAACTGATTTTATGCCATGTTTTTGATATGCTATGTTAGCTAGAAATTCTCCAGTTAATTTAGACCAACCATACGTATAATCTGGAACACCAAGATTATTAGAAAAATTTATGTCACTTTCTTTTAGTAACCTATAAGACTTCTTGGTTTGCAAAGCTAAAGGGTAGCTAGCACTAGAGCTAAAATATAAAGTTTTTTTAGGTTTTGCAGTAACACACCACTCCCAAAACTTACTGTCAATAGTTAGATCTTGAGCAACAGCAAGTGGATTATTTTCAATCATTTCTCTTCCACCAACAATTGCAGCTAAGTGGAGCACATAGTCAAATTCCTTATTTTTATTTTTATTAAACCATTCAACGCAATCCATTTTAATAAATTTAAAATTTTTATAATCATAAGGATTAAATAAAGGCCATTTTTTTTTTGGATTAATAGCACCAGTAAATTTCTGAATATTGTCAACCGCCACAACTTCAAATTTTTTATCAAGAAAATGCTTGCAAAAATGTCTACCGACAAAGCCAGCAGCTCCAGTTATTAGAACTCTTTTCATTTTTTTAAAATTTGCTGATATAGTTTAAAAGCTTCCCAAGATTTTTTTGGCAGAAATTTTTTAATATTATTTGGATTTTTTTTAAGTTCTTTTATTAAATTTAAATTATTTTCATAGCCTATATACTCTTTTTTCATATCTTTTGTTAAGTCGTGAACATTTCTTTGCTGATATACTGAAGGCTTATTGTATAAAACTTTAAAACCTTTAGCCTCAACATAGTATGAAGCCCATATGTCATCCATTCTACCTATGTGTGGAAACAAAAAATAATGTTCCATAACTTTTCTTTTTAAGTAAGTATTCTGAGAGTTAAATGGTGACATTTTATTGGATGTAAAAGGGAATACAGATGTTTGAAATTTACATTCTGGAGCATGTTCCATTCTGCATACCGCATCAATATCTGGATCACCATTCCAAAAATCTGCCTGAACATCAAAATCAGAATTAATTTTTTTAATATCTTTGTTTTTATTTTTGTTTTTTAAAATTTGCAATGGAAAACCCCGGTGCCACAAATGCTTATAGTTTGTAACTGAAATTGGATCAAATGCCTCTTCTTTAGTTATATATTTGTTTGCACTCACTTTACTTTCTATTAATAAATTTTTACCCCAATTGGCAAAAGGTATATTATCGTCATCTATTGTTGCAATTATATCAGCTCCTTGTTTGTAAGCCATTATCATGGCAAAATTCCTTCTCTGAATACAATTCCATCCAATTAAGTCGGATAATTTTTTACTTATTTTCTCTTGATCTTTAGGGCTAATATAAATTCCATTTTTTAATTTATAGTTTGGTGGAGTTTTTAAATCACCCGAGACTATTAAATTCCAATCTTTTAAATTATCAAACTTTTTAATTGCTTCAGTTGGTGGGTTTATAGTTGTAGATATAATAAATTTTTTCATTATTTTAACTTAATAACCGAAAATTTGTTAAACTCAATTCCTAATAGTTTAATTTTTGAAGAAAAAATCGACTGTTTCTTATAATACACAACCTTATAGTCTGATGAGGTTACTTTTATAGTATTTTTTATAAACCCAACGCAATTTTTACTATGCTTAAAATATAAACAATTATCATACAAATGGTATACATGGGGAGTCATTACGCCTGCATTAGTATTTGTTAAAATCTCTTTGTTTTTGAGGTAACTTAA
>Ga0209383_1000867_pt1 | contig 20119 bp, 12 predicted proteins | sample CoawatmetaG02DNA_FD_187510 | JGI IMG/M metagenome (GOLD analysis project Ga0209383, IMG submission 187510) | Marine microbial communities from the West Antarctic Peninsula - Coastal water metaG029-DNA (SPAdes) (version 2) | ecosystem: Environmental > Aquatic > Marine > Coastal ... | reverse complement strand
GATGGTCTTGCCGTCCTTTAAAACCGAACAAACCAAACCGAACAAACCAAACCGAACAAACCAAACCAAACCGAACAAAATGAACTCATTAAAACTAATAAATGCCTCCGATTTTCGCCATGAATGTGAATGTGGTGAAAAGTGGCTGACAAAAGAAAAAAAGGACGCCTGCTCAGAATGCAGTGACGCCTATGCAGTCCCCGAAGAGCCAAGCCAATATGCTTACCACGAAGTGGTCGGGACTTTTGAAGGGCAGGACGAAGTCCTGTATGGGTCTTATAACAAGGCCGATTGCCTCTATGAGAAGGAGAGTGAATCTTTCCTTTGGAAAGATAGCGGCTACCGAAAAATCAGACTAAGCCAAAGGCTAGTCCAAACCCCGCCCGATCCTGAGGTCTACGGCTAACAAACCCAAACCCAAACCATAACAAGATCACTCAGCCCTTAGACTAACACGCCGCGCAGTCCACGCTGCTCCCTTTAAAAGGGAGTGGCTGATGGCCTTGCCGTCCTTTAAAACCGAACAAACCAAACCAAAACGATGACCACTGAAACTATGACTACTGAAACTATGACTACTGAAACCCGCAGCCTTAAGGCTATCCGCTCTGATATCCGATCCAAAGGATATTCCTTCCAATCCATACTTGGATTTGACAGCGATCCAAAGACGAAGAAATCAAATGCCGCAGGCTCTGACTTCCTTACAGGAATCGTGTATTTGCAACCTGACTACCGAACCTGCCATTTTTCCAAAATGGCGAAATGTGACGGGCCTTGCCTGAACCTCTCTGGAAGAGGTGGGATGTCGAATGTTCAACTAGTCCGGCATGACAGGACAAAAGCCTTCTACGAAGACAACGATTTGTTCATGGAACTCCTACGGAGAGAGATCCAATCTCACATCACCAGATCCACGAAGAAAGGACTACGTCCCGCTCTCAGACTGAATGGCACTAGTGACATTGATTGGACTGAGATTGTCAGGGATTTCCCTGAAGTCACCTTCTACGATTACACGAAAGACCTTTCCAGACTCCGAAAGTGGATCTCCGATCCAACATCGATGCCGGACAACTACAGTGTAACACTGTCTTATTCCTCTGCATCTTGTGTCTACTCTCAGCGATGCTTTGAACTTCTGGACTTAAGTCCAACACTCAACCTTGCTGTAGTCTTCCGTGATCTTGAAACCCTGCACCATTTCATGGAACACGGTTTCCACGGTCGTGCTGTCATCGACGGAGACAAGACTGACCTTCGATTCTTAGACCCTGAAGGGGTAATCGTTGGACTGTATGCCAAAGGCCCAGCAAAGAGAGATACTTCCGGCTTCGTCATTGATATGCACTAACCACTAATCCCGAACCACTGAACACTATGAATAAAACTACAGCTACCACCACGCCGCCCATCACTCGCAAACATTACGCTATGGAGTGGGGGATGGGCCGCGCCGCCTGTGCCACCACAGGCAACCGCTACGCCGTGAGCTACCACTCATTCCCATCCTCCAGCGAGCGAGATGCATGGTGCGAGGACGGCGGCGATTTTACCTCCTCCGCTGGATGGCGGGAGTCAGTGAAAGCAAGCGATTCTGAACTGCGCAGTTACATCTACGCCCACAACCACACTCCAGATTCCTCTGGTGGATTTTACCGGACGAATCCGTTTTCCACCGACGGAAAACCTAATCGCTAAGATCACCCCTAACCACTGACCCATAACAAGTTATGAAAGCATTCAACTGCAACGATAGCCTGAAAGGCTGGACTGATCTCATTCTCTCAAGAGAGAAAACAATCGAAACCAGAAACTCCAACTCACTTGCCTCTCTTGTGGGTAAGCGGGTCGGAATCATCCAGACAGGTAAGGGCAAAGCGAAGCTTGTTGGCTATGTCACCATCTCCGACGCCCTTCAATACAACGACGAATCCCGATTCCGGCACGATGAACCATTGCACCGCGTTCCCTCTGACCTGAAAGGTTATGAGTGGAACGGCGTGAAGTTCGGCTACGTCATGTCAGATCCTGAAAGGATAGAACCCCAAACATTGCCTGCCTCTTGCAGAGGTATCGTCATCCGTAACCTACCAAACCACTGAACCCCTCACGGACACGCAGCCCCCGCTGCTCCCCTTAAAAGGGAGTGGCTGAGGGTCTTGCCGTCCTTTAAAACCGAACCAAACCAAACCAAACCGAATAAAATGAATACCGAAAACGACCTAATCGAAGCTGTCAAATCCCATGCTTACGAAAACTACGAGAAGAAAGGCGGATGGGACTACGTCATCGAGTGCCTAACTAACGACGACATAGCCCGCATAATCAGCAAAAGGCGCTCAGTCAGAGGAGCAATAGCCGCCGTGAAAATCTACGCCGACCAGTATGGTGAGGCCCGCCAAGAAGTCGAATCTACCATCTGGTAACCACTAACCCCGAACCACTAATAAAATGAACTGGAACCCGCAACCCACCCTTAAGGATGAAGCTAGGCGGCTTTATGAGATGAGAAACGCATATGAGATGAGAAACGCTCGTGAGAAAAAAGAAGAGAGGCGGGCCGCCGACGGTAAAATCTACGCCGAACACTCCCAGCGAATGGAAGACCGTAGAAACTACGGCGGACTGTAACCGAACCCCAACCACTAACCCCGAACCACTGAACCACTAATAAAATGAACTGGAACCCGCAACCTACCGCCAAATCTGCCTCAATGGAGGCAGGCATCACCGCCGCCACTGGCATCGACCGCCGCAAGGCGATTGCCTCGAAAACCTGCCCATGTGGAGCAGGTGTAACCCTCGACTCATTCAAAGATGAGTTAAGCCTGAAAGAGTTCCACATCTCCGGCTTATGCCAGAAGTGTCAGGACTCGATCTTCGGGTAACCACTATGGGCGGCCTGCGGGCCGCCCATAGCCTTCGATCACTATCACGTATGGTGGCCGAAGGCTATGAAAGCAAACCAAACTAAAAACGAGAGAATCGACGACTGCACCCCAACATGGGAGGCAGCCGTGCTGATCTACATGGCGGTCCTTGAAAACCCGCATGCCTCAAACGCCGGAAAGGCAGGGGCAAGGGCAGAGATAACGAAGCTCGCTCGCTTCGCTGATCGTAAGGCGACCGCAACTGCAACCGCAACTGCAACCGCAACCAGCTAACTGATATGAATAATAAAGAACACCTGATTGAATTCTTCTCGATCCCCCGCCCGAAGAAGCGGCGCATCAATGCCACCGTGAGGCGGGTCGAGGCAGCGGGCTACGTGATTGAGAAGCACGGCAACCACTGGGAAGTATGGCACACGCAACTTAAGCGGGGCTGCACGGCGCACTACGACCGCCTCAGCGACATCCCTGACGAGCCGCGCCACTTCGTATAACCCCTGAACCCTGAACCCTGAACCTTATGACAAAAAGTGAAATGACCTACCAGATACTCGAACTGAAGTTGGAAAACCTGCGAGCGAATGACGCGCTCAACGAGTTGAGAACCTACTTGTTGAGCGACAAATTCCATGACGACCCTACGGTGCGGGTGGCTGACGTAATACGCCGCCTCGACGAGGTCCGACTGACTGATTACCCAACCTTCCGCAAAGGATTCTCCCTGAACCTCCAACCTAACAACCTATGAAATTAAACAAAACTCAAATCACCTCACTCGCGCCTTACTACTCACATGGCCAATGGGTCTTCGACAGCGAAAACTTCGGCCTAGTCGAGGAGGCATTCGTCTGCGGTATGTCCGAGATCATCGACTACGTCCTCGAAGCCTCGGGCATCGAACCCAAATCCGTTGACGGTGGTTTCCGCCTGACGTTCAGTGGAGATCCGTTCCCTGACGCGTCTCACTCCCTCAGTTGGAGGCGAAAAGACTCCGGCGGGAACACATACACGCTAGATGGGACGGAGATGGAGGGGTGGCTATGCCCCGCCTTGCTCCACTTCTTCGAGAAGGCTCCGAAAAAGATCCATGTCCAAGTCGCACTCTTAAAAAGTCATGAAAAGAATTTGACTCCCACGATTTCGTGCGGTAAATAAGTCCCCCGTGGTCCTGCCAAACGGCGGGGCCATAGGGGGCTAATCGGCCCACCAAAACCAAAACCAAACCAATAGAAAATAAGAATATGAGCGGAATTAAAGAATTAGATGCTGTCGTTGTCCCACAAGGATCTACATACAAAATGTATCACGGTCTCGAGACTGAGAGTCAGGGCGAACGCATCACACCGAGAGACGCGAAGGAGAACGGGATCTTTTTCCCGATTCATGATGCCGAAGTAACGGCGGAGCTGGCTGGAGGACACACGGTCCCGATGCCTAACAGCAGAGCATTCCTCGCTGAGACAGCGAGTGGCCTTGTGCCGCTCCACATGGGGACTGCCTCCTACCGCCCCGTCACAAACGAGAAGATTGCAGGAGCGATCTCCACTGCGCTGCGTCAAACGAACGCAGATTCAATCCTCTCCGCGATGGGGACACTCAACAACCTCAAGACGTTCTTCATGAGCTTCAAGATGGGCGATGACTTGGTCTGCGGAGAAAAACATTCGTCCTACCTGAACGTCACTGGTGGTCATGACGGAACAGCAGTCCGAGCGTTCCTGTCTGACCTCCGGTTGACGTGTATGAACACGATCCAGTCTGCTCTTTCGAGCGGCAAAGGGTTCATCGACTTGAGGATCACCCATCGGGGCGACATTAACGGAAAGTGTGCCGATCTGACCCAGAATATCACGGGTCTGATTGAAGGGCGTCAGATCTACGTCGAGTCAATGGAGAAGCTCGCCGACCAGAAGATCGTGGCCGCTGATCTGCCCGCTATCGTTACAGGTTACTACCTGAAAGACGGCTTCGGGAAAGACGAGGTCGTTTCAACCCGCACCCTGAATGCGATTCAAGGAATCACTGACCTCGCGGTCAGTGGGCGGGGCAATTCAGGTGAGTCTATGTATGACGTGCTAAATGGGGCCACTGAATACTGGACGAGCGGGGACGGCGTAGGTCGGACCACCTCTGGCTCACGTAAGGCGTTCTCCTCCGAGTTCGGCACGGCAGCGAGACATAAGGTTGCCTTCGCGAACTACCTCCTGTCAGGCCCGCATGAGGCGGCTATCGAGGACGGTCACCGTGTCCTTGGAGCGGCCTTCAGCAGCTAGCATCACCGTAGGCTCCGGTCTTCGGGCCGGAGCTTTAGGTGGTGTTGGAATGACCCAACCCTGAATAAAAATATGACTGAATTATTACATGGAATGAAGGGGGTAGACATCGTGCTGCTCATCGCCATCCTCCTAGGCGCACCCACCATCATCGCGCTCATTATCTCCCGCATGTGGAGGATACAACGAGCGAGAGACAAAGCGAGATACCGCCGCATGGTGCGCCGCGCCCGAAGCAAGTAGGGAATGACCGAGATGGTCGGTCATGTGACCGACTACTCAAAAACCTTATCCTACTAATAAATGATCGTAGATATCATCAACGCTGCTGCCCCCTTTCTCCTCTTCATGGGGTTGCTGCTTCTTCTAGAAAAACTCTTTACCTAAACTACCAACCACCAAACCAGAAAATGAAAGAACTACCGAATAAAGCAATACTAGACTGGGCGCTGAACACGCCTGATAAAGATGTGAGCATCAGCGACCCCGCCATATGACCCGCTGCCAAAGTCGTCCAGTTGGACGAACCCTGCGCACAAATGACGAACTACGACAATATCGTGCGTAGCGAAGATTTCGACAAGGTCGAGTCGAACTATGCGCAAGCCCTAAAAGAGTTTCATAGGGGTCCACCAAACATCCCGACATGGCGCTTCATCCTCCAGCTTAGGAGGCTTGTCCAATACCCGCACCACTAACCCTGACTAAAAAAATGGAAATAATACTAATAATTGTAATAGCCCTGACAATAGCACTGCCCGTAGTAGCCCTGATTATGGTCAGCGCGTCCGCGCAGGAGACAAAGGCGAGACGCCTCCGAAAAATGGAGGCGCGCGCCGACCAGAATAAAGGGGAGCCTATCTTGATCATCATCTGTTACAGACAAGGCGGCTTGTGTCTCACATTAGCCCTAATGTGAGACACAAAGTAGCTACCTAGTCCTCTAGTTTGTAGTAGCGCGGTTCTTTATCGCGCGCTTCAAACAGTGGGGGAACCCTGTCAGCGTGTCCCTTATCGATGAGTTTTTGGATAAAGCCTTTGTTCGGGGTCAGGCGGTCCATCACACCCTGCATGAGGAGCGCCGCTTTATCTTTCCCGAACCCGAATTGTTTCATCGTGGTCATCTGGTCAGGTGCGGATACCCCGAGGCTTTCAAACCCCTTCATAACGCGCCAAAGCTCCCTGTTGAGTTTCTTCCGGCCTTCATATTCGTCGGTGTAAATGTCGCGAATACTATCGCTCGTTATTGGCTTGTCGCTGTAGAGGACGAACTTCTTGTCGTTGACCAACCGGAGCCTGCTCTGGTGGTCCCGCAAGAAGCTACGATACTGTCTCTCAACATCGACAGCGTGTGTTCTGACAGGCCAAGCTCCCTCGATCAACTCTCCCATAGGAGAGTCCGTGAACTTGTTGTAGTCGCCGCCTACGGCTTCATAGGCATCTACTGCGTCACTCAACATACGTGGGGAGTAAGCGGTCTTCAGAGCGTAGCCTAGACCTTTCGCCATAGCTGACCCGAAGCCGTCTACTTCTGAAATCCAGATCGGCCTTCCTGTCGTCGCGTTTTCGTTCCGCATCGCCGAGCTAACTGCGCCTGCGAGGATCTGCTCGTCGAGGTATTGGTCGAAGATCGCACCTTTGACAAAGGCGGCTACTGACCCCCCGAAGTCGCCGCGCGACAACGATCTGAATGCGCGAGCAAACGGGTCGGTCACAAGAGAGAACGGATTGAGGTATGTAAGGTCTACCGAGATGAGGTCTTTGCCTTTGCCCCAGTAGTAGAAGGAGTGGCCCCTCAAAAAGCTTGGCATCGACTTCCGTAGAGCTTCATCTTCCTCGTCCCCGATTCCCGAAAGGGCTGCGAGTGCTGCCGGAGCCGCTAAGGATACTCCACCGATGACGGTGTAGAGGCCGCGTAGTCTCTGCTTGCCACGTCTAACAATATCGGGGTTATCGCTGGCCTTTTCTTCTTTAGCCAGCTTGAAGGTGTTGTAAACAATTCGCGGCACTTCTGCTTTGAATCGAATGAAGGGGGCGAAGAGCATACCGTAACTCGATTTACTCAAGGCGCGCACGATAGGGGGAGCCTGACTCAGTGACTGCGCCGTTCGTTTGACGTTACTCGCGGCCATGCGCTTGAGTTCATTGTCCTTCATCCGACCTACCTGACTATTGGGGTGGTTGGCCTTAGCCTTGCGGAGAACCTCTAGCTCATGCTCGTAGTAGGCGATCTTGTAAGCCCCGTCCACCGAAGCAGAGAGTCCCATCAGCTTCTTCTCAGTAGCTGCGATAAAGCTCTTACTTTTCCCGATGACGGGTGCTTCGTCCAAGATTTCATTTAGTCGGGACGTGAAGTCCTTGTTGCCTGTTCCAGCATCGAGAAGTTCTTTAATCATTCCGGCGCGCAGCTCATCCCCCATGACGCCCAGTGTGACGTATTCGGATAGGACAGCGTTCATATCATCGGCATGATTAAACTGCTCTTTCGAGAACCGGAGGGTCTCAGCAAGAGTTGACCCCATCTTCCTTAACGGGATGCCATTAGCAGGCCCGAAGAACATCACGTTTCCTAAAATGTTACGGAGGTAGAAACCTACTGAGCCTAATGTCTTTAATAGCATCGACTTACCCGTGAGGTTTTGGAGAACCCCCGCCGTCTTAGACACAACCACTTCAGCAGTGGAGCCACCTGAGTGGGCAAAGCTAGGATTGATGATGTCCGCCAAATCGGCCACTAAAGATTTGTCTGCATACATGTGCGCGAACGGATCGTTCTTGTTCGCGTTCGATTTCATCTCAATGAAGTCTGGGTATTTATCAGGGTCGGCAGCGTATGTTTTAGCGTCCACCATGAACCCCTGATGTTTACCGACAGTGGCGATGTTGCTCCTGAATACCTGCTCGGCGGCTATGGTTGAGACGGTAGCATAAGTTCGGGCGATGAGATCTGTTCCGGCTTCCGCACCATACTCCCCGAGTAATACCCTCAGCTCTTCTGGTAGGTCTTTTCTCTTGGAAAAGTTCTTAGCTATTTTAGAATACCTATTGCTCGTTACAGAAGTCCCTGAGTGGAGACTCTCATACCTTTGGATAAAGGCATCTAGAGCTTTCTCTCCGTGAGTAGAACCTGTTCCCGCTTTAGCGTGGGCGTCTTGTAGGGCTTTATCTGCCGCTGCCTCCGCTTCCACACTAGATTTGCCTCCGTCTAGCGCGGCGGCTCTAGCTTTATTCTTAACGTCATCTTCAAAGAAGATCATGCCCGCTTTACGAGCCTTCTCGTAGGCGGGGTCTTCCCTAACCTTCTGAGCGAACGTCGGGTCATTGAACATTCGGAAGCTTCTCGTAATGTAGAAGCCACCTGTCTGGTCGATGCGGACGCGGAGTTCCTCTGAAATGCCCGCCCCCTTTATCTTCTCTTGTATCGGTTGGATCAACTCAGTCCGCATCGAGGTTATTGTTGCCGCGAGTCTCGGAGACATAGCGGCGAGGTCGCTCAAGGCTTGAGCCGTTTCTAAGTTCCGCGCGCTAATAGCCGTCTGCTCTTTTAGATCAATCTCGACATCTCGGGTCTGTTTTGACACAGCTTTCTGCGCTTTCTTTTGTGCGCGTGTCATCCCGACATCTCCTGCGATCACTTTAACTCTGGCCTGATGCTCACTTTCTCTGTCTGTGTAGAACTCGTTGCTAACTAGGGAGTCTTTGTTGTAACCCTGAGCGGCAGCAATTGTTTCGAGAGTGGATTTATCTAGAAGAATCCCGTCTTCTTTGATGATGTCATTGAATTTCTTGTGGAAGGATTTAAGGATGTGGATTCCGCCTCTCTTGAACTCGTCCCGCTGATCCAGCATGCTCCTAATAGGGGAACCTAGATCGCCTTGGAATATGCGGGACATTATCCCTTCGGGTGACTTGTAAGTTTTGTATTCCAACTGAGAGATCTCAAGGAGTTCAGGTATCATGGAGAAGTCATACTTATCTCCTGAAGAAACCGGATTAGGGTTCCGGCTAGACGCGAACAGAGGGAAGTCCAACCCGATCTCCCCGTCCTTGTCCATGACGATATCGTTATACTTGTCCTTTACCTCTTGGATAGTCTCGCCCTCACCTAACTCCGCGATCTCCTTCCGGTATTCAGTGATTATTTCGGAAACCTTTTCGTTCGTCCGATGATTCAGAAGAGCTTTACCCGACGATCCTTTGTAGAAAGCTTTCAAAGACTTGCTCCCGTGGGATAAGTCAAACGTGTAGAACGTGTCTGAACCGGAGTTTACCCAGTGCCGTTGATTGGCTCTATTCGTGGCAGCATCGCCCCCATTCAGAGCGTCAAACAAATCGAACGCCCCTTCGGTCGGCTGAGAGTCAAGAAGAGCTTTGGCACTACGGGCCGCCGCGCTCATCAACTCATACGCGGTGTTCTTGGCGAAGTCTAAAACTTCCTGTTTGCTCTCATCGGGCAAACTAGAGAAGCCATCCCCGAAGTCTTCTTCTCCCTGTTCGCTTCGGTCAAAGTCATTGTAAGCATCTTCTAGTTGATCCTCTAATCCGATGTCGGTAGCGGGGCGCTTATCTACGGGTTCGATGGGTCCATCGGACACAATTTTTGGTATCCCAAGACCTTTCACCACTCGCGACGCGCCATCGGACTTCTCTCTGAGAGACGACGTGCCACTCGTTTCTAAGATCCCCCTAATTTTTCTGATCGAGAGGTCTGCGACATCAAAGCCCCGCCTCCCCCACGCGGAGTAACCAACCATCAAATGGCTAGTAGTGGCCATGCGGCCCGCGAGTTCCCTGTGGGCTTCCTCCCCAAAGTTACTTGCTACGAAATTTAAGACTTTGGATCGGGCTGCTTTTGTAGCCACGTTCGTGTAGTCCCCTCCTCCTTGTGTCGTGATTATTTTGGCTCCAATTTCGTCCGCGTTTACGATGAGTGCATTCAGGAAGTCACCGGAAAAACCTTTCGCGGATTCCGCGTGGGTTGCCATCCAATCAACATGGATTTCCCCACCTGATTTTAGGGATACCTGCATCTCGGATACTACTGGCTTCAGCTCCTTTGACTTCTCGTCAGGGGCTATGTCAGCTTCCGCCTCAGTTATTCTTTTTTGTTCCGACTCAATTCTTTGGTCGATGACCTCTACAAACAATTCCCGATTAGTTCCCTCTACCACTCTTACCTGTAAAGATTCGTGGCTCAAGCTCTCTATCGATTGGATAAGAACTCCGTGATCCATACCCGTCCACGGATGGGGAGAGGTAACTTCGACTGGCTCTCGGATATCTTCCTCGACATCGACGAAGTCCTTACCATCAGTCACGGCTAGTTGCGCCCTGCTCATGATGCGGTTGAGTGAATCTGCGGGGAGTGAAGACGTGGCTAAAGCCATTACGTTCTCTACCCCCTCACCGTAGTCCTGAGCTTCACCGAGAACATCATTCTCCATGAACCGCTTGAACTCGATCATCGTGGCTTCGGGGTTATCCGTGTCAAACGCAGTCTTAGCACGAATCGTGTTGAAGCCCGCGTTGATAAGTTGGATCTCCCCATGAATCTTACGTAGCATGGAATCTAGCGCACCTGACCCCCCGTTCATCTCACGCATAGCGGCGAGCCTACTGAAGATCCCTTTGAAGTATCTCGACAGCATCTGAATCAAGGACGGGCTAGACGTCCAGAATTCTACGTCTTCCTCCGTCGTGAACCCGCGAGTCACCTTCTGTAGGTGCATGCGGAGTTTCTCTTCGGCCAGCACTCTTTTGAGGATCTTCAGGTCTTTCTCCTGCTTATCAGTAAGGGTTTCTTCTTTGGATAATTCTAAGAGGTCTATATTTTCTTTTAGAGCAACGGGGTCTGAATAGTATTCTCCCGCGATCTCCTTTAAACTGTCCAAGCTTAGTCGGTTAGTGTAGTTACTTATTTCGGCAGTAGTGAGCGAATTCCACGAAGCTACGTGGGCTACTTCCTCACTGATAACACTCTCAACATATACACGCGCGCCAACCGAGTCCATGTCTGCAACAGCCGCCATGATCTCCCTCGGGTTGACGTAGATTTTATTGGCGAAGGCATAAGCCGGAGACGAGGTTTTTAAGTCCTGCGCTACTTCCATGTCATAAGGTATGCGGCTCTTGAGGTGAATCATAAGGGACTCCATCTCCCTCTGGTCTTTCGTGGAAAGACCCGCTTCTCGTTTAGTCTTAGCTAGGAAAGAATCGAAATTTGCATCTTGTGTATTGGGTTGGCTCTGTGCCGTTGCCGTTGCCGTTGCCGTTGCCAACACTGGAGCATCTGTGTCGCCGAGGAATTCATACATCTCTGCATTTTCGGCTACTACTCGAGCAGCATCTTCTTCCACCATCGCGCTCACTTGAGAGATCGGGATGGACTGCGTTCTCGCTACTGACTTACTCAAGGCAATGACATCACCTAAAGCTTCAGTGTAAATAACTGCCTCAGCCTTTGATACCTTTCGGAACATCGATACCAAAGCGTCTAGAATTCTAGTAAAGAACCCACGCTGTGATTTAGGTGGCTCAAGATCTTTGATCAACGCCTGTAGTTTAGGCGACAGGAGGAACTTCGCTAAGAACTCATCGAAGTTCTCGAAGGCGTCTTCCATGTAAGGATTGGCTGGCCCCTTACGATACTCGTTCTCAGCGAGTTTAAACAACCCTTCCAATCTAGTGCGCGCAGTTTTTTGGTTCGGGGTAAGGCTATCGAGCGGCAAGTTAGCCACGTTGTTTAAGAAGGCGTGGACATACTCTTCAAGAAGAGCGTTCTCTAGGCCGAGTCCGTTTCCTGTTTTCGTGTTGATCAGCACGTTGTGGCTGCCATCCGTTAAACGGGAGTAGTTACCCGCAAAATCCGCGTCCACTTGAGTTATCTCGAAACTCACGTTCCTGACGAAGTTCGCGTCCTCAAGCAAAAGATTCGCCACCAATTTATGGGACTTACTATCACTTGTCTTCGCGATGGTTTTAAGGGCTTCGACGACCGACTCAGGGTTCTGGGACTCCAGACCTAGGCGCTCGATGTCTCGGAGGTTTTCAGCTTCGTAGATCGCTTTCTGCTCACCGGAAACGTGGCTTCTTGAGAAGCGGAGAAGCGCGCTCTTGTCGATTGCTTTGACGAAGCCTATCGCGTCTCTCTCAGAGACTTCCCGTCCCGTAGACTCTTTGATTATCGAACGGAGACCGAGAATAAATTGGGGGTCGTTGCTATCTAGGTTCGACAAGTAATTTAAATAGACCGCCATTTTAAATGACTGCTGACTGAGTAGCTCACCGTCCTGCAATAGCTTCTTGAATTTAAGAGCCTGCGACCCTGCTTCAGTTTCGTAGTTAGCGGATCTCAAGAAGTCACCCATGTAACTCATAATATCCTTGGTCGTCATTTTTCTTACGTCCTCGATCTGTCTGGCTGAGGCGTCAGGGACAATCCCTGCAATGAAGAGTTCCTTAAGGGACTCGCGGAGTTCAGGCGCTCTATCGATCTCTTCGATGCTCAACTGAGCTACGCTCCTAGCCGCTTGGGATGCCTCGCCAAGATCTGTATCGGGATCAATCGGGCCGGAACCAGCGAAGGGGTCTTCAATAATACCCCCTTCAAGGTCTGTCATATTGGTGGGATTAGACGCATCCGCTTCGATGTTTCCAGTCTCCCAGACCGACGAGGCCAAAGAGGTCTCGTCTCCATTCTCCTGCCCGTTCGTGAGGGTCTCCCCGAACACTTCGGCATCTAGGTTGAGGTCGGTGAAAGAGGAAACAACAGAATTCTGTTGGCCCATCTTCCTGCTCTTTTCTTGCGCGATATATTTCCTGACCTTCTTTTGCAGGATGGCAGGGAACGTCGGCATTACGTCGTGCGTAAAGCTAGCGTTGTTTAAGATTTGCTGGTTTACAAAAGCTTCGATGACTCCTGCGTGGGACGCACCATCGTCTACCTTCACAAAACCTTTGAGCGCAGCAGCTAACAGTGGGGCGTTAACTTTGCCGTCTTTCATTAAACCGTCGATAGACGCGCGGGTAGCTATACCTCTAGCTGCAAAGTTCCTAGCTTTCTTATTGGGGACTTCTAGAGTGCCTCCGGCTGAGAAGCCGTGTGTCGCGCTTTTGACAAGCGTATCCCGCATGGCAAACAAATTCAAAAGGAAGACGTATTCGTGGTAAGCCTCAAAAATAGGTGTCACACTACCAGTGTCGGACACATCGAGCATATCTAATCCCTGTTTCTGGCTGTCCAGCAAGTGGATCTTGATCAGGCTAGGGTCTCTAGAAACTGACTTTATGTAGTCGAGTAGAGAATTATGGATGTCCCCGTAGGTTGACAGAGTAGAACCAACGGGGAGAGAGTAGCCACGGTTGTTCATAGGAGTGGCCCCGTGAGGCATCACCGTATCGTCCATCCCCGCTGTGATGAAGGGGAGCTTCTTGAAATCCTCGAAGCGGCTTAGGTCCACTTGAGCATTGGCAATATCATTCAACGAGCTACCTAAAATCTCCACGCCCACACCGTAAACACGCGGCTTCGTCACATGTAAGACGTAGCCCCCTTCGACTTTGATCGAAGGGTTAATGTCGAACATGTTTATGGAATCGGGAACAGGGATGCGGATATTTTGGGCTAACATCTGAGCCGTGAGGATGGGGTCGTTATTGAATATCCCCCTACCTTCAATATCTAGGTAGCCCTTAATGACTTTGCTTTTTACTTTCTGACTTGTCTCGGGGTCGTAGAAAGTGATTCGCTCCCCTCTAAAGGTGATCGTTTTTTGTTTGGGGTCTGGCTCGATCAAGGGCCACTTGCTGTAGATTTTTTCGGCAAGGTAATCGGAAACACTCGAGGTGTCTTTTTGGGTCAAAGGAACCCCGTAGTTCTTACTTGAAGTAAGTCTTACGGGAAAGCCGGAGTTTGCTAACTCAAGGACTACCGAAGCTTCTTGTTCTTCAGCTTCTGTTAGTTGTTCACCTTTCTGGAAAAAGGATAAATCGAGATTCGGTGTTCCAGTCGCTGGTCGGGAGGCGTTGGGATACAACCCAGCTTTGCCACTAGAGATAGCCGAGTTAGCCGCAGCCCTGAGTTCTTCAGGCTCAATTTGTTGTAGCTCCTCTACGAAAGAGGTAACCTCTGCGTCGGCTTCTTCTTGCAGGAGAATACCTGCGATCTTTGTGTCCTCATCAATGGGAACCGCTGACTCCGTATTAGTGACGCGCGCAGTGGGCAACTCAAGAGGGTCAGTATCGGTAGCAGGTGCTTGATCAGTATCGGTAGCAGGTGCTTGCTCAGTATCGGTAGCGGGCGCTTGATCAGTATCGGTAGCAGGTGCTTGCTCAGTATCGGTAGCGGGCGTTTCCTTAGCAACTGCAGGCGAGCTGCTCACGGCTTCTCTGGCGCTCAGTTTAAAAAACCTACTGAGGACAGCCGCAGAAACGGGACTACCTGTATTCTGCAGGTTAGCTTCTACGTCTTGGGCGATGTCGTTGTATAGCTGGTCTACTTGGGCGAACTTCCGTTGTTCGTTAATCTTTAGTTTGGCCCCTACTTTTTGGATGACTGGCGCACCCGCGCCCATAATGCCCCCGATCATAGCCGCATGGAACGTCTGCGCTAGTCTCTCTAGTAGTGGGGTATCTTGGTCTAGAGCTGCGTCCTCTACAAAACTGTTAACGAACTGGTCAAGACCCTCCTCTGTGGCTTCGTCAGTAAAGTTCTTACCAACCGAAAACACTCTAGCAATTTTGCCGTTCTTGCTCATCGATTTGGAAACCGATTGGCGGATCGCTTGCGAGATAGTTGCGTTCTTAACACCCTCTGCAAAACCAGTTACTTTCTCAGTAGCTGCTTTTAATTCTCGGAAAGACATTCCGCGTAAAAGGGCGTCGTCTAGTCCGCCGCGACCCATGAAGCTGAAACCAGAAGTAATGACTCCGGTTATAGCTGCGCTCATGAAACCAGCGCCTAAAGCCCTGTCTCTAATTTCTTCTTCCTTCAAGTCCGTATTCGACCTGAGGTGGTTGGTGATGCTGCCATAAGTGGCCGCTCCTGAGCGCGTGGCTGCGGGGACGAACACAGCGGAAGTAATCCCGATCTTCTGGGCTAAGTTGCTGTTGAACGCTTTCATAACGTCATTAGTCAACTTAGCGTCTCCAGTTTTTACCGCTTGCTTAATAACTTGGGCTAGCGTGGCTGAATTTTTCCCTTTCCCAAATCCTAGAGTAAGGATCTTTCTAGGGGCCGTTTTAATCGTATGCCCTACTACTCCTTTAACAACTCCTTTGGCCGCTGCCAGAGAACCCGCTCTTACTGCAACATATGCCGCGCCACCCGCACCAGCAGCAGGTGCTGTGACCGCTGCCAACACAGCCGTAGCAGAGATGTCCACCAGCATAGGCGCGACGGTCTCCAAGATTTCTTGGAAATACCCATATTCTTGGTTGAACAATTGAGCTACTTCCCGCCTGTCAGAGCTGCGTTGGGCAGAATCAGATAGGTATTGAATAGCGACCTCATTCCCCATAGCAGCGGGGACCGCAGAGATGAGGGTTCCGAAGCTGTCAATAATCGACGCGCCTACTCCAGCAGCTTTGGAGGTAAACTCGTTGTAGTTATCCTCGTTGGCCAAAAAGTCGTTTAGGATCTTATGGTTAGCTTTGCCGTCGGCTCGGCCTTGCATAAGTGCGATGTTCCACTCGTCGTCAACGCTGCTTCTACCTAGGGTCTTAGCATAGTTCTCAAAATTTTGGTCCAAGACTGCTGTCCTGCCCACCTTTAACATTTTTCGGGTCGCCGACGGTAGGTCTGGTCGGGCTTTTAGCATGTCGTTAAAAGCGTCCTCATTCACCATCGCGGATGCGTGAACTACAGGAGTTCCGAAAGAAGAAATTCTAAGGTTCTTCCCTGCCTCTTCCCCCTCGTAGAATTCAAACATCCCGCCGTGCGTAGCTTTCTCCAAGACGATCTGGTTGTAGGCCGCTTCAATTTCTCCTCCATTATACTCTTCACCTAAGGGTAGGCCACTTTTGGTATTCAGCTTTTCGGCGATAGACTGGATAACCTCCGTCATGTCTACCCCCTGCGCCCTGTCTAAAGAGTCGATATTTTCTTCGGATTCGCTATCGAAAATTCCACTGACAAATTCCCCAACATCTTCGAGGCGTCTTTTAGACCAGTCTAGAACTCCGGCGTCCTCCGATTCAGCGAGGTTCTTCGCGTGGGCTTCGATTTGAGTTCTGAGGTCGGGAGAGTCCTTGACCAGAGAATTAATCATCCCTTTGGCCTCGTTGTAACGATTTAGCTTGAAACGTGGGACAGTGGCTCCTGAAGGAATTACTAATTGCTCTTGGGCAACGTAAGCGTCTGATAATGAGACATCGCCCAAAGAAGACGCGGCCAACGCGTCACTTAAGTTATCAAACTTAAGTGCTGAGTTTCCGGCGACAATTCTCCGGTTCCCTTCTTTGTCTGTGACGGAGATGAAAGGAAGCTCCCCTGCATTGAGCATGCGTTTCTTTACAACATCGTATTGGCGCTCGATGGCCTTATCTGCTCTTAACTCCAATTGGTCAAGGTCAGCAAAAGAAGTGGGGTCTTCTTCCCGTAGCTTTTTTGCCTCTTTAAACTCCGTGATAGTAGTCCAATCGGGGTCATCTTGGCTGATCCTAGTTTGGATCATACCTAACTTGGAGTCCCTAGAAATTCCTTCAGGAGCTATAAGCGCCTGATATCCCTCGACATCTCCTTGTTCTAAGGAGCCATTCTTAACTAAGGACGCATACAGACCGCTCTGGATATCCCCTTCAGCCTTAACGGACATCGCGCCTGCGTCGATATACGTTTTACGCAAATAATCCGCGTAATTAACGCGGCGTGTGGTGTCCTCTTCTTTATTAGGTCTTGTAGAAGACCAATCTGAGAATTTTTCGAATTCAGGCTCCGAAGAGCTGGTTAGTGATTCAACGAGCGTCGCGTAGTCAGTCATAGCTGATAATATTGGATATGTGTTTAGGGGGCTTTTAAGTGGTAGCCGGAAATAGTTTAATCGTCGTCATAAGCTGTAAGCAGCGCACTCGCCGCTTCGCTGGGAGCGTTCATGGCCATTTTAGAGCTTAGTGTGTTGAGGGCTGCGCGCCTGAGTTCAGCATCACTGTAGGAGGATAAAAGATCTTCTACTTTCGAAGCAGGGTATTTAACCCGATCCACGAAAGTGAACACAGATTCTAAAATCTGTCTGTTGGCTCTACCCAACACGAACGGGGGTTCCTCGCCTTTTTCGGCCCCACCCAATGTGGCAGTAGAAGCCACTTGTGACTCAATATCAGAAACCTGCTTGTAGAAGTCTTTGTAGTTCGCGAGCCTTTCTTTGCGGTCCACGTCCTGCGCCGCTCGTTGCGAGTTTCTATAAGACTCATTCAGGCTTGATTTCGTGTCTTCGGCGCTTCTCTGGGAAGCTTCGTCGATAAGTGATACGTCTCCGTCAGCTTCTACTAGGCGCGTCACCAAATCGGTGTCGCCCAGCCCGCGAGCAATCTTTATTGCCTCGTTATACTCGAGCTGCTTTTTCTGCTCGAGCATCTTCGCCTTGATCTTATCTTGTTCCCCTTTTGCTTCTATAGATCTCTGGGAATCTGCAGCTTTAAAGGCAGCTCCGAATATACTGGAGATGACGGGGCTGTGAATTAGTTGGGGAGCGTAAGTCATCTGTCCTCGACTCAATTCCTCAGACTTCTCTAAAGGACTTAAAGTCTCGTCATCGAGGATGCCATTAATCAAGGAATCAATTTGGGGTCGAAACTCCAAGGCGTCGTTTTGATTCTGCGCGGCTTTCCGAGCTTTTTGTAGATCTAGCTTTTGGCTTTCGTAGGCGAGTTCCTGCTGTCGTCGCTTCATCGAGTTCGCCCGCATTGGCAAGGTAACCTCTTGGCGATACTTCATCGCTTGGTCAAATGCCCTGTCGCCAACTAGTGCCGGAAAATACTGCTGCCGGAGTGGGGCGATGTCCTGATTAAAATCAATGGCCATTATACGAGATTTATTTTGTGCATTCTTTTTTTCCTCTCAAGATCATCCGCTCTTTTGTCAAAAGCAGCCGCCCTCTCATCCTCTGCGCGCGCGGCGCGCCCTGTAATTATTCTCTGCGATGCGCGCTGCGATTTTAGCGCGGGCGTGTCGATTACGGGTTCTGACATTCGCGCTCTCGACCCTTCTACGGCCATTTGTTGCGCAGCAGCACCGTAGCCGTGTTTGCGTAGGTAGCGCGCTTCTCGGCGGAATGCTCCGCTTGTGCGACCCCCATTGAGCCTCGTTGCGCCCCCTGTAAAAGAGTTCCCACTACCAGTTATGAAATTTTTGCTTTGTCTCGCCTCATCTGTGCTTAGTCCACTCCCGAAGTTATTCTGGTTAACCACGTTTTGTGAAGCTTCCTCGGGCGAAGAGTCAAAATTGCTAGGGCTGGAAGAGCCAAAATTGCTAGGACTGGAAGAGCCAAAATTGCTAGGACTGGAAGAGCCAAAACCGCCGCTGCCGGAGCCAGCCCGCGCCATAGCGGTTGGGTCAGTAGCCGTTCCTTCTACATAGGGCGCGTCACTAGTGGGGTCGGTGCTGTTCTGCCTGACGCGGTGCTTCTTCAAGAATGAAGCAAACTGGGCTGGGCTAACCCCTGCTGCGATAGCCCTTGCTCGAGCCTCCTTCATTCGATCACCTGTCAGTAAGCCCCCCTTTGAGAGCTTTATGAGTCCTTTGCCGATACCACGTCGGTCACTGACTCGGTCATCCACGTCCCACTTATCGAAGGTTTCATCTATCGCGGTGCGGGGCGGGGATTGGGGCCGCCGTGCGTTAGCTACTTCTGGGGAATCGCTGTTGGCCGCAAGGTACGAGGAAGCGTAGTTGTAAGGGGTATCGGGGGTATCGTGTAGACCCATAATTTACCAGAGGTGTTTGATGAGGGGTTCGGCGGTTAACACAAATGTTAGACGCCGCGTGACCTAAATTACCAGAAACCAACGTAACTGTCAACGCGCGGGAATTCTGGAGTGGACTTAAAAACTTTCCTTCCAGCCCCTTAGTCCGGTAGTATATTTATATTATAGGACTAAGAGCCTTAGATAAAAGTTTTTTAGTCGAGTAGGTCGGTATCTGGATTATTGAGCGCCCCGCTGAGGCTTTTAATCGTAACCTGATCCCTGTATCCCTTACCACTACTGTCTTTCGGTGGATCAACGGCCACCATTCCCAAACGCTGGCGGGCGCAGTCGAGTGCCAGAAATGCCGCGTCAGCCAAGTCGGGACTCCTTCCGAAGCGCGCTTTGAACTCTGGTTTCGACTCAATCTTCACTTTTAGTGACCCAGTTTTGACCATGTCGTAGTTTCTGGCGCACATTTCTTTAGCCAAATCGGACGAGATTCCATAAAGTTGCCTCGTCCTCATCAGCTCTTTTCCGACAAACCAGAGTTCTGACACTCGATTAACGTAGAGTTCGCCCCCCGTTAACTGACTGTTCATGCTGACCCGCTTGTCAGAAGCCTTGCCACCGAAGGTCACCCTCATGAACGAACTCTCCCACTCGCCAGCCAAGACATCGCAGAAAGGCGCTCCCGCTCCGGTCGAGTCGAGCGCCACGTTATTGGCCGCGATATCTCGCCTCTTGCAGTGGTCAATGATTTGGTGGACGATCTGGTATGTTCGGGGAATCGCTTTGTTTGTCGCGTCGTCGTTGAGGTGTATCGCCTCACCCATCTTGCAGACGTATTGCCCGTTACGGGCGTAGCCAACTTCGGCGGTATACATAATCGTCCGGTCGCCTCCGTTGGTGAAGGCCGGATCGATTCCGGCGACGGTGGTAGGCTTGTCCGCCCAATCGACATCCCCCAAAGCACCACTCTTCACCATCTCGGCTTCAGAGTATATTCCGGTTGTTTCATCGCTGTCGAAGAAGATAGCTCGAACCATCCGC
>Ga0209383_1000865_pt1 | contig 20130 bp, 20 predicted proteins | sample CoawatmetaG02DNA_FD_187510 | JGI IMG/M metagenome (GOLD analysis project Ga0209383, IMG submission 187510) | Marine microbial communities from the West Antarctic Peninsula - Coastal water metaG029-DNA (SPAdes) (version 2) | ecosystem: Environmental > Aquatic > Marine > Coastal ... | reverse complement strand
GTAATTATGATGAAACTGAAAGAGAACCAACAGTTTTACCTGCTCAATATCCTAATTTACTAGTAAACGGCGCTGGTGGTATTGCAGTTGGAATGGCAACAAGTATTCCACCACATAATTTAGGTGAGATTATAGACGGAACATTAGCTTTAATTGAAAATAAAGATGTTAAAATTAAAGAGTTAATGAAGCATATACCGGGCCCTGATTTTCCAACAGGCGGTGTTATAATTGGAAAAGATATTATTAAAGCAGGTTACAATATTGGTAGAGGATCTTTTAAGATTAGAGGTGAAATTAACGTTGAAACTCAAAAGAATGGAAGAGAAAGACTTGTTATTACTTCAGTTCCATATCAAGTAAATAAATCAGTTTTAAACGAAAGAATTGCACAACTAGTAAGAGAGAAAAAGATTGAAGGTATTAAAGATATAAGAGATGAATCCAATAGAGAGGGTATTAGAGTTGCTATTGATTTAAGAAATGGCGTTGAGCCCGAAACTATTAAAAGACAACTTTATAAAAATACGTCCATAGAAAGTTCGTTTGGTTTTAATACACTTGCAATTGTCGATGGAAAACCAAAAATTTGTAATTTAAAAGATTTTTTAACTAACTTCCTAACATTCCGTGAAGATGTTGTAATTAAAAAAACTAAATTTGATTTAAAAAAAGCAGAAGATAGAGCGCATATATTAATTGGTCTTTCGGTGTCAGTTGAGAATTTAGATAAAATTATAAAAATTATTAGATCATCGAACACTCCTGACGATGCAAAGAAATCTTTATTAAATACTAAATGGAAAATTAACAAATCTTTAAAATTAATTTCGTTAGTGGAAGACAAAAAAAGTAAAAGTTTATACTCTTTATCAGACTCTCAAGTTATAGCAATTTTAGAACTTAGACTGCAAAAATTAACTGCATTAGGGATTAATGAAATTGAAGTTGAAATAAAGAAATTAGCTGACTTAATTAAAGGGTTTAAAAAAATTATTAATTCAAAAAAAGAACTTTTAAAAGTTATAAGCGAAGAACTAAAAACTATTAAAGAAAAATTTGCTGTACCTAGAAGAACTAAAATTATTGATGCAATATTAAATTATGATATTGAAGAAACTATTCAGAAAGAGTCCATAATTATTACTGTAACTTTTCAAGGATACATAAAAAGAGGTGCTTTAAGCAATCTAAAACAGCAAAAAAGAGGTGGTAAAGGTAAATCTGGCATTACCACAAGAGAAGAAGACTCCGTAGTACAAACTCTATCCGTTAATACCCACACGGCTGTTCTATTTTTTTCAACAGAAGGTCTTGTTTATAAAATTAAAGCATGGAAAATTCCCGAAGGATCTACTACATCTAAAGGTAAATCTTTATTCAATATTTTACCTTTAAAAAGTCATCAATCAATTAGTTCAATAATGCCGTTTCCTGAAGATGAGAGTGATTGGAAAAATCTACAAATAGTATTTGCTACAGCAAAAGGAAAAGTTAGGAAAAATAATCTTGAAGATTTTTCATCAATTAATTCTGCTGGAAAAATTGCAATGAAGCTTGATCCAAATGATAAAATTGTAGGAGTTGAAATTTGTAAAGATGATCAAGACATAATGCTAAGCACTAAAATTGGTAAATGCATTAGATTCGAGTCAAAAAAACTCAGAGTATTTAAAGGTAGATCCTCAAAAGGTATTAAGGGTATTGAACTTGCACTTAATGATGAGATAGTTTCACTATCAATTGTAAATCAAGAAAAAGGGGGGAAAAATAATAAAGATAAAAAATCTGATTTAACTACTAAAGGAAGATTTATATTATCTATTACAGAGAATGGTTATGGAAAGAAAACTTCTCATTTTGACTATAGGGTAACTAATAGGGGTGGTAAGGGTATTATCGGCATAATTAACTCCCCTAGAAATGGTAGTATTTGCTCATCATTCCCAGTATTTGATGGTGACGAAGTAATGATATCTACCAATAAAGGAAGGGTAATCAGAGTCGCGGTTAAAGAAATCAGAACAGCTGGAAGAAATACTCAGGGTGTGAGAATTATTAAACTATCCGGTGATGAAAAAGTGGTTTCGGCTATAAAAATTGATGATAACTTGGCCTAATGAAAAAAGTTGCTGTATATCCTGGTACATTTGACCCAATTACCTTTGGACATATAGATGTTATTAATAAAGCTTTAAAATTATTTGATAAAGTTGTTGTTGCAGCATCAGAAGGTACTAATAAAAATTATCTCTTTAATTCTGCTGAGAGAGTTGAGATAATTAAAAAAGCACTTTTTTTTGATTTAAAATTAGATAAAAAAAAAATTGAAGTTATTTCTTTCACTTCTTTAACAACTGATCTTTGCAAAAAGTATAAATCTAATATCATCTTAAGAGGCTTAAGAGCTGTATCTGACTTCGAATATGAATTTCAGTTAGCAGGAATGAATAGAAAACTAAGCAATAACATAGAAACAATTTTTTTAATGTCAGATGTGGAGAATCAAATAATTTCTTCAAAGTTTGTAAAAGAAATAGTTAGATTGAGAGGTAATATTAAAAAATTTACTACTAAAAGTACTATAAACTCACTAAAAAGAAAATATGAATAGATTCATATTAAAATTCTTAATTTTATTTTTTATACTAACCAACAATACAATAGCAGAGGAAAATATTATGATTTTAAAACTTAAAGATGGAGACGTAAAGATTGAATTATTTGCAGATGTAGCACCAAATCATGTAAAAAGAATTAAACAATTGGCTCAAGAAGGTAAGTATGATGGTGTTGTTTTTCACAGAGTAATTGATGGCTTTATGGCACAAACTGGTGATGTAAAATTTGGTAACTCTTCTAATGATAAGTTTAATTTGAGCAGTGCTGGTATGGGTGGATCTGATTTACCAGACCTTAAGGAAGAATTTAATGACTTACCCCATGAAAGAGGAACTTTGTCTATGGCAAGATCTTCAGATCCCAACAGTGCTAATAGTCAATTTTTTATCTGCCTTAAAGAGTCATCGTTCCTAGATAGGCAATATACTGTATTTGGAAAAGTTATTGAAGGTATGGAGTTAGTTGACAAAATTAAAAAAGGTGATTCAGATAATAATGGCTCTGTTTCTGATCCAGATAAAATTATTAGTTTTAAATAACAATTAAATATTTACGTGGCATTAAAAAATTTGAAGTTTAATGTCATTGAAAAAGATAAATTTGCAAGAGCTGGGTTAATTGAAACCCATAGAGGAGACATTCAAACCCCAGCTTTTATGCCGGTTGGTACACAGGCTACAGTTAAAGCATGTCTAATTGACGATATTATTAAAACTGGTTCTGAAATAATATTATCAAATACATATCACTTAATGATTAGACCTGGTGTTGATAGGATAATTTCAGCAGGTGGTCTTCATGAATTTATGAATTGTAAACTTCCAATACTTACAGATTCAGGGGGGTTTCAAGTTATGTCCCTCTCAAAATTAAATAAAGTTGATAGGGAAAAAGGTGCAATTTTCAATTCTCATGTTGATGGTAAAAAATTTATACTAAGTCCAGAAGAGAGTATAAGAGTTCAAAAAGGCTTAAATTCCGACATAGTAATGATAATGGATGAATGTCCAAAAAAAACTACAGACTTTAATGTAATTAATAAATCAATGGAACTATCAATATATTGGGCTGAAAGATCTAAAGTTGCTTTTGGATCAAATCCACACAAGGGTTTATTTGGAATAGTTCAAGGTGGTTTATTTAAAAACCTAAGAATTAAATCACTTAATGCCCTAACAAAAATTGGTTTTGATGGCTATGCCATAGGTGGATTAGCTGTTGGTGAAACTCAAAATGAAATGTTTGATGTATTAGATTATATTAAAGAAATGATGCCATTGGATAAGCCAAGATATTTAATGGGTGTTGGAACACCTGCTGATATCTTGGGTGCTGTTAAAAGAGGTGTTGATATGTTTGACTGTGTAATGCCGACAAGATCGGGTAGAACAGGGCTAGCATTTACCTGGAATGGTCGCCTCAACATCAAAAATAATAAATTTAAAAGTGATAACACTCCACTAGATAGTAATTGTTCAAATTTAAGCCTAAATAAATATTCAAAAAACTACATAAATCATCTTTTTAATACAAATGAAATATTAGGCTCAACATTGTTAACTCTACATAATGTCAATTTTTACCAGGAATTAATGTCTGCGATCAGAGATAATATTAAATGTGGAACTTTTGATAAATTTCACGATAAATACATTGGTAAGTTGTAATTTAAATATTTGCAATTACTCAAGTTATGGAATAAAAAAATGTTTTTTGGTAATAAAAATTAGTAAGTTTAGATATATTTTTTTATTGTTTAGATTTTTAAGTGTAAAGAAATTTAAAAATTTTAGAGAAGACTTCACCAAAAGTTTTTTTTTAAAATTATATAAAAAATATTCATCTTTATCTTTTTAATTTATATGTGGGCCCTTAGCTCAGTTGGTAGAGCAATTCCCTTTTAAGGAATGGGTCGATGGTTCGAGTCCATCAGGGCTCACCATTAAAATATATTTTAGTAATCTAGGTAACTTTAATTGGAGGATAATCTAAAATAACGCCATTTTCCCACTCTTTTAAATTTTGAATTCTTTTGGACGAAGATGGATGAGTACTCATGAATTCAGGAGGTTCTTTTCCTTTATTATTTTCTTTCATTCGCTCCCATAATTTTTTTGTTTCCCTGATATCGAAACCAGACAATGATGCAAAAATCATTCCTAAATAATCAGCTTCACTTTCTTGTGTTCTTGAAAAAGGATTCATAATTCCTATTTGAGAAAGTAATCCTACAGTATCCATTCCTGTTGCACGATTAACTTGACTAATTTTTCCCCCTGTAAAAATATCAATTATTGAAGTGCCAGTTTTTAAAAGCACACTTCTGCTAGCTCTTTCAACAGAATGTTTAGCAACAGCATGAGCAATTTCATGACCCATTACTGAAGCAAGACCATTTGTATTTTTTGTAACATCAAGTATTCCTGTATACACGGCAATTTTACCACCAGGCATACACCATGCATTTTTAACTTTTTTATTATCTATTAAAATATACTCCCAATCAAAATCAACAGTAGGGTCATTTTGACCAGTTTTATAAAAATATTCAGATATAGAGTCTTCCATTCTTTTTCCAATATCTTTAATTTCATTAAGCGTTTTATTATCATCGCTCATTTTCTCTTTATCTTTGACCTTTTCAAAAATTTGAGCTGCCTGGGCATTTAATTTAGATTCTGGTATAATTTTTAATTGTCTTCTGTCTGTTATTGGCGCTGTAGAACAAGCACCGATTATTAAGCTCGAACAGCCACATCCAACATAATTTAAAAATTTTCTTCTATTCATTTTATTATAATTTTGATAATCATATAATTATATACATTTATGAATTTAAACAATAAAATCTTAGCTGCACTTTTTATTATAGCCGTTTCATTTGTTGTCTATTCTAGCTATCACTAAATTATTTATGCCTATTAAGAAGAAAAAATCATTACCTTTAAAATTAAGAAACTATTTTTTTACAGGTGTAATTGTTTTAATTCCAATTGGGTTTACACTTTATTTAAGTAAATTCTTAATTAATTTTTCAACAAATTTAGTACCTTCTGGATTAAATCCTAATACTTATCTTCCTTATGCCATTCCAGGCATTGAAATAATCTTAACAATTATTTTTATTACAGTGGTTGGTGGACTTTCTTTAACCTTTATTGGTAAAAAATTTTTACAGATAATTGATGATTTATTTAAAAGAATGCCAATATTGAGAACTATTTACTCTGCAATTGGACAAATGACTGACTCTTTCAGAGAACAAGAGGGTAATAAAAAAAGTGTAGTATTGGTTGAATACCCAAGAAAAGGATCATGGGCCGTAGGTTTTGCTACCAAAGAAAATACTGGTGAAATTAAAGCTAAAACAAATATTAATTTAGTTAATGTTTTTGTTCCGACAACACCCAATCCAACAAGTGGCTTTTTACTAATGATCCCAAAAGAAGATTTGATTTACTTAGATATGACATTTGAAGAAGCATCAAAATTTATAGTTTCAGCAGGAACCTCTAAACCCAAAAACTAAACCATATCATTAATTATATCTGCTTGGTCGTATAACTTCAGTAACGCTTTGTATTTATTAATATCAATATTTTCTAATTCTATTTTATTAATTTGTTTTTCTGCCATTAAAAATAAGTCTTCGTTTTGAATAGGGTCGGCTAATCTAAAATTTTTAACACCACTTTGTTTAAAACCAAGTAAATCACCAAAACCTCTTAACTTCATATCTTCCTCTGAAATTTCAAAACCATCATTTGAGTTTTTTAAAATATTTATTCTTTTTTTTGCATTAACACTTAAATTAGACTTAAACATCAATATACAACTTGCTTGTTTAGTGCCTCGTCCAACTCTTCCTCTTAACTGATGTAACTGCGATAATCCAAATTTATTAGCATTTTCTATTATGATTACATTAGCGTTAGGAAAATCAATACCAACTTCTATAATTGTTGTTGAAACTAAAATTGAATATTTTTTTTCTAAAAATTTATTCAATATTTCTTCTTTTTTTATATTGTCAATTTTTCCATGAAGTAATGCAACATTATTTGGGAAAATTTCATTAAGAAATTTGTATTTAGTAACTGATGATTGGTGATCTAGTTTTTTTGATTCCTCTATTAAGGGACATACCCAGAAAATCTGGTTTCCTTCTTTTATTTCTTTTTTAACAAAATTAATTACATCATCCATTTTACTCTCTAACTTACTGTAGGTTTTAACTTCCTTTCTATTACTTGGTTTTTCTTTAATAATAGAAACATCCATGTCCCCATAAACCGACATAGTAAGGGTTCTTGGGATTGGTGTTGCTGACATTAAAAGAACATCACAATTATCACCACCTTTATCAGATAGAAGTTTTCTTTGCCTTACTCCAAATTTATGCTGTTCATCAATTATAATAAAGCCAAGATTTGCAAAAATTATTTTTTTTTGAAAAATTGCATGTGTACCGAAAACCATTTGAATTTCATTTTTTTGTAATTCCCTTACGATTCTTTTTTTTTCACTATTTTCACTCTTACTTGAAAGTAATTCAATTTTTATATTTTTAGGAAATAGTTTTTTTGCTAAACTATAATGTTGTCTAGCTAATATTTCGGTAGGGGCCATTAATGCAACTTGGAACCCCGAACTAATGACACTTAAAGAAGAAATTAATGCAACAATAGTTTTGCCACTTCCAACGTCACCCTGTAAAAGTCTAAACATTTTACTTTTAGAATTTAGATCATTATTGATATCATTTAATGAAATTTTTTGATCATTAGTAAGAGTAAAGTCTAATTTATTAACTATATTGTTATGTGCCTTTTCAGTAAAGTTTTTAGATACTTTTTTAATTTTTTTAATTTTTTTTCTAATTTCTGAATTAACTAAAAATGATGCTAGTATTTCATCATAAGCAAGTCTTTTATAGAAATCAGATTTATAATTTTCAATATTTTTTGGATCATGTAATTTTATTATAGATTCATTCCAGCTTTCATTATTGAAAATTTTTAATATGTCTTCATCGTGCCACTCTGTTAAAATAGGTAAGTTTTTTAATATTTGATTAATAATTTTATTATAAGTTTTTTCAGTAATGCCTTCTGTTAATGCATACTTATTATCAACATTTTCAATTAAAGAACTGTCTTGTGAAATATATGTGGGATTTGTTATTTGATATCGTCCTTTATAATTGCTTATCTTACCACTAATTGTCACCTCTTCATTTAATGGCAAAATTTTTCTCACATATCCTTCGTGACTATTAAAAAATATACAATCAATCTTTCCAGTTTCATCAATACAATTAACTTTATTTGGTAAGTTTCGAATTCTTGGAAATTGATATTTTAGTGGAATAATTCTGATAGTTTGAATAACACCTATTTGTAGGTCACAAATTTTACTAACTAGTGTTCTGTCTGTATAAGACTTAGGTAATCTCCATAGTAAGTCAAAAATATTATTTACTTTTTTTTTCTTTAAAATTTCCATAGTTTTTTTACCCACACCATTTAATTTAGTGAGATCTGCCAATAAATAATCATAATTATTCTTATTTTTCATGTTAGTTATAATATAATAATTTTTATGACCATTAATATAAAGGATTTAAAAAATAAAATAATTTATAGAGCCAATTATAGAGGCACTAAAGAAATGGATAAGTTACTAGGTTCATTTGCTAAAAAATATATTAATCAGTTAAACGAAGTAGAGTTAAAGCTTTTATGTGATTTGTTGGATTATGATGATGAAAATCTTTATAAATTTAATCAAGGACAAAATATGACTATTGAAATTAAGTTAAACAAAGTTACTGAAATGTTTAAGAATTATAACTATGTAAGTGAATAGTGGCGGAGAGACTGAGATTCGAACTCAGGAAAGAGTTGCCCCTTTGCCGGTTTTCAAGACCGGTGCATTCAACCGCTCTGCCATCTCTCCGTTAGAGAATGTTTTAGCTAACAATCTGAAATTTTCAACTAAAAAACTATTCTAATAATTTCATAAAACTCATTTGGTCCAAGTATGGTACAATTTCATTCTAGTAAATCTCAGAACATTAAGATAAAATTTATAAATGAAACATAATGGTTTTACCCTAATAGAACTATTAGTTGTCGTAGCAATCATCGGTATCTTAGCTGCAGTAGGAACGGTTGCTTATACGGGGTATACTGCTTCTGCAAAAGATAAAACACTTAAAGCAAATCATAAAATTGTTTTAAATTTTCTTATGGCAAAAGCTATGGAGTGTGAACTTGGCAATGAAATACTCTTTAAAGATGCCTTAGGAAATAAAGTTACATATAGCTGTAGTTCTAACAATAAGACAGATTTCGCAAATAAGCTTAAAACTCATATAAATAATAATATTTGTAAAAATATATATAGAAAAACCAGGGGATGCATGGAGCTTACAGGTGGTTATATAGAAGAAACAATTGCAGTAGATGTGAACACTGGTCGTGATAAGTGTGCTATTTATTTAGTAACTTATGTTAGTAAAGATCTAAACGATTCTCCTTGGGAATTTGGTGGAACATTATTTAAGTTAGCATCATGGTGTTAATTAAAAAAAAGTAGGAGTACAATAAGTGCCGTTCTGTTACCTATTCCCAGATCGTGCCTTTATAGATTATATTTTACTAAATAACTGCTTTAACAAAAAAAAGTTTTAATGAAATTGTGATGCTACTGTGAAGCTTAATTTTGTGCTAGAATTATAATAAATGATAAATGATAAATTCAATAAAGGTATAACATTAACTGCTCTAGGTTCGTTTTGGTGGGGTGTTATAGGTGTCATTTATTTCGAATATATTTCTTTTGTAGGTCATATAGAAGTTGTTTTACATAGATGTATTTGGACAGCTTTTTTTTTAATTCTATCAACAACCTATTTTTCAAAATGGTGGATTTTTTTCAAAGCTATTAAAAACTATAAAATATTAATTACTCTTTTTTTTTCAGGATTATTAATCTTTATAAATTGGGCAGTATGGATATATGCTGTTGCAAATAATCAAATTATTGATGCAAGTTTTGGATATTTTATTATGCCTATTCTAAGTGTTTTATTAGGCAATATTTTTTTTAAAGAACTTTTAAATATAAAGAGAAAAATTTCTATAATTTTAGTTTTAATTTCAATATCTTTTTTACTTTTCACGAGTTTTAATTCTATACCTTGGGTTGGTCTTGCCGTTGCTTTAAGTTGGGCTTTTTACAACTTGTTGAGAAAAAAAATTAATGTAGATACCGATGTTGGTCTTTTAATTGAAAGTCTTTTCATTTTACCATTTGCTTTAGTTTCATTTTATCTAATAACTCAAGAAGGATTAAATGATTTTACTTTTTCAAATCCCCCCTTAATGCTACTTCTATTATTAGCAGGTCCAATAACAGTAATTCCATTATTTTTATATGTTAGAGGTGTTGAGCTGTGTGGCTTAGGTCCAACTGGAATGATTTTCTATATAACCCCTACTTTTCAATTTATTTTAGGGTATTTTTATTATAATGAGTTATTTTCAATTACAAAGTTTGTAAGTTTCATTATAATATGGATTGCTGTATTTATTTATTTAAAAGATTTATATGAAAATAATTAGAAATTTTATAATTTTATTTTTATTTTTCTCAAGCAATTCACTATCTGAAAATAGTGAATTATTTAATGAATGGTTAAAAAGTTTTAAAGTATATGCATTAAAAAATAATATTTATGAGTCGACATTTGATATGGTAATGTCAGACGCTATTTTTTTACCAAAGGTAATAAAATATGATCGTTTTCAACCTGAATTTTATGAAGATACAAAAACCTACATATCTAAAAGAACATCTATTCAAAAAGTAAAAAGAGGAAACAAACTATACAAATTAAATACTAATTTTATTAATTCTATTGATGATAAGTATTCAGTAGAAAAAAGTTTATTGCTGGCATTGATGGGTATAGAGACTAATTTTGGAACTTATGTTGGTAAAATGGATATTGTATCTTCATTAGCTACATTAAGTTTTGACAAAAGAAGATCGGAATTTTTTACAAGAGAACTTATTACTTTGCTACAGCTTGTTGAAACAAAAAAAATTGATCACAATACTTTATACGGATCATGGGCTGGTGCTTTTGGGTATTTTCAATTTATGCCCTCAACTATAAACGGATATGCAATTGATTATGACAAAAATAATATTATTGATCTAAAATCAATAAAAGACTCTTTTGCATCTGCTGCTAATTATATCAATAAAATTGGTTGGAAAAAAAATCAACCATGCTTCATAAGGGTAAATTTAGTTAAAAATGTACCCAAAAAATTATTAAATACATCTGCAAAAAAAATACATAATAAAAATAAATTTGATGTTTTAAAACAATACATAAAAAATAAAGATACTTACTTAATAGATTCAAACTTAATTGGTGCTATCATCACTCCAGATAAAGATATCATACCAAATGCAGAGAGTTTAGAACCAGCCTATATAGTTTTTGAAAATTATGAAAAAATTCTTGAATGGAATAGGTCTTTAAGATTTGGCTTGGCTGTATGCACCTTAAAAGAAAAGTTTGAAAATGTTTTATAAAAAAATTTTATTATTAATTATTTTTTTATCTTTATCTAATTGTGCAACTGAAAACTTAATTAAAAAACAAACAAATAAAACATTGGTTAATGGTTATTCAAACAAAGGCTTTGCATTAATTTATAGTGAAAACCTTTATCAAGAAAAGATAGTTTCAAAAAAGATTAATGAACGTAGTCTATCAATATTTCAAAAAAATTTAAAGATGAATACACAGGTTAAAATTACAAATATTTTGAATAATAAATCAATTATAGGAATTGTTGGAAAAAACTCACAATATCCTTCGTTTAACAACTCCGTTTTATCCGAAAGAATAGCTGATGAATTAGATATAGATAGCAAACAACCTTATGTTGAGATTTTGGAGATACTTGAAAATTCTGTTTTTATAGCACAAAAAGCCAAAACTTATGATGAAGAAAAAAGTGTTGCTGTTAAAGCACCAGTTGATGGGATCAGTATTAGTGATTTAAACGAAAAAAATAATAATAATATAAAAAGTTATAGTACAAAATTTTCTTATACTATAAAAATTGCTGATTTTTATTTTAATGATACAGCATTATTGTTGATACGTAGAATCAAGGTCGAAAGCTTAATTGAAAATCCTAAAATTAAAAAAATATCTGATAAAAAGTTCAGGGTATACCTTGGCCCTTTTAACAACATTAATTCACTGCAAAAATCATATAATGATATAAGGATACTAGATTTTGAAAACATTGAAATTATAAAAAATGATTAAACTAAAATTTTTAATAATATTAGTAACAATACTATTAACCTCTAATTTGAATGCTGCCTTTGATATAAAAGCAAGGACAGCAATATTACAAGACTACCTGTCAGGTGAAATATTATATGAAAAAGATTCTGATAAATCTATATATCCAGCATCAATGACAAAAATTATGACTGCAATTATTGCTTTTGATTTAATTAAAAGTGGTGATTTAAAATTAGATGAAAAATTTTTTATTTCAGAAAATGCTTGGAGACTATCTTCCGCTGGTTATTCTTCCATGTTTATAATGGTTGGTGATGAAGTGAGTGTTGAGAATTTACTTAAAGGGATAATTATTGTTTCAGGTAATGATTCATGTGTTGCTTTAGCAGAGGGTATAGCGGGTACTGAAGATGAATTTGCTATTATGATGACAAATAAGGCTAAAGAGATAGGCATGAAAAATACGAATTTTGCTAATTCATCTGGAATAAATAATACTGAAAATGTATCAACCGTTAAAGACATCATGATTATGTCAAATTACCTTATTAAAGAATTTCCTGAAGAATATAAATATTTTGCAGAAAAAGAATTTACGTGGAACAGAACTGGCGGTGATCCAATAAGCCAAGGAAATAGAAATCCACTACTATATAAAAATCTTGGTGCAGATGGTATTAAAACCGGATATTTAAATGCTGAAAAATATTCATTAGCCTCATCGATCTATAAAAATGGGAGACGATTAATAGCTGTAGGTAGTGGATTCGATACTAAAAATGACAGATCAAAAGAAAGTGCAAAGCTTTTAACATGGGGACTGACAAATTTTGATTTAATCGAAATTGCAAAAGCAAACACAGCAATAGAAAATATTGATGTATGGTTGGGTAAAAAAAATACTGTTAGCGTTTATGTAAAAAATGATATTTATAAAAATATACCAAAAGCTCGTAAAAAATATCTTAAAGTATCCATAACCTACAAAGGTCCAGTACAAGCGCCTGTTGAAAAAGATGATATTTTAGGAAAATTAAAAGTTATATATAAAAATGAACTTATTGAAGAATATGATTTATATGCCTTTGAGAATATTAAAAAATTAAATATACTTTCAAGGTTAATAAAATCAATTAATTTTTTAATTTGGGGCGATGTCTAAAAAACCCATTATAGTTTTTGAGGGTATTGAGGGGACTGGTAAGTCTCACCATATTAACGTTGTTGCTAAATATTTAAAAAAAATTAATAAAAAATTTATACATATTAGAGAACCTGGTGGAAGTAAAAACGCTGAAAAAATAAGAAAACTTATTCTCAATGATAAATCTACATTTAACAAGAATACAGATTTATTATTATATTTATCTGCAAGAAGTGAAAATTTGGAATTAATACAAAAAAATATTGGTAAACTAATTATATTAATTGACAGGTTTACAGATTCTACAATTGCCTATCAGCACTATGGCATGGGTGTTAATCTTAAATTTATAAAGAATATTAATGATTACTTATTGAAAAACATAAACATTGATTTTACTTTTTTAAATACTGTTAGTCATGAAAATATGAAAAAGAGATTAATGAATAGAAAGACCTTAAATAGATATGACAAGTTTGATAAATTTTTTTATGAAAAAGTTCAGAACGGATTCATTAAACTATTTAAAAAAAATCCAAAAAAATATATGAAAATTAATTCAAACCTAAACATTAATTATAATGAAAAAATTATATTAAATAAAATTAATGATTTAATATAAATATGATATTCAAGCCTTCTGAAAATAAAAAATTATACGGTATGAAAAATTATTTTGATGAGATAGTAAAACTTTACAATAAAAATAAAATGCCTCCTAAAATTTTATTAACTGGAAAAAAGGGTTTAGGCAAAGCAACTTTGGCTTATCATATTATAAATTGTATTTTATCTATTGGAGAGGAATTTAAATATGATATTAATAACTTTGTCATTAACAGTGATAATAAATCGTTTAAACTATTACAAAATAATTCACATCCAAATTTTTATCTGATTGATGTTTTAAATGAAAAAAAAAATATTGATATTTCTCAAATTAGAGAAATGATAACATATACTAATAAATCTACATTTAACAACATGGCAAGATTTATATTAATTGATAATATCGAAAATCTTAATAAAAACTCAGTTAATGCATTACTCAAAGTTATTGAAGAACCCAATGAGAATGTCTTTTTTATTTTGATTAATAATTGTGAAAAAAATATTTTACCTACATTAAGATCAAGATGTTCAGTATTTAAGATCAATTTTACATTTAATGAATCTATATATGTCACAAATCAGATACTTAATGAAAACACACTTGATTTAATTAATTATGATTTAATTAATTACTATAATACGCCTGGTGAAATTATTAATTTAATTAATTTTTCAAAAGATAATAATATCGATCTTAAGAATTATACATTATTTAATTTTTTAAATTTATTAATTGATAATGGCTATTATAAAAAGAATAAAATTGTAAAAAATCTATTAATTAACTTTATTGAATTATTTTTTTTAAAAGAGTACAGATTGATTAAATCAAAAAGTTCCTTATTAAATTATTATTATAGCTTTATTAATAAGAATAATAATACGGATACTTTTAATCTTGATGAAGAAAGTTTATTTTTAGAATTTAAATCAAAATTATTGAATGAATAAAAAATACTATATAACTACACCAATTTACTACCCATCTGCAAAGCCACATATTGGACATGCCTATTCAAGTATAATTGCAGATTTTTTTGCTCGTTTTAAAAGAATAGATGGTTTTGATGTTCATTTTTTAACAGGAACTGATGAGCATGGATTAAAAATTCAACGTGCAGCTGAAAATAAAAATGTTAAACCTTTTGATTTCTGTGATCAAATTAGTCAAACTTTTAGAGATCTTTCAAAAACTTTAAATCTATCAAATACTGATTTCATTAGAACTACAGAAGAGAGACATAAAAAAGCAGTTCAACATTTATGGTCAGAACTCGAAAAAAATGATGACATTTATCTATCAAAATATTCTGGTTGGTACTCTATTTCTGACGAGGCTTATTACAATGATGATGAAATTGTTGATAGAGATGGAAAAAAAGTCGCTGAAGCTTCTGGCTCTCCCGTTGAGTGGATTGAGGAAGAGTCTTATTTTTTTCGATTATCTAAATGGCAAGATAAACTGCTTGATTATTATGAAAATAATATAGATTTTATCTCACCAAAATCCCGTAAAAATGAAGTTGTTAATTTTGTTAAGAGTGGTTTAAAAGACCTATCTATTAGTCGTAAAGCTTTTTCTTGGGGTATAAAAGTTCCAAATAACCCAGATCATGTAATATATGTATGGTTGGATGCGCTTACTAACTACATAAGTGCACTTAACTATCCTGACACTAATGATGTCTTATTCAAAAAATTTTGGCCAGCTTCAGTTCATTTAATTGGCAAAGATATTTTAAGATTTCATGCTGTCTATTGGCCTGCTTTCTTAATGGCTGCTAAAATTCCACTACCAGAAAAAATCTATGGTCATGGTTGGATTTTATCTGGTGATGAAAAAATGTCTAAATCAAAAGGAAATATTTTAGATCCAATAGATATTATTAACACATATGGACTTGATCCATTGCGATACTATTTAATCAAAGAAGTATCTTTTGGTAATGATGGAAATATATCTCAGGATAATCTTGAAGATTGTATTAATAGTGATCTAGCAAATAATTATGGAAATTTATGTCAAAGAGTTACGGCTTTTGCTGAAAAAAATTGTTTCTCTAAAATTCCTGAAATCAAAAGTTTTAACAATGATGATCTTATTATGTTAAATAAGTTTACTGAAAATTTAAAAAAAATAAGACAAGAAATTAATAAGCAAAATGTAAACTTTTACATAAGTTTTATTGTAAGTGCTTTATTTGAAGCTAACAAATATTTTAATGATCAAGAACCATGGAAAAAAAAAGATGATATAGATAGATTAAATACAATAGTTTATACTTCTTTAGAAATGATTAGAAAAATCTCATTTATGCTTTACCCAATAATCCCAGATTCTATTGACAAATCTCTAAAGATATTTAACTTAAACTCTAAGGATATCATTCTTGAATCAATTGCTTCACACAATTATTTAATTGCAGGTAGTGATATTAATAAAATAGATATTTTATTTAAAAAAATAGAAAAAAAAAGATGATTGATTCTCACTGTCATTTAGATCATGAACCTTTAAATGAAAATCTATCAGACATTATAAGTAGATCAAAAAATGTTGGAATCACAAAGCTTTTAACCATATGCACAACATTGGACAGCTTTGAAAATATCAAATCTATAGTTAAAAAAGATAAGATAATTTATGGTACATATGGAATTCATCCACATGAAACCACAAACAACAAAGTTGACAAACAGACAATAATTAAATCTGTAAATGAAAATGAAAGAATAATTGGTATTGGTGAAACTGGTTTAGATTTTTTTTACAATCATAGTGATAAGAATATCCAAATAAGTAGCTTTAAAGCTCATATAGAGGCATCTATAGAGATAGACAAACCAATTATAATTCACTCTAGGGATGCTGAAAAAGAGACTTTTGAGATACTTAGTTTATACAAAAATAAGAATTTAAAAATTTTAATGCACTGTTTCACTGGCTCTTTAGAATTTTCAAAAAAACTACTAAGTTTAGGTGCTTTTTTTTCAGCTAGTGGCATAATTACTTTTAAAAATAGTACAGAACTTCAAAATACATTCAAAACTATTCCATTAGAAAAACTTCTTATTGAAACAGATAGCCCATTTTTGGCCCCAATACCTATGAGGGGGAAAAAAAATGAACCAAGCTTTATAAAATACACACTTGAAAAATTATCTATACTTAAAGAAACTACTATTGAGAATATGTCAAAAATAACTACCGATAATTTCAATAAACTCTTTAGTTTATAATATAGTAATGGCTGTTAAATTTATTATATTAGGTAGCGGGAGTTCTATGGGTGTCCCAAGGGCTGATGGTTACTCTGGTAATTGCAATCTAAACAATATAAAAAATTTTAGAACAAGGTGTTCAGCATTAATAAAATTTGAGGATAATAATATTTTAATTGATACCTCTCCAGATTTAAGATCTCAATTATTAAAGAATAAAATTAAATCTATTGATAAAGTATTTTTTACACATCCACATGCAGATCAAACACACGGTATTAATGACCTCCGTCCTTTTTATTTAATTAATAAGAACGCAATTCCAGTTTTTGCTGATAAAGAAACATCAAAATATTTAATATCTACTTTTAACTATTGTTTTAAATCAACTCATGGATACCCACCAACCTTAACTATAAATAAACTTAAAAAAAGACATATATTAAGAAATAAAAATCGTAAAATCACAATTGAATCTATACCTGTTAAACATGGTAAAATTGAAAGTATTTGTTATTTAATAAATAATAAATTAGCTTATGCTAGTGACATAAGTTTATTTTATAAAAAAGATTACAAGAAGTTAACAAAACTTAATTATTTAATTATAGATTGTTTATGGTACAAAACTCATTATTCACATTTTAATTTAGATCAAGTATTAGATTTAGTTAAAATACTTTTACCCAAGAAAACTATTTTAACAAATATGCATAGTGATTTAGATTATGATCAACTTATAAATAAACTACCAAAAAATATTATTCCAGGATTTGATGGAATGACTGTTAATTTATAGAACCTGTTCTATTTGTTTTATAATTTTATCAGATAGCGGAGTTATAAAAGAATTAAAAGTATTTTGAATTTTTCCTTCTTTATTAATTAAGATTTTATGAAAATTCCATTTAGGAATTGTTGAATTACCATAATTTTCTTTAGCCCATTTATAAATTCTATGAGCATTTTTTCCTTTCACATCAACTTTATCTGTAATTAGAAACGAAATATTAAAATTGGTTTCACAAAAATCTTTAATTTCTTTATTAGAACCAGGTTCCTGACCACCAAATTGATTAGAGGGCACACCAATGACCAAAAAGCCTTTTTCTTTGTAATTATCATAAAGTGTTTGAAGTCCTGTATATTGCTTTGTAAATCCACACTTACTTGCTACATTAACCAAAAGAATAGTTTTTCCTTTAAACTCACTTAGGTTTATAGTTTCATTGTTTAAACCATCGATAGTTAAATCAAAAAATAACTTTTCATATTTTGCTTCAGTTTTTTCAAAGAATGTGAACATAATTAGACTTGTTAGAATTAATAAATAATTTTTATAAAGCATAAGTTAATTTTTTGTAGAAAATAATAATATAAAATAACCAAACAATGTTGATAATAACGATCCAGCTAAAACACCTATTTTTACACCATCAGTATACTGAATGTTTTCAGCAAATGCTAAGTTTCCAACAAATAAGCTCATTGTAAAACCAATACCAGTTAAGACTGATACTCCATATAAGCTTAACCAACTTGAATTATCAGGCATTTGTGCCACACCAGTTCTAACTGCAATTAAAGAGAAAATCATAACACCAACTTGTTTTCCAACAAATAATCCTAAAAGAATTCCAAGCGGAACTGGTAGCAATAATGAAGAAAAAGATAAGCCTTCTAAAGAAACGCCAGCATTAGCAAATGCAAATATGGGCATTATCATGAAGGCAACGTAGGGACTTATGGTATGCTCTAACTTAATTAATAAAGAAAAATCTTTATTTTTAATTCTATGAGGTATTGTTGAGGCCAAAAGTACACCAGCAATTGTTGCATGAATTCCAGACTTGTAAGTAAAGAACCACATAAAAGCACCGATTAATAAATAAGGTAAGAATTTTTTTACTCCAAATTTGTTTAAAATAAGTAAAAATATATAAGAAATTAAGATTAAGCTTAAATAATTTATACTTAAATCTCCAGAGTAGAAAAAGGCGATGATAAGAATTGCACCAAGGTCATCAATAATTGCAAGTGCTGTTAAAAAAATTTTTAAAGAAATTGGCACTCTTGACCCAAGAAGAGATAAAATTCCCAATGAGAAGGCGATATCAGTAGCTGACGGGATTGCCCAACCATTTAAGGTTTCTACATTTCCAAAATTTATAACAACATAAACAAGAGCAGGGATCACCATACCACCAACAGCACCAATTATTGGCAATAATGCTTTTTTAAAATTTGATAGTTCACCTTGAATAAACTCTCTTTTAATTTCTAAAGTTACAAAAAAAAAAAATATCGCCATCAATAGGTCATTAATCCAGTGATGTACTGATAATTTTAATCCAAAATCATTAATGCCAATAAACAAATATTGTTCTAGAGAATTAAAATATAATTCATTAAAACTTGAATTACTTATTACCAGAGCCATAATTGCTGCTATCAATAACACCAAGCCACTAGCTGCTTCTAGTTTAAAGAACCATTTAAAAGGTTTTGATACTGTATTGATCATAAGATTAAATTAAATCACTAAAAAATAAGACAATATCATTTATTGTCTCATATAAATTAAATAGTATAAACTCAATGTTTGGCACAAACATGCTGATAGGTTTCTGAAAAGTATCCAAAACTATGATTATAGCTATAAATGTTATTATAAAAACAATAGTTAAACTTAGTATATTATAATTTTTTTTACTTTTAAATGTTTTAGCATTTGGTGTTTTACCGCCTGTTGAAATTTCCTCTGTTTCATTATTACTTTGAATAGAAATTTTTTCTATTGCAGGAGCATCATCAGTTACTCTATCTAATAAATCTATATTTTCATGATTTTCTGTTTCTACTCTTGTTACGTCTTCTTTAAGGGGTTCTGGTTCATCATCAATATCTTTGATTTTAACTTTTGGAATAGATCTTTCTTTAATTTCTTTTTTAAAAAACCATTTATGATCGCAAACGTTACACTGAAGCAATCTTCCTTTTTCAGGTATGAGATCAGAATCTATATCAAAATTTTTATTACAGTTATTACACTTAATGATCATTCTAATTGTATACCTGATTCTTCAAAAAAAGACTTATTTTTGATGTTCTTTATTCTTTGATATTATCAATATCTAATGTATTAGTACCTCAATCGGGGCGTAGCGCAGCCTGGTAGCGCATCTGG